>Ga0115567_10007245_pt1 | contig 10526 bp, 20 predicted proteins | sample COGITO_mtgs_1204_2_FD_88679 | JGI IMG/M metagenome (GOLD analysis project Ga0115567, IMG submission 88679) | Pelagic marine microbial communities from North Sea - COGITO_mtgs_120412 | ecosystem: Environmental > Aquatic > Marine > Epipelagic | place: Germany:Helgoland, sampling site Kabeltonne... | reverse complement strand
GGGGGGGGGGGGGGGGGGGGGTGGGGGGGGGGCGGGGGGGGGGGGGGGGGGGGGGGGGGGGTGCGCGAGCACCTGTAGCCACTCGCGCCGCGCCTCGGCGTTCCCAAAGCGCAGCGACACGCTCGCCATGCCCGCGGCGCGCGCGTGCGCCACGCGCCGATCGAGCCCGGCGCGCGCGAAGGCGTGCGTCCTCGAGCAGCGCACGGCGATCGAATTGCTGAAGGTTTCGTCCTCCTGCATCCGGTGGGTGCCCGTTAGCCCCGTTAGCCGCCCGACATCAGCCAGGCGCTGAGTCCACTGCTGGCCCCACTTTCTCGATACTCCCCAAGCGTGCCGAATATTCCGAAGATCCTGGTCAGGTCGGGCCGCGACACCACGGAGGCGCAGGGGAGGACACCTGGATAGAAGCGTCCGCCAGGGCTATGCAGTGGTGTGCGCGCGGGACGTGCTGGATGATGTGTAGATGCTGCGAGACGTGTCCGGTTAGTACGGGAGGAGGGACGAGACGTGTCCAGTCAGTACGGAAGGGAGGGGGAGGGGGGGGTGACCTGCGCTTGGTCCACGATGGCCTCGACGCGCACCCAGTTCCAGCCGCTCTGCGTCGCGCGCGCCAAGCGCCGTGCGTTAGCGCCGCGCGGACGCCGCCGCCCGCGCCCGCACCACTGGGTTGCAGCGGTAGAGTGAGTGGGAGAGAGTGGGAGAGAGGGGGGGGCGGCGTGTCCAGTTAATACGGAGGGATGGACGAGACGTGTCCACTTTGTGAGCCACTGGGCGCGCGCCTCGGAGCAACGGGCATACAGTCGGGCGAGCGGTAGGGGGAAAGGTAGGGGAAGGGGGGGGGGGGCTGACCTGGCGCTCGCGGCGCACTTCTACCCACGCGCGCAAGAGAGGGTGCGCGAGCGAGTTTCTTCTCCCCGATGCTTGACGCTCGGGTGACTGCGTACGATCCAGCGCAGCAGACCGGTGCGATTTCAGCCCGTCCTGAGTAAACAGCACAAACCGTCATGCGGGCAACCAGGCTGCGTGAACAAGTGATACGTCGTGAGAGACAGAGTAGAAACTGCGTGCTACCTTCTTAGGGTGCGGCAGGTGCTCGATGACGGAGCTGAGAAAGTGCCGGATGCCGGCCAGCCAGCGACTCCGGCGCGATTCTCTGGGAGTTCTCGGCTCGTCGTGTGCCCGATTGTTTGCAGCAACTTTGTCGGACGATGCGCCGCGAGGCGTCGAAGCCTGCACAGGAGCTGACGTGCTCCGGGCCGGTGCATGCACCGATTTCCCAAAATTCACCTACGTAGTCGGTATCATTTTTTGGTTCAGCGTGTGTCGCGAGTGCACTATGTAACTTGCAACTGAAGCGGAACACTCGCACCTCTCCCAGCGCGTTCGAGCGAAATGAGCTACGTTGCCTCGTTTGAAACAGTTCAGGATTGCGTGGGGAGACGAGTTCCATAGTCCGCGAGGCTGCCGGAAACGACGGCGAAGCGCACGACAGTTGCACCGAGCTCACCACGCAAGTCACCCCGAACTTTGATAGAACGCGCCTCGAGCAAGAGCGCCTTCTGCGGCGTAAGGACAGGGGTGCGCTTCTTCCCGCACTCCACCGGGGCGCGGAGGCACCGGGCGTCGTGAAGGAGGTGTGTCCTCGCACTCCAGGAGCAAACTGGGGTGTTCCCGACACACCAGGAGCAAACTATTTCCCTGATCTAAATACATCTGATCTAAATGTACACCCGCCCAACCCGAACGCACGCAAACTCGCGACGGTTCGCCGAAACAAAGCTCTTCCCACACGAATGCTCTTCGGAAGGTTGCGCGCCAGAAAATCCCCCGCGAGTGGCGGCTGGCGGAGGCGGCGGAAGACATGCCTCGCGCGGACGGTGATGGGCGCGCCCAAGCTGCTGTTTCGGACGCCCGCCTTGCAGAGCGCGAAAACTCCGATCCGAATGGCGTGGTTATCGCATCCGGTGGCAATCCTCCGGGTGAGAAGCAGGCCGCTGGGTCTGCACGAATGGAAGGTGGGTCTGGAAACAGCGAAGGCGGACTGAATGTCCTCGCCCGGCTCGCCATGACGGTATCCAGGCAACCGACACCTGCGACTGGCCCTGTTCCTTCCACCTCACCGGCGCGTGTCTGCAACTTCGCTGTGCCTTCAAACAGTGTTCAGACGGGGGCTGCACAGATTGCGCATACGAATGCCGCTGCTGGAGACGTCACTTCAGGCAGCACTGGAACGGGTGAGAAGGAGGGTGACCAGTCAGCTAGTGCCGCTGATGATGCTGCCGAGAGTGCAGAGGCAGCCGAGGGTAACGGTAAGCCTGCTATGCACGGCAAGTTCAAGCGCTCCCCCGAGCTGATGCTTCAGTTGATCCGTCTGGTCGCCGACGTGAAGCCATTCGGGTACGGGCGCGTGCGTCCCGGCTGGCAGAAGATCGCCAACTTGCTGAACGAGGCGGTCCAGAGGGAAGCTGGGGACCCCTTGCGTCACTCGCCGATCAAACTCGCCATGCAGCGGCCGCGATCCCACTCCTGGCAGAACTGCCGAGATACCTGGGGACGGATCTATGCCTCGTGGCTCTCACAGGCACGTGCAGAGCAGACGATCGCGGGTCCGTCGTTCGACTACGGCGAGTGGAATGCGCTGATCGCCACAATCGAGGGGTTGCTCATGAAGCCGGCCACGGACTCTGAGCACGTCCAGAACAAAGGCCCCCCGAAGCCGCGAGGCGCGTCCAGCCGCCCCGACAAGGCCGAGGACGACGAGACCGCGCGCGACACCATCGAGCTCAAAGTCCCGGCTGCGCTGGGCCTTCTCGACTCTGCAGCAGCGCTCGCAGACCGCGAGCCGGGCATGCCCGCGTTGGGCGATTCGCTCGCGGCACACAGCGACTCCTCGATGGCGCCCACCGCTGCCCCGCAGGTGCTGCCTCTGGGACCCGCAGTCGCGTCGATGCTCCAGGGCCCAACCAGCGCCGCTGCCGCGCTTGCCGCAGGGGTCGGGCTCGGCTGGGCGTCTCGCGGCACTCAAGTGTTGCCCAACCACGGTGCGCACCTCGTTCCGCCTGCGCCACGACCGACCTCAGGACGACCCGCGTGCCCCACTCGTGCTCCGCCGTTGAGCCTGGGAGCCGCGCCGCCGCCGTATGCGCAAGCGCGGGCTGGGGGGAAGCCCCCCCCCCCCGTACTAAGTGTACACGCCGCGTCCCTCCCCCTCGTACTAAGTGGACACACCGCGTCCCTCACCCCGTACTAATCGGACACGCCGCGTCCCTCACCCCGTACTAATCGGACACGGGTGAAGGCGGCTGCGGACCTGTTGCCAAACGACATGTCCAGTCCCGCGCCGCCGTCGTACGCGGCGCGCTCTCCACGGCCGGGGAAGGCAGCGCGCCTCGCAGCGCAGACGCCGCGCGCAGGAGACACCACCGTCAGCACTGATGGCGCCGGCGGGTCGCCGGAGCCGGACTTCTCTCCGTCCCCAGTGTCTGGGTCGCCGCACGCAGCGCCAGCGGAGCGCGCCGGCGGAGACGGGGGACGAGGCCTGCCCTCGCGAGGCGACGGGGCTCGGGCGGACGACGCGAGCATGGTCCAATTAGCAGACTTGGAGAAGGAGAAGGTGCGCGTGATCCCACCCCTAGAGGTGACATCGGACTCTGGTCTCGTCGCATGGCAACCGCGGTGGCCTGAGCCCGTCCTGCAACAGGCTGCGCTTGCAGAGGAGCGCGGGCGGTGGGAGGAGGAACGCCAGAGGTGGGAGACGGAGCGCAAGCGACGGCGGTTTGCTGCCCGCCGCTCCTGTCTGGGCACGTGCAAAAAGTATTGCTGGACGCTGACACTCTCGCACTTGCATTGACAAAGCGTATTGACAACGAACCTGGTGCAATTCAGAGAGGAGATGGAGGAGGAGGTGCACGCCAAGGCGCTGGAGTTAGTCGACCGTCTGATCGGGTGCAACCCCGCGACACGCCTCGCCGCACACCAGCAGTAGCAGTAGCAGTAGCAGCAGTAGCAGCAGCAGCGCGCTAGGCCTATTCAGGCGGCGAGTGACGTGCTGAGCTCTGCGGGCGGCAGATCTGTCGACACTTTGGTCGAGCGTGCGCTGGCGCGCCGAGGGCTTGCTGGGGCTGCGCCCTCTCAGTGAGAATCAACCGACGTGGAAGAAAGTTCAAATTTTCGGTGCTCTGCGCACGCTCGGACGGTGGGGGCGGGGGCGGGCTCGCCCGATCGCGGAGCATGTAATTAAGTCGCGTCGACGCCGCCGGAGAGTACACGGGCCCCCCCCCCTCCCTACCGTTCCCCATACGCGTCCCCCTACCGTACCCCTCCTCCAGGGCACGCGATTCGTTCGCTCAGGCGATCGCTGCCGTCCCCCGAGCGCCGCTTTACAAAGGGGCCCGCGCGCCAGCTGTGCCTCCGCACGGCTAGATCCTCTTCTTTGCCATCGGCGCGGCGCGGATCGCGGCCAGCCGCTCCGCGAGGGAGGGGTGCGAGTTGTGGTAGGCCGACCACCTGCCGGTGCTCGGGTCAGCACACATTCGGCATGTGTTGCATGCAACGAGGGAACGGCATGACGGATGGAAACCATGGTTCATTCGTCATGCAACGCATGAACCTCACGGTTCATTCGTTGTCGGAAGGGGGCCGCGTCAAGAGGTGGCAGGCGCCCGCTCGAGCCGCTGCGGGAGGGGGCGCTGATGCGGCGCCAAACCACTTGTCAGGGTAGATGTTGGTCTTGTTGACTGTCGAGATTTTGACCAGCGCCGCAGCAAGCTCCTCGCCGCGCCCCGCGTCGACGGCGAAGCTGCACGCGCGCGAGTGAGAGCGGCGGCAGGCGCCGCGACGATCGGCTGTCCTTGGAATAGGAAGCACTTCGCGAAGTGCTTCCTAACACGAGCATTTCGGAAATGCTCGTGTTGAGAGCATCCGGGTCTTAGTCCCTAGCAGAGAGAGGTGTGCCCGCAGGCAGGCTCGCACCGGTCCGCCTCGTACTCGTGCTTCCGTGTCATGTACTGCATGAAGAGTCCGATCACCTGGTTGGGTGTGGTGATTTGCCGCTTTCTCCTACTCGTTGCCTTTGCTATGGGTTTCCGACAGAATTGGCACTGCGCACATATTGTCTCGTGGGCGCCGGTCAGATGGGCGGTCTGGGACCTGTTCGATTGGCGCGACAACATTTCCGAAGATCACGAGCCCCACGAGAGTAGGCTGCTCCGTGAACCTATGGGGGCACATGTGTGAGTCTTGTGACGGGAGGATGGCGAGCGGCGAGCTGATTTTGCACGCTTGGACGGTTGGGTTGGAAGAGGAGGAGTGACCCGAAGGAGCGGAACATCGCAGCAGAGGAAACCATCTCCCCGTAGAGCGTGAAGAAGAGCATCAGGTGCAGCATGGTGACCACCAAGCCTTTGATGAGGTGCGACAGGGCCCAGTGGCCGAGCTCGTGCGCCAGGATGGCGACTATTTCAGGAATCGTGCACGCCTGCTTCAAGGGAAGAGCGGGTCTGCTGAAATTGCGGGTTCATGACCAGCCAGCAGGCAACACCCGCAGCGCGGGCATCTGCGAATGCCGCGATCAGTATCGCACGAGTGCCCCAAGAAGCCTGCAGGATTTCTGCGAACGGGGTTTCTGCGCACCACTTTCTCCTTCCCCGATGTGTCTGAGCTCTTGAAATCCTGCGATCAAAGTTCTGGCTGTGTAACTACGCAGGTGGCAGGGTGGAGCAGGAGGAGCGGCGCGCAGCAGCCGGGCCGCTGCAGGCTCCGAGAGAGGCGCTGGTCCGCGCACCTTGCCCGGTGCCAGGAGCGCCGGGGCCAACGTGTCGTACAGAACTACCTATCACAGGTACGCTCCCGTCAGCTGTGGTGACGTGGCACGCGGTCCCTGGAATCAGCAATGCGCCCGAAGGCGAGATGGCCTTGCCGGGATTCGCACCCGCTTGTTGGAGCCAAGGCCGAAAAAGTAGGCGTTCGAGTGGGAGGAGCGCGTGGAGCCATCGACGACAAAGAGCTTCCTGCAGCGGGAAGGGTGGTGGGGCTGAGCGGTTGCCACAGGGATGATGAGCTCTGGTGTTCGGGGAGCGAGCAGGCGCGCAGAAAAAATCCTCAGTCGTGAAATCAACATCTACCCGGTCGAGCATCGATGACCAGAGTGAGGGGGTGGCAACAGCATGGCACGCACTTGAGAGGAAAGTTGTGCTCGGCCGCCAGATCCTCGATCGCAATCTGTCAGGTGTCTGGTCAGTACGGGGAGAGGGACGCGGCGTGTCCACTTAGTACGGGGGAGGGATGCGGCGAGTCCGCTTAGTACAGGGGGAGGGAGGGAGGGGGGTCATGCCCATAAACAGTGTTGGCTGGGTCTCAGGAGCACCTAAGAGGCTGCTCCAGGACACAGCCGAGCGACACCCCGGACCGGGAACCGGACGTCCAGCAGACACTGGGGCCGCCTACGGAACAATTCCCAGCGCGGGTTGCGGCGCGGGCGTGCCTTGAGCTGCCCCTCCTGGAGCGGCGAGAAGGTGTTGAAGAGCGGCGCGATGAGGTTCGGGTAGATGCCTGGCGAGACGTGTCTGGTCAGTACGGGGAGAGGGACGCGGCGTGTCCACTTAGTACGGGGGGAGGGATGCGGCGAGTCCGCTTAGTACGGGGGGAGGGAGGGGAGGGGGTCATGCCCATAAAGAGCAGCACGAGGCCGAGCGAGAACGCGGAGAGGTACAGGTGCAGGTTCGGGCCCGACGCCTGGGAGGCAATGACACGTCATGATGGCCGACTGGGTGGCAATGACACGCCATGTCGTTCGTCGCAGGCATGACGGACGGCCACGTGTGTGCTAGTAGCGGCAGATGGCCTGCAACAGGCAGCGGGGTTCATCTTCAGGTGCGGGGCGCGCCTTGACGATCCAGATGATGGCGGCAATGACGGGCCCGCCGAACACCAGCCAGAGGGCAGTCGTGGTCAACTGCGCGGTACGATCCCCAGTCAGGTCTGCAGCGAGGCAGGCTGTGGCCTACGTGCTGCAGGCACGTATTGGACCTGGTCTTTGAGCCAAAGAGAAAAGCTCTGCTTGTTGAATCCGTGCCGCTCCTCCAGGACGAAGGTCTGGTAGAGGTCGAAGGGAATTTCCTCAACTGTCGACTTGACAAACAGGAGGAGGCTGAACGCCTGTGCGTGGAGGTCACGATATCAGCGCTGCGTGATGATTAAATTTTGGTAGAGAAATAGAGGGGTTGATGCTCACCAAGCTCACGACGTACTCGTTGTCCGCGGTAAAGTGAAACAGCTCGCAGAGGGAGCTCGCGAGTCGCCAAGTCATCCCGAGACCACCCATCGCGTAGAAGAGTACCATAGCCGTCGTAGTCAGCGCTTCGTGCAGCATGTGGAATGCGTTTTTGTCGAGTGAGTAAGCATTCGCGTCTGCAAACTCGTTCTGGGTGACCTGGCCCAGGAGAAGCGGATTTAGTGCGCCAATGCATTTTTTCTGGTTGATCGCTGCGATTCGCGTCCTGAGTGAGAACCACCGCAGTTTTCACCTCAACCTACTGGTTGGTTGGTAGCTCACCACGGACTTGAGATCCTGCGGCAGCTCGCCCTTGCTCAGGTGCCTGCGCTGGCGGAGGTCGATGTAGAGTTCGAGGGCCCAGAGCAGCACCATGAAGCTCAGAAAGCCCCAGAGGAATAACGACGTGTCATTTTCCGGAGGCGGCGGCGGCGGAGGCGCAGCTGTCTCCCACGGCCACATTTCTGCAGTGCTCAGTGACTATGGCGCTGCGGCGTCGAGCTGCCGGATCGCCAGGGCGAGGCCCACGGGATTCTCCGGTGTACCCGTTTTCGATTGTCTTAGAGGGAGAAAGAGGGGTACGGAGGCATACCGTAGCCCCCCCGGTAACAGGATTCGTAGGTCTGGTTTAGACCTACAAACTGCTCACTTGGCTTGGGAGGCCTTCCACTCCGAAAGGTGCCGAGAAGCGGGTGCCGCAGGCGGCTCCAACCCCGCTGAACCTGGTGCCTGATGGCCGGGCAGCCGGCGAGCGACGGGCCAAGCAGGGCGATTCGTGATGGAAGCGTCAGCGCCTCTGGCAAGGCCGTCTGCAAACCGCGCCCGGGCGGCAGCTTTCTCTCCAAGGGTTCCGTTCTGACGGTCATGCTCTCGGTGCTGTTTTGGGTTTACGTAGCTCTGCACTCGCTGGTCTGGAACCCACAATTGCCTGGTCTTGTATTGATGCTAGCTCGTGATACTTCCCCCGACCAGCGCCTTGACCTTGCGTGCCAAAACCCTCCAGGTCTTCGCGTTTCCGGGTGCATGCCTGGTGCGAGCATACCACATCTTTTTCGACAGTGAGAAACGGGAGATGCAGCATCGGTGCGCTAATGTAGCTCACACTGAACGTTTAGCCAGCAAACCACCTGACTTGTGCGTTGGTTGAGTCCGACGCTGGCTCTGTGGCGCCTGAGCTCGCGCACAGCACCTGAGCCGACCACCCCGCCCCTCAAAACAGGTACACAACCTGGTGGTGCAACCACTACAACTGGGTATGCCCTTTCGTGACAATCAACGTGGAGGGACGCGAGGTCCTGGACGCGCTCCAGGTGCCCGCGCCCGCCCCGCTCCAGCCCGACTGCGCCCCGCAGGAGCGAGGACGGTGCTCTGTCATGTGCTGCGCAGCCAGCGTGACTATGCTCCCTGCGACACAGGACAAGGCGGTGGTCTTTGTGTGCAACCACCAGAGCACGCTCGACATCATGATCATGTACCGCCTCAGCTGGCACTTTAAGTGGGTTTCGAAGAGCTCAAACTTCCGCATCCCCCTCATCGGCTGGAACATGGGGCTGAACGACTACGTCCCGGTCACGCGCGGCAACGCCGACAGCATCGAAAAGATGTAGCTTCCTAGCCCAGCCTGCAGCGCAGCGTCGAACCTCGAAACCGTAAGTGCGCCGTTACGCCTCATCCGCCCGCTGACGGCGCCGCCCGCATCGCGGCCAGGTTCGCTCACTGCAAGCGGCACCTGTCGCATGGGAGCTCGCTGGTCTTCTTCCCCGAGGGCTCTCGCAGCACCGACGGCACTGTGAAAGAGGTGTTGTTGGATGCCCGTGTCATATCCCCGCGTCTTCCATGCTCACGCCGTGGCGGGCGCGGTCGCCCTGCCGGGGCGCGGGCAGAGCAGCAAGCTGACGACGCCCGCCCGGCGCGCGCAGTTCAAGCACGGCGCCTTCACGCTGGCGAGCGAGGCGGGGGTTCCGATCGTACCGCTTGTGATCGACGGCAGCACAGACTGTCTCACAGCGGGTAAGGGGACGACTGTCGCCCTTTTCAACGGGGGCGGGTGGGCCGTCTCGATAAAGGCACCGCCCCTCGCAACGCCGTGGGATTTGCCCCTGAGGCGGGCCCAACCTGGGGCTGCGTGCGGGGTGCTGCGCGTGCCACGCGACATGCTTGCGCCCCCCCCCCCTTCGTACTAAGTGGACACGCCGCGTCCCTCACCCCGTACTAATCGGACACGTTTGTTCGGCCAGTGCTCATTAGGTGCTGCATGGCGCAGGTTCTCCCTCCGGTACTTACAACGGAGCATCCGAGTGTCGATGGACTCACCGCTGCCGCGCGGGCGAGCATCGTCAACGAGCTCTCTGCGCTGCAGGTCGGCAGCCGAGGGTGCCGCCGGCACGCTAGCACGTGAGCAGAGCCAGTGCGCCCGGTGTGTGCGGTGGTGACGGACTGTGGGCCCGGGCGCAGGCGCGTCGGATGGAGCTGACCGAGGGCAAGGGAGTCAAGGACAAGGCGCTTTGAAATGCTGTAGGTCCCCACAGCGCCCTCGACCGACAGCGACACCTCGAGGGACGCGGCGTGTCCACTTAGTACGAGGGGAGGGACGAGACTTGTCCGGTTAGTACGGGGAAGGCGGGGGGGGGTGAGAAGAAGAGAAGCGGGCGAGCAGCTTTGGGGCGAGCAGCCTGGCACGTGGGCGGCGTTGCGTGTGGAGGAAGTGCGTGTTGGATACGTAGACTAGGTGTGACTTGTTAGTGCAGATTCCTCAATGTGACCGCGCTCGGCAGAATCTGGGAAAGAGCCGAATCGTCCTGCATCAGAAACCGCACTTGCACAGCGCTATGCGCTTCGACTGCAGCACCATCTGCGCGGCCCTGCTGACCAGCGCCCACACCTCACCCGCCACCTCATCCGGTGAGGCGAGCTCGCAGCCCCCTGCCTCGGGGGCGATGGTAGCGGGAACCAGAATCTGTACTGCCTGAGCCGGGTCGCCCGGAGGAGCCACGGGGCATGCCTGCCGAGGAGCAGTGGGGGCGGGTAGGGTCACTGGCCCTCTGCGCGGCACGCATCGCCAGGGGCGCCACGGGGGCGATCTCGGGTTGGGCCAGGGTTTCTCACAAGGAACGGCGGTCGGAGCGAGTTCACCTGCGAGAGGGACGCGGCGTGTCTGATTAGTACGGGGTGAGGGACGCGGCGTGTCCGATTAGTACGGGGTGAAGGACGCGGCGTGTCCGATTAGTACGGGGGGGGGGGGGGGGGGGGGGGGGGG
>Ga0115567_10007244_pt1 | contig 10526 bp, 8 predicted proteins | sample COGITO_mtgs_1204_2_FD_88679 | JGI IMG/M metagenome (GOLD analysis project Ga0115567, IMG submission 88679) | Pelagic marine microbial communities from North Sea - COGITO_mtgs_120412 | ecosystem: Environmental > Aquatic > Marine > Epipelagic | place: Germany:Helgoland, sampling site Kabeltonne... | reverse complement strand
TAAGACGGCTGATTTTGGGATTGTTGTTGATGGCTTTTATGATGTAAGCGCGGCTGAACGGATAGCCGATTTGTTTGAGATAACGGACATAGGTGCGTAAAATCGTGATTTCGTGCCAGTTTAAATTGGCCGAGAGGACAAGCTTATTCAGCCCGTCATTTTCCATGTTTTTGTTCCAGATTTTGACAAAGGCTCTTTCAAAGTTTTCTTTTGCGTTTGGAATGTCGATAAAGTCTGCAATAGCAGGGGTTTCAAGTAAGAAGTCATGAATCCATACGCCCCCTTCTGTTTTTGCCGGTGTGATTTCATAAGGAAGTTCAGCAATGGCGCGTAGACCCAGATTTTCCAAAAGCGGCATGATGTCGGATAGGGTTACGGGAGTGCCGGGATTATACAATTTAAGGCGAAGACGTTTTAAATCGATATCTTCGGGGCGGTATAAATCAAGTTGAATGCTATTAGAGCTTAATGCCGTTTCGATTTTTTCAATATCAAAGACAGCTTGTTTTGCGCGGTATCGCGTGCGGTAACCAATAGGGAAGGCCTCGCCGTATTTGATGGTGTATTTTTTGACGCATGTTTCATCTTCAAGTGTTTCAACCAATGCGGACGAGAGAAGTTCGGGCCATGTTTGTCCCGCTTCTTGAAGCTGTTGTTCGATTTTTGATGCTTTATAGGTCGGTTTTTCTTTTTGGCTGACCTTGATTACAAACATGATGCGAGCGAAGACGGAATCATCAAGTGATGTGGTGAAATTTTGGCATTTTCCGTTCAGCTCTGTTTCCAAGATGGTGCAAATCTTTTTGCGCAGAGCTGTGCCGAAGCGTTCGCGCGGAACATATACGAGACAGGAGATATAGCGGCCAAATGGGTCGTGACGCATAAATAGGGCGATGCGTTGACGTTCTTGTAAATTTAATATCTCTGTTGAAATTTTGAAGAGCTCTTTGGGAGTGATTTGAAAAAGTTCATCGCGCGGGTATTTCTCTAAAATATGGCGAAGAGCTTTACGGTTATGGGAACCGGTTTTGAGATTGCTCATCTTCAAAACTTCTTCGACTTTTTCACGCAAGTAAGGAACGTCACTCACGCTACGTGAATATGTTACGGATGTGAACAGGCCGAGGAAAAGTTTTTCGCCAACAACCTCATCATTTTCATCATAGATTTTAATGGCAATGGCATCCATCGGGACGCGGCGATGAACGGTAGATAGGCGATTTGTTTTAGATATAGAGAGCGGTTTTAGGTTGCGACGCATTTCTTGCAAATTGCGAGGCAGTCCTTCGTCATTTTCGCTGATATAGGCGGGCGTGACATCGTCATTGAGAAGGCCAAGGCTGGAGCCTTTGACAGTTTTGCTTTTAAGTTCGCCTTTGGTTTCAATGAATTTATATTCGCGGAATCCTAATAATGTAAAATTGTTATCATAAAGATAATCAAGAAATGCGCAGTATTGACGAATTTCTTTTGCCGGGCGTTTTGTGCGTGCCGATTCAAGATCTCTACGGGCTTGTTTAAGCTCCGCCAACATGGGACGCCAGTCTTTATTACAAGTATGTACGTCTTTTAAGGCTTCTACGAGGCCGGTTTTTAGTTCTGCCATATCCTCTTCGGATAAGGCCTCTTTGATATGAATGTGGATATGCGATTGATTGATACAGGAATCATCGTCTTTGTTGCCGATTTGGTCGAGAGTGCCTTTTTTATCGTAGCAAGCCTGAAGAACAGGGTGGACCAATAATTCAATTAAATAATGATGTTTGTTGATTTCGGCAACGACCGAATCAACCAAGAAAGTCATATCATCGCTGACAATATCGACGATGGTTTTCATGGGGCCGAGGGCATCTGTTTCGGGAGTATAGATATTTACGTTGCCGGTGCCATCTATGCGTTTTGTTGCAAGTTTGAGATGGCATGTAATCATTTCACGAATGAGGCTTTCGTCGAATTGATTCCAATCATCGTCGGTTATATGGGCGGCAAATTCTTCAAGAAGCGCTTTTTGATCTTTGCTGGCGTTTTCGGGAAGGGAGGCAAGTAATTTTTTGCGGTGTGCGTTCGTCATAAATGTTTCTTGTTTTTTATTTACGTGACATGCGTATAAAATGAAATGATATCGAAATCAATCATTGAAGGATACTAACCTTAATTATGTGCGGACGCTATGCTTTTTATCTGCCCCCGAGCAAATTGAAGACGTTTTTCGGATTGGAAAACCTGATCAACTGTTCTGCGCGATACAATTGTGCGCCGATGCAAGAGATGCCGATTGTTGTTAAAAATCGCGTTGGATTTGGGCGTTGGGGATTTCGTCCGCAATGGGCTGGTGAAGATGATGTGGCCATGGCATCCAAGATGATTAATGCGCGGAGCGAGACGGTGGCAGAAAAACCCGCTTTTCGTGATGCCTGGGCGCGTGGGCGGCGGTGTATTGTTCCAGCGAACGGGTTTTACGAGTGGCACAAGGATGAGAAAAGCGGCGTAAAGCAGCCTTATTATATCCAACATGAGAAAGATGATATTTTATGTATAGCGGGGATTTGGTCGAAAGTGGGTGGGCAGGTGAGTTTTAGCGTTTTAACCAAGCCTGCGAACGGGGCAATTAAGGATTTACACCATCGTATGCCCGTGATGTTTAATGGTGAACGCGCTGAAGAATGGTTTTCAGCAGATATAAAGGGCGCTGTTTCGATGATAGCGGAGGCCAGCGGCGTACAATGCAGAGCACATAAGGTTGCTCCGGATGTTGGTAAGGTAGCGAATGATCATGCGGACTTAATTGTACCGTTTAATGGTTCGCATGCTGCATCACGAGAGAGACAATCCATCCTGGAATTATAAACCACGTCATCAGCATATTGATGATGGGGGCGTATTTCTTTTTCAAAATGATGGCCAACAAAAGGGTGGCGGCGTATACGAATAGAACAAGAGAGAAATCGTTCATGATTTTGACGATGTTTTCCGAGCCTTCTTCTTTGGGATAAAGCGCGGCGATGAGGAATATGCCGACAGCGCCGCCAATGCCATAGGCTGCATTTCTGCCGATTTTTCGGATTTTTTTGTTCAGTTTTTCTTCCGGATCATCCCATGGTTTTGTACCGAGCATTTTTACAGGCTTTCAATTATGTTTTGTAGGTCTTCGCGTGTCCAATCCGCACCTATTAATTTATGACGCAGATTTTGATTGCGGTCGATGATTAATGTTTCCGGAAGTTTGAATGTGCTGAATTTTCCTGCTGTGATTTGCTGATTTTTATCAAGAGCGATGTGGATGTTGGTCGCGTTGAAATCGAGACCATTGAAGCTTTCCATGGCTTTGCCTTTTGTGATGAATTTTTGGATGGCGGCTTCATCTAGGTCAGATGACAAGGCGATAAGGATTACAGTGTCTTTATTGGTTTTGGCTATATCAAGCAGATTAGGAAATTCTTTGATGCAAGGCGCGCACCATGATGCCCAGAAATTCAGGATAATAATTTTACCCTCAAAATCACTAGCGGATTTTTGCTCTCCGTTTATGTCGGTGAAGGTGAAATCAGGAATTATTTGAGCGCCTTTAATTTGTTTTTCTATGGCTGATTTATTGGGCACATTATTAATGTTTGTATTAATATTGTTATCGCTTAAATACAGTGTGAGCGCATAGGTGATTGTTGCAACAATCAGGAGGATGGCGATATTGGTTTTCATACTTTTTTCTCCCTTATGCGAATTGTGATCCACAGTCCTAAAATGATGATGAGTTCAAGGATGCAAAAGGTGGCTAAGCCTGATGCAATGCCGCTGGTGAAGCCATAAGAATGGAGGCCAACGCCAAGGAGGTTTACGCCGAACCATGCCAGGGCAACCACGATGTTGAGCGCGGCGATTCCCGCGACATATCCAAGGGGGCGAATATTGCCGGATAATCGTCCGTGTTGAATCCAGATGAGCCAGAGGACGATCAGGAGGGCGCCGTTTTCTTTTGGATCCCAACCCCAAAACCGTCCCCATGATTGATCTGCCCAGATTCCGCCAAGAACAGTTCCGACCGCCGTCAGGAGAAGGGCGATAAGACCGATTTTATGGATGGATTGGAACAGGCCGTTAAGCATTATATGCGTAGAGTTTTTGATGCGCAGGATCATGTATGCATGGGCAAGGCATGCGGTGATGATACATACGCCGTAGCCTGCGGTGATGCATAGAACGTGGGTTGCGAGCCAGAAATTTGTATTGAGCACGGCGACAAGGAGTTCGAGGGAGTCGTTATTTTGCAGCATTGTCGGGGCGATGGCGAGTAGCCCTAAGGCTGCGATTTGGCCGGTGATAGGGATGATGGGTTTGCGCGTTTTTATATATGAAATCAGGCCGATTATTGCGCAGATTAAGCTGACGAAAAGAACGGATTCATAGAGTGTGCCGACGGGCGGGCGATCAAGGATATAAATGCGGGCGGCTATCCCAGAGGCGTGGAATATAGCGGCGGCGCTTAAGGAAAATAATGCTGCGCTTGTGATGGGCTTTGATGATTTGGACAGGCTTAGAATTAGCAACAAAATGCTTAGCGCATAAAAGGCCATTGCCAGATGATATGGTTTTAAACTTTGATAGAGCAGTTCGACTTTTAAGCGTGTTTTTGAAATTTCAGGGGCGGTGATTTTAAAGGTTTTATTCAATAATTCTTGAGTGGCTTTGTTCCAGGCTTTTTCGTTATTGCTGCGGTAGGCATTTGCGATGTTTGACCATAGGGATAGAATTTCATTTGTTTGTGGGGAGCCTTGTCCGTCATTGATGGTTTGCCACGGGGCAATCCATGAGAGAGTATTGTTTAAGCGCGTTGGGATGACTTTGAAATCATCGTTGTTTGTGCCTCCCCCCCGAATTTGTTGCAGGTTAAACCCTGTTATTGCTGTTTCTTGTTCACTTTGTGTGTACGCGCTTATGTCCTCACCTTTGCGCTCTATGATTGATTTTAAATCATTTGTGATGCGTTGCTCTTGAGGTAAGAGATCAATGAAAGTGGTGTTATCAATGATAGGTAGGATGAGAGAAAAGCTGCGCAACAATTCGTTATAAGAGATTACATCTTCATGAATTTTAAGCAGCGCTTTTTGTTCAGATGTAAGCTCGTCTTGATTCATTTCTAGTAGCGCGATTATGTCTTTTTGTGTCGCTTGTAGGCCAGTTTGCAAATCTTGCAGATTGAAATAATCCTTATCTTTGCTTAACTTTAAACGCGTTTTTAATGCATCATTTTTTATTAGAAATATTTTGGCATTGATAGCTTCGCTTGGATTGAGGAGGGTTTCAGCGAGCCATGCGTTCGCATTTTTGTCGCTGCCGTAGAAATCTTTTAGCCGTGCTTTTGCAAATGCGCCCAAAGGTTTGATGCGGCCATTATCAAGGATGGGCATTTTTTCAAATGCGGCATAGTCGAGTTTTTCCTGTGCCATTGCGGGCGTATTTACGCAGCATATTAACACGAATAGAAGGAGACGGATCATATGCGCCCTCTATTGAATGTCAGGATAATGTGTAGCAGGAGGCCAAGCGCCAAAATGATTGTGCCGATATAGGGAAAAAGCCAGCCTTGGTTTTTGACCACTGACAGGATGCTAATCTCGCCTGCTTCGGATTGATCGAAAGACGATTGAAAGAATGTGTACCCTTTATAGCGCAGTGGTTTGTTCATTTCGATGCGGGTTTCCCAATTCACATCGCCGTCTTTTATCACCACATCGGAGTGATAGCCGCGTGCCATGGAAGTTCCTTGGTAATCGTCTTTGACAAAATCCTTTAAGGCAACAGAAAATGGTAGAGCTGACTGATCTTTTCCGAAGATGAGGGCGTAGGATTTTCCTTGGGCTATAAATTCTATGGGGTTGGGCATACCATCAAAAGCTAGGTAATTGCCGTCTGCGCCTTCTGCTTTGCTTAAGGTGAATTCAAATCCGGTGAGATTAGCTTCGGGTTCTTTTTCGCTTTTTTTATTTCGAAGCGCCATAAATTGCGCCATGCCGCCATAAGGATCATCTTCGTTGTAATCGGCAGTATCTTCACGTTTTAAAATTTGGCAGTTATCACAGGCGAATTTTATTTTTATATCGAAAGGGAGATTATCGGTGTTCCAGTTTTTGATATTTTTATAGGGCAGGCGCGCAATTTCGCGTTCATCTTCAAAAACCATTAAATTGCGTTTGGTGTAATGATATATATACGGACTTTCGCTTCCTTCGGGAAGAACCATGTAGCGTTCTTGGGCGAGCATGGATGTGATCAGGCCGCCGATGAGGAGAATTAATGCGCCGAGATGGGCGAGGATAATGCCGCTTTTTTTTGCGCTCCATTCGCTTTTAAAAAGGAATTTTGCGGTGAGGTTGAGGGTGAGTAAGCCGAGAATAATGTATCCGCCCGGTAATGGCACGGGGCCGGCCCAGATGATGAAGCTGGCGAAATAGGTTTGATGGGCTTCGAATAACCCGACCCAGCGTTGAGCCAATGTTCCGGCAATAAGCAGAATGATCAAGAGCGGCATGAGCCAGAAAACCATGTCGGCTTCGGCTAATCGTATGCTGGCTTTTTTGATGCGCGCTATCATGTGGAATGATTTATCCCATGGAGCGTGTGGTTTCAATGCTTATCGCAAACTCTATTGCTTTACTGCGCCGAAGACTTTTTGCAGGATTTCGCTTGTGCGTTTGGCGGGGTTGGCACGAATGGCGGCTTCTTCGCGCGCAACATAGAAGAATATGCCATCAAGTGCTTTATCGGTGACGTAGTCGTTAAGCTGTGTTTTTGAGTTTCCTGCGAGGTTTGAGACGAAGGGGATTTGTTCATAGCGGCCAACGACTTGGTCATACGCTTGGATTGCGCCTGCTTGTGCCAGTGTGTTTTGAATAATGGGTTGCATCTCTTGTGAGAGTTGAGGGCCCATGGCGCGGCGCAGATATTGCGTTGCGGCGTCTTGCGGCCCGTTGAGGATCCCTTTTGCATCATTGATTGTCATGTTTTGGATAGCAGACAGAAATAAGGCTTTTGCTTTTGGTGTGGCGGCTTCGGCGGCGCGATTGAGGCGGGTTTCAAGATCGTTGGTCAGGCTGTTCATGCCGATGGCCGAGAGGGCGTTGTCGACTTTTTGTAAGGTGTCGGGCAGTGGGATTTTAATGTTGGGGTCTGCATTAAAGCCATTTACGACACCTAATTGGCTGACCACATTGGTAGAGCCGATATTCAGCGCTTCTTTAAGGCCGCGGATAATGTCTGTGTTGCTCAGGGTAGCGAGAGAGGTGTTTCCTGCGTTGCCTAATATAGTGTTGAGCGTATTGTTATTGATAACGGATCCGATATTACTCGTGCCATTGCTTACGCAAGATGTCAGGGAAATACATGATAGTAATAAAGCGGTTTTAAAAATTTTCATGGCTATTGGTAGCAGGATTTAAAGTGAAGACCAATGTGTTTTTCTGTGAATAATGATGCATTTTTTAGGTCACTTATTTGTATATAACGTGATTATGTGATTAATATAGTTTCAATAATAAAAAAACATAATACAGGGGAATTTGATATTTTATTAAATCTCGCGCCGTTGGTTGGTCATAAAATAGATGCGGATTTATCGCAGGATCAATGCAGACCGACTGTCCTTGTTTTGGCCAGTGTTAACCCCGATAGCGGTTTAAAACGACTTAATCCGCGTTGGAAGCGTGCTTTTATGGGGCATGCTTGCGATTTTGTGGAGATTGATCCGACATGTATTAAACGTGAAAACCTGCATGACATTGTGCAAGATATTGATGGAATCTTACTGACGGGTGGTGATATCAATGTTCCGCCGCAATATTTCGGGCAAGAGGCCACCACGGGTGAACAAAATCGTTTGTGGGACGGGAATATTCCTAACTATCCTTTTTATGATGAGCGGTTTCAGATATCGCGCTATCTGACGGATTATTCCAAACGGTTTAAAGTTCCGTTGTTGGCGGTGTGCCTTGGTGCACAGGAGGTCAATGTGTCGTTAGGCGGTGGGTTGCAGCAACGCATTGAAGGGCATTTAACGCACCATGCCGATTGTGACGAGCGGTGGGATGCGCCATATCATGATATTATTGTAGAACGGGGTGGTTTGCTGGCTGAAGCATTTGGTCAGTCAGGGCGCGTGCCGGAGAATTCGATCCATAAAGAAGGTATTTTGCTAGATGATTTATCAGATCAGCTTCGGGTGGAGGCGATGGCGGAAGATGGTATGGTTGTTGAGGCGTTTTCTATGCCCGGGCATCCGTTTTTCCTTGGGACACAATTTCATGTGGAATCGACAAAGCCGTTTCCGGGCAATGAGGATATTTTTACAACGTTTACGCTTAAATCAAGAGAGCATATGGGGCAAAGGTTGAAGGGTTATTTACAATCAATCTCGATGGTTAGAGACGAAGAATTTGGTATCGCGGCGGAATAGCTTGCAAAATGGTTTGAGAGATATTATATCTCTCATCGGAAGGTCGGCGGGCGAATATTTTGCCAACCCGGTCAGGGGCGAAAGCCAGCAGCCGTAACAGAATTCTTCGGGTCGTCCGGCCTTCTACTTTTTTCGATCTTTTCATTTTATCGTCTTTACGTTTCACCTCGCGTATAAGAATACGCGTCGGCTCACTTTCCTAGCTAAAATAAAAATCTCTTTAAAAGCTTCCTCATATAAATCTGTTTGTATGATTGGGTTGAACCTTGTTCCTTTGGCGGAATCATTCTACATATAAGATATGTCTGAAGAAAAACCTCAAGATGAGCCATATCGCGTTTTGGCGCGGAAATATCGTCCGAAAAATTTTGATGAATTAATTGGTCAAGAGCCGTTGGTGCGTACATTGACCAATGCGATTGAATCGGGACGAATTGCACACGCGTTTATGATGACGGGTGTGCGCGGTGTTGGAAAGACAACAACGGCGCGTATCATTGCTAAGGCTTTGAATTATGCAGGGCCTGATGGCAAAGCTGGGCCGACGACGGGTGATACCGATGATTGCCCGATTTGTCAGGCGATTACCGAAGATCGCCATCCCGATGTAATCGAAATGGATGCGGCGTCGCGTACGGGTGTTGATGATATTCGTGAAATTCTGGATGGGGTGCGCTACGCGCCAGTAGAGGCTCGATACAAGGTGTACGTCATTGATGAGGTGCATATGCTTTCAAAAAATGCGTTTAATGCGCTTTTGAAAACATTGGAAGAACCGCCCGAGCATGTGAAGTTTATTTTCGCGACTACTGAAATTCGAAAAGTGCCGATTACTGTGCTTTCACGTTGTCAGCGATTTGATTTGCGCCGTGTTGATGTGCCGACATTATCCGCGCATTTTTCCAGTATTTGTGACAAAGAAGGCGTACAGGCCGAGGACGCGGCGATTGCGATGATTGCAAGGGCGGCGGATGGATCGGTGCGTGACGGGTTGAGCCTTTTAGATCAGGCGTTTGCGACAGGCGGAAAAGAGGTTACGGCCGAGCAGGTTCAAGCGATGCTTGGCCTTGGTGATAAGGCGCAGAATTTGGATTTGTTGGAACATGCGTTGACGGGGAATATGCCTGAGGCGCTGGAGATAATGGATTCGCTTTATGCGGGTGGGTTGGATCCGGTTGTTTTGATGCAGGATTTGCTGGATTTAACGCATGTCTTGACGAAATTACATGCGGTTCCCGCGACAAAATCAATGAAGCATGCGATGGCGCCCGATGAGGTTGATCGTGCGTCTGTGTTATCATCGAAGCTATCGATGCCGACATTGGCGAAAACATGGCAGATTTTGTTGAAAGGTTTAGCGGAGGTGCAGACCGCGCCAAATCCGCAAAGCGCAGCGGAAATGGTGATTATACGTTTGTCTTATGCCGCTGATCTTCCGGATCCGGCGCAGTTATTGAAGACGTTAAAGGATATGCCTAAGGATGTTGTGACATCGTCATCATCGGCGCCATCGTCACCGCCGGATCATGGGGCGCGTGCGCCGACGGGGAGTTCGGGAGGCGGCGTTCCTGAAACTGTTCAAGCGCCGATACAAGCGCCGCGCTCACCGCGTGGAGATGGGCCGAGAGCCGCGTTAGCAGTCGTCCCGAAATCCGATGTTGAGCCAATTGTAGCCATAAAAACGCTTGAAGATGTGGTGCTTATGCTTGAACAGCATGACGAGATGTTATTGGCGGCGAGCGTTTCCCAATATGCGCATTTGGTGAAATTGGAAGAGGGGTTAATTGATCTTCGTCCCGAAGAACAAGCGCCGCAAAAATTAACACAGGATTTAGGCTCTGCGTTGAAGCGTATTACCGGTGATCGATGGATGGTGACGATATCATCTGCGCCGGGTCAGCCGACTTTGGCCGAAAAGAAAGACGCGGAAATTGTTGCGGAGCGCAATGAAATTTTGAATATGCCAATTATTCGCGATATTATGGATGCGTTTCCCGATACAGAGATAAAATCTATCAATAGAATTACAGAGAATGAGGAATAAAAAATGATAAATTTTAAAGACATGATGGCACAAGCC
>Ga0115567_10007239_pt1 | contig 10530 bp, 10 predicted proteins | sample COGITO_mtgs_1204_2_FD_88679 | JGI IMG/M metagenome (GOLD analysis project Ga0115567, IMG submission 88679) | Pelagic marine microbial communities from North Sea - COGITO_mtgs_120412 | ecosystem: Environmental > Aquatic > Marine > Epipelagic | place: Germany:Helgoland, sampling site Kabeltonne... | reverse complement strand
GGGTACGGCGGCGGAGGAGGGCCAGGGGGTGGCTACGGCGATTCCCGTGGCGGTGCGTCCCATGGTGGAATGCGCGCACCTGCAACCATTTGGTGCATGGCAACCAATTCGCGCTGGGACGAGGGTCTCGCATTTTGGAAAACTTCTGGGGCAGTGTCACGAAACTCCTTTCAATAGAGTTTTAGCGAGCCTTACCGCAGATCGACTGACACTGTTGCACGGGGTGCACTTTGAATGCAGGCGGCGGCTATGGTGACCGTGGCGGCGGCGGCGGCGGCTACGGCGGCGGCGGCTACGGCGGCGGTGGCGGCGGCTACGGCGGCGGCAGCTACGGCGGAGACCGTGGCGGCGGCGGCGGCGGAGGCCGTTACTAGGAATGACGTGGGGCGGGGCGGTCTGCTGGTGGCTCTCGGCTGACATTCCGCTGCGGTGGTTGGCAGTGACGAGGGTATACAAAGACCGGCCCGGCTCAGGAGAGTCCCGGCCGCGAGGCAAGCAGAGACCCAGATTGGGAGAGCGCCGCGGCAGCAGCATTTTACCCACACTGCCTTAGTAATGCTTGGGAGATTTTCAAACACCAACGCAGTCGCGCGCACTTCTGTGTGCCGGACAATTTTTCAACAGTTTTTCAGGCGATGGTTTTTTTCTTAAAAATAAAGTGGCTCTGCCTCACATCACTGGCAGTGAGCATTGAAGTGGAAAAGGAATTGTCTTTATACCCTTCGCGAGTCATTTGCATGCAAGATTGTCGAGGGGTGAGCACTGGGTGTCAAAATTGTTTGTATCATCAGTAAATATCACCTGCTATACATGTGGAAAGAGTTTGTCAGGGTGAATTGTGTTACGGTGAGGTGTGAGACGACCAGCCGGTCGGGTCCGTGACACGTGCTGAGAGAGACAGATACGTTTGATGACAAACAGTCACAAATCGCAGAGCGAAAAACTTGCGACGGGCGGGGGCCGGGAGACCGCAGCAAAGAAGCCGTATAACAACGAGGTCCCAGGCCCACACCACTAACGGGACGCGCGCACATGGGCGGCGGGAGCCGGGGCAAAGGCCCCGACCCTACACCGGGCCCGTGCACGGGATCGCGCGAGCAGTGAGGAGGCATAGGGCGCAGCCCAATACTTCCCAGTGAGCCTCCTAGCTGCGGCCCGGAGGCAGTACAGCTGAGCCTCCATCCGGAGTCGAGCGAACGTCGCGCCGCGGCGCTGTGCTGACACAGCAGGGAAGACGAAGTAATAGAGATGGGACAGATCTACTTAATAGGGAATGTGACTTCTGTGTGCTAGCCGGTCACATCCTCTGACTCCCCCTGCTTGTGTGAAGAGATGTGGAAGCATCCAAAAAGCGTAGATGATCATTTGTAGAGTCCGCATTGAGTTGTGTAGTAGTCGGACCTGTTGAAGGAGTGACTCCAAGGAGGACCAGAGTGTGTCGAGAGTGAGTGTCTTTCGGGAGACACTTTGTGAGTGCATCAGAGAAACTATCGTGGGAAATCAACGCAGTCGAAGCGCGGGTTGCCCCGCCACGCGCTGCCGTGGGCCACGCCAAGCCTGCCTGCACAATAGTCATCTCCTTCAAATCAATTTCGCGCATGATTGCAGACTGAGCGTGTGCCCTTCATGAACCCGCAGTCTTGTCGGCCCCATTTTAAGATTGTTTGCTTTGGCAGTGCGTAAACTTACAGGATCCGAAGCAGCGCAAGCTGCATCACAGCTGCAAAAAGCATCGCAGCTTCGTCTGAAGCTGCAGACGCAAGCAGTGTGTAGAAGGCTAACACAAATGCCTGCATGAACAGTTTGCCGTACACCAGCGACCCACCCCAGCGTGGAAGCGGCGCAAGAAGAATCGCAGCGCACAGTGTCTGCAACAAATTTCGCAGCAGGCTTGCAGCCTCTTCAGACAGTCCATGATGGCGAGCCTGCAAAGGCCCTTGCAACGCGTCGAACGGCAGCACCTGGAACACGGCAAGAACCGACACACAAGTATGTGCAACAAAAAGAAACATCTGCAGAGCCAGGTGCACGTACAACTCAGTGCCTTCGCGTCGCTGCACCCATTGCATGTCGCGCGCCAACACGCCTGTAGCAAACGCGATACACAGTGCGGAAAAAAGGTGGTCCAAATCATCAACTCTGTACAACTCTCTGATGTTGTCCTTGATGTTGTACGTCGTGATGTCAAAGTGCTTGTTTCTGTTCGTTTGTCCAGGAAGAAGTGAAGTTGAGATGCAGGCGGCATTGTCTTCGTATAGTGGCGTAGGGGCGTTGGGTCGATGTCCCCATGCAGTGAGAAGTCGCCGGAGCCACACCGTTGATTCGTGAGTCTCCGAGCGCGTGGGCCGCGCAGTGATCATGAACAGTGAAAACCTGGCACCTCCGCCACGGTCAGCGCCCGGCCTCCCCGCCGGGATGCGCATCCTCGCGTCATGCGTTATGCGTCATGCGTCATGCCCCCTCTAGGCGTGCGTGCTCCACCCAAGTTTCCAATTCCCCTTCGATTTCGGGAACTAAAAATGGGGTACACCTTTTCGTGGCAGTAGTGACGTGAGGTCCTCACCGTGTCGGCAGATTGGGGCAGGGCACCAAGATGGCGCACCCAATGCGCCGGCAGGGTATTGTCGTTGCAACCGCCTCCTTCGTTCTGCTCGGAGTGGTGCTCTGGGCTGCTAGGAGCGTGCACGATGACGAGAGGTCGCGGGTCCTCGTGCAGCAGAGTGACGACGCTGCGGTGCTCGCGAGTCTGCAAAGCGAGCGCAGGGGTTTGACGGACGCCATCGCGGCAGAACAAGGGAAGAGCCCTGCTCTGCATCCGACTAGTGACGCTGCAATGGGTGAGGTGCGGGAAAACTTGGCTGGAATCGGGAGAGAAGCAGGTTCGTCGATCCAAGAAGGATGCGGGCATTTCTGCCAAATGCGCAAGATGATTGTCAAGGCGCGCAATGCAGTGGACAAGCAGGCGAAAGCAGAATGCTCGCAGCTTGCTGGCGGATGTGCAACGATTCCGCCGACATTTAGGCCTGCTGTGCAGAGTTCGCATTCTGTCAGGGCCCGGACCACCCCGCTGGTCCCCAGCGCACCTGTCCGCACGGCGCCGGTGTGGCATGGCACCGTGCAGACCGGTACTGTGCAGACGGGGACTGTGCAAGCAGGCGTGATTCAACGGGGGGCGATCCAGTACGCTCAACGACCCTCCGCTCCTCTTCGCCCGCGCATATACCAGCACGTTATTTTCCATCCGCCCGTCGGCGCCTCTGGCGACCAAAACGACTCCAGTGGGGAGGCGGAGAGCGAGAGCGGCAACAGTGGCAGCAGCGGCGACGTGGGAAGGCCGGGCGGCGAGGGTTCCATGGGCGCGCCCGGCCCCCCCGGTCCCCCGGGACTTAACGGATTCGATGGCAAAGACGGGTGGGACGGCCCACCGGGACAGCGCGGCCCGCGTGGAAACGTCGGTCCAGCGGGGCCGCGTGGCTTCAAGGGCGACGAAGGGCGAAGAGGGCCCGAGGGTTCTGATGGCCCGATGGGGCCGATGGGGCCGATCGGACCCCAGGGCTTTCAGGGCATGCCGGGCATGCCAGCGCGCCCCATTGGCCCCCCGGTGGTGATCCAAATGCCCAAAGCCATGACCATGACGGTGGACGTGGTGGGGCACATGTTCCACCACGGCGACAACCCCGCCGACGACAAGGTTGTCTGCCCGTGTAAGGCTGCTGACGTTTCGTGCAAGTGTGCGACCCCCGCGGTTCTCGCGCAGTACAAGCCTACAGCGTCCGCGGAGGGTGACTCGTACGCGACCAAGGCCGACGTAAAAAAGGCGGTAGCCACCATCGTGGGCGCACAGAGGCGCTCTCTGGGGATAGAGCAAAAGAGCTCAGGGTCGCCGCTGGATCTCATGAGGGGCCCGTGGTGCAAGGACAGCGCCACGTGGAGGGGGCCGTATGGCGACGAGTGCGAGGCCTACCGCACGGGAGGAGACCGCAGCTTCTGGTGCAAGTGGGACGGTGCGTCGGCGGAGAGTGCATGTCCGCAGAGCTGCGGAACATGCACGATCCAGATGCGAGCTAGGTACATCGCGACGCACGGCGGATCGGCACCGGAGATGCTGGCTGAGTCAAACGCACAGCAGCCGACGTCGAGCGCAGCACAGCTGCAGCTGCAGCAAGCCGCAGCCGGTGCCGTTCTCAAGAAAAAGATTCTGGCGATTGCTCGAGCGGCTAGGCATGCGGTGCATGGTAGCACGACCAAGAATGGTCTGATGCAGCTGCCCTCGCAGGCCGCCCGCTCGCAGCTCGACAGCTTTTTTGCAGACCTTGGACTCCCCAAGAACCCAAGTTCTGCGCGCCCGCACGCCAGTGATGCCCCCACGCACGCTAGACCTGTTGAGCACAGTCACAATGACGCCGCCGCCGCCGCCGCCGCTGTGAGGAGGAGGCGGGCGCTGAGGGCAGCCGCAGCAGAGCGAGTTGCGAGGCTGGCCGCGGCCAAGCGCCGGGCGGCGGATTCAGCGGCGGCGGCAGCGGCGGCAGCGGCGGCAGCGGCGAAGGGAGGAGGAGGCGTGGTGCTTCCTCCAGGATGGCACGAAGGCTTCGATGCAAAGCATGAAGCCTACTACTACAACTCGCGCCTGGGACTCTCGCGCTGGACGCCTCCGCCGGGAACGAAAGCAGCTGCAAGCAGCGGCAGACAAAACCAGGTGCAGACTCGGGGAATCGGGAAGCCCGCAACAGACAGTGGCCTGCGTCCTCGCTCGAGAACGCAGGACACCGGTCATGCGGGACCCATGGTGGCCAGCGACGACGCGGAATCGTCGACGGACACAGCCACGGTAGCGGGGGGAGGCGCGGACAGGAGCGCCCGCAAGAGGGGGCTCTACGCGTACTCGGGGAAGGCGGCCCGCGCGGACTTCCTCAGCTTTCTCGGGAAGCTGGTCACGTCTGCGAAACAGGACCACGACACGGCCGAAGTATGCCCCAGCAGATGCCACGCACTTCTTTTGCTGCGCCAGGGCACACCGTGCACTACCGAGCACCCTTGAAGTCGTGCCAATTGATCCTGCACTTGCTCGTCCGATGCGCTAATTGTTTCTGTTTTCAGGCGGCACACCGGCAAGAAATCGCGGCGCACGCCAAGCCTTTTGTTGAGGGCAAAATGAGCGCGCAGGAGGCGGCGGCAGCCATGGACGGCTGGTGGGGCGGAATCACTGCGTCTCACGGGGGACTACCGTCGCACAGCGACGCCACCGGCACTGGGGAGACCAAGGCGCCCATGCCCCCGGCCAGGAGCACAGGGGAGCCGAAACAGGGCGAGCGGGGTCGTGTAGGGAGATAGTTGTGCTGGGAAGTAGTAAAACAAGAGAGTTTGACGCCGAGTGAGACGCGATGCAACGCAAGCGGCTGGCGTGGGACACGTTGCTGCTAACCTTGACCGGTTTCTCGCCACGCCCCGGCTCCTCTCAGGCACCGTCCCATCACAACATCACTTTAAATACATGCATGCAACTTCCGGAGCGAAGCACCACTGAGCCGCTGGCCCGCTGCGCCCCGGCAATGTATGCAAGGGCCTTTGCCCCGCGGTGCCCACTGCAGTGATGCAGCGAGGCCACCGCACCGCGCGCACCAACGCCGTGCCTCGGGATTCTAGTCCTGAAAAAGAGGCCGGTCGAGCTTGGCGCGGTTGGCGGACGGCGGAGGGACCGCCGGCGGGCGGGGGGCACGGCCGGGATTGGGACGCTCTGGGGCCTCGGACTCGGCGGCGAGGTGGAGCGGGGCGGACTTGTCGAGCTGGGGCTTGTTGACCAGAAGGCCCTGGCGGCGGAGGTGGACCTCAATGTAGAGATTGACGTCGTCAGCGACGCTCAGGAACGGGAAGTCCCCGCCCACCCGGCACTGCGCCTGCTTGGATTCCGCATACCGCCGGTACAGCTCTTCGCGCAGCTCCGCAGGTCGCGACGTCTTGTCCAGTGAGTCTATCAGGGTGATCTTGTCTGCCGCCAGCTTGATTCCTGCGCAGTCGAGCTACCGGCGCGCAGCACAGCGTGAGGAGAGGTGGGCGTGCGACACGACGCGCGTGCCGAGGCGAGACGGAAGGTGGAAGGGGGGGATGGTTCACCGGCGTGCAGTTGAGGGTGAGGCGGCTTGCGAGGTCGCCCTGGTAGAGAGTGTCGAGCTGCTCGATGACGAAGTCGGTGGCGTCTGCCACGGGCGACGGCTTGGCGCCCTCGCCCTGCGGCGCTACTTCGGAGGTGAAGCTCGAGAGGATGAGGTTCTTGAGCACGAAGGCGGGCGTGAATTGGTACATGGGCGTGAGAATGGTGCCGCCCGTTGTTGCAAAGGGCTCCGTTGAGTAGAAGGAGTTGCAGAGGACGAGGGAGGCGACGCGCTTGGGCCGGTGGAGCGCGAACTGCTGCGCGAGGAACCCGCCGAGGGACGCGCCGAAGACGTGCACTTGCGACGCTTCCACCGCGTCGAGAAAGGCGTCGAGCCCTAGCACGAATTCGTTCACTGTGTAGTAGGGGGGTGGTTGTGCTGCGATGACACGGTACCCCTTGGGGCAAAGCCCTTGCATGATGCGGAACATGCTTTCCGCCGTGCCGCTTGCTCCTGGCAGGCACCTGCGCCCAGCAACCTGTTTCGTCAAACCTTGGCACTCCACATCCCATCATAGCAATCCGGCGCAGCAACATGGAGCGAAGGAGCACAAAACCACGCGAATGGGAGGAGTGTGGGTCTTGGGATACGCACAGGAGGAGCTGCACGTCGCGCGGCCCACCCTCAAAGTACCTCCACTCACCCTCATTTAGGTCCACGGCCAGCTGCCGCAGCGCATAGGTCCCCCTGAATGCCTTGAATTCATCCGACTGGCCCATCTTGCTCTTGGGTCTGCGAGTCGGCGGAACCTGCTGTCAGACTGGCTTCCACTTTACACAGCGATTGCCCCCAAGACAAGCCCAGGGCAATCGGCCATGTCCTCCGGGACCTTGGTCACATTTGTGGGACCGACCTTGGCGCCACGCTGAGACCTGCTGATGCAGCAGAGGTCTTCAGATCCGCAAACATCGCCGACGCTTCCCCAAAAGCCTCCCCAAACATGCTACTCATTGCACTACCGCGGGTCCCGCACCAAACAAGGCGCTCACAGAACCTTCCTCTTGATTTTAAGACGCAAAATCAGCGCCTATAAGACACCGCAACTTGCTATCAACGGTGTCCCGTCGGGCCTTTAAAGGTAGCGCAAGAGAGGGGCACCGCAGCGCCTTCTCCCGAGGCCCACTCACTCCCTCTGCAGATGAGTCAGACTGTCTCTTTCGGGTCTTCTTACACAGAATGAATAGCATTGGTTTTACTTAACCCATCTTCCGGTCGAAGGGACAGTGAGAGCGCTCGGCGTGGGGTGCCATGGGAGAGCTTCACCGGACGTAGGAGCGGGGCTGCTAACGAAGGCAGGCATGCCGGATTGCCCATCAAGGCGCATTGCGTCGAACATGGCGATGGGTTCGTGGATAGGTTCCCGCTGGACGGCTGGAATGCTTGTGTTGCTGCTTGCAGCAACATGTGTGCGGGAGGCGGGTGCCGCCCTGACGTGTGATCGGGATGATCGTGAGGGTTCGTTCATGCATTTTGATGGATCCGTCGCCCTCGAAGATTCTGATTCGCTGCCTGGCGTGTGGGCTGAAAGCGTGACGGTCCAGTTGTTTGTACGCCTCGACGATGACTTCGTGTTCTCGGACGTAGATGGGGCGCCGCGCACGTTGGTAGGGGCTGGAATGGGTGACGGGACCCAATACGGTTGGCGTTTGGGCTGTCTCAAATCAAAATGCTGCTTTCACGCAGTCGCGGGTAGCATATCGGCGCTTGGTGAGGTCTGCACGAAGACTCTTGAACGACATCAGTGGTACCAGCTCACAGCGACCTACGACCCGGGGGAGGGCCGGCGCGCGCAGGGACGTGCACGAATGTACGTTGACGGAAAAATGGTCGTCGAGACAACCTTGGGCTCGCTGGGAGACACAGCTCTGCAGTATCCGACAGGCTCTCGAGTTATCTCGATCGGGGGGGTTTCGTCAGTGATGCAATTCGTGACGGCAGACTTCGATGAGATCCGGTTGTGGAACATCTCAATGAGCGAAGATCAGGTGTTGGACACGGCACATGAAATTGGGTGGCGTGAAACGTGTGACAGCCCGGTGTCACGCGTCGCGTCGATTGGGGGAGAGATGATCAGAGCGCTCCAGCTTTACCTGGGCGCTGACCAGCTTGAAAGCGTCCTGCCCCTTGGCACGGAGCTGACAAGTGAAGCTGCTGTCAGGGGACGTATGATAGTCGTGGGAGATGCTCAGGGAAGTGGAATAGTGGAAGCCGTCGACTTCAACCCGGCAGACCCGAATGATGGGGTGCACTACATTGAACGCGAACCGACTCTGGAGCTGCTTGGTTCCAGTCGGGGCGTTTTGCGCCGCTTTGAAACCCCCCTGGATGGCGAATCGGTCACGGTAGTTGTGTCACAAGGAGAAACAGTGGTTCTGGACTATGTCGTACGTGATCCGAATTATGACGACGTTATTGAGCTTATGCGGCGGCTGCAGTACAACGTGTCTGACGACCTGTTGCTGCGTGATTGCTACCCGTCTTACGTGATGGGTCACACACTTCAATGCAACATGGACGATGATGCGGGGTGGACAGCATATGCAGGGGTGCCTGGATACCAGTCGCATACTGAGAGGACGACGGTGGTTAACGAAATCACACTCTCGCCGCTCGGAGAAGGGGCGCCCGACGCGGGCGCTCTGCGCACCACAGGAAATTCGTCGTGTCTCACCCTCTCGCCCAAAGCCGGAATGGGTCTCCCACCATTCTTGCCGCCGTACACGGCCACACAGTCACGATTCAACTACCGCCTGGCGTGGACACACCTCCCGCGCTACCAGTGGTGGCTCGCTGGCGATCACCAGCAGCTGAAGGTCTTGGTGCGCTCAACGCGCCGCTACGGTGCGGTCGCCGAGACAAGTGAGCTCTACACAGGGTACCTGATGCATGTTTCACCGGAGTTTGTCAACCCCGGGACCTATCCTCTATACCCACAAGGCGTCGATTCGGAGAAAACGTTCGGCAGCAACCTGCCGCCGGCGCTTCAGCTCCCAGCTGGGACGGTGATGGCAACGGACGGGATGAGGCTAGCGGTGCACGTGGGAGAGTCTCTTTCCTTCAAGGTGCGGGTGCGGGACCGAAATAACCAAGACGAAGCGACGATCCACGCGCGGGAGGACCCTGGTCTCCCTCCGGGCAAGAACCGCCTGACCTTCTTGCCGTCAGAGCGCACCGCGTTCCCAAGACCCTCGCTTGCTGAGCAGGTTGGCAACATTCTGTGCGAGGTCGACAGTACATATCCTGCGCACATGGCACCGCCGAACTTCTTTGACCGTAACCTGGTGTATACACCCCAGGAGCTCGACATGGGGTCTATCTTCCGATTGTGCCTTTATGCACGCGGCAGCTCGTTGCCACCATACGGCGTCGACAAGCGCTCTGAGACCTCTTTGCAGGACCTTTGCCTGACCATCGACGTCCTCAAGCCCACACCCGTTGTGGATCTTGCAGCAACTGTGACAACCTTCGTTGGGTGCCCGACAGAGGTGCCGATCTTGGTGTCTGAGGTTCTCGAGCACTACAACATGGCCGCTGCGCCCTACACGTACCAGCTCGTGCCCGTCGAGGCTGGGAGCCTTGTTTGCGACGCCACCGAGCGATGTGAGCCGATTCGGGGTGGGGTGCCGTTGGGGGCCGAGCTGCAGACCCTGCAGCAGATTCCAGGGGAGACGCGTGCCCTGCTCAAGTGGACACCGGAGCGCGGACAGGAGCTGGAGAGCGCGTACCGCATTTGTTTCGAGCCCCAGGCGCTCGGTGTGGATCTCAAGGTCGCTGGGCGCCTGCCGGCGACATGCACGGAGTTGACGGTGAGGAAATGCCAGATGTGCCTAGCCGCGGGACAGTCGCTGGCAAGTGTTGCCAAGAGCTTCCACCTGGACTTCCTCGAGCTCTACATGGCCAATCCTTTCATCGCGCGCCCAGACCAGGTTCTTTTTGCCCGACCTCATCCCGTCTGCACAGGTGTGCGCTGACGCGCTTCGAACATCCCACAGGTGCGGCCGGGGACGGTGATCACCACGGGGGCAACCTACCGGGTGCGTGAGGGCGACACCCTGCAGGCACTCTCGCAGCGATTCGCGGTGTCAGTTGGGGACCTGATCGGAGCCAATCCGGACGTGCACATGGCAAATGGCACTATCGCGCCGGATCGCCACCTTTGCGTCCGCACGCCCTCATGCTCTGTCGCATGTAAGTTTGGTACGGACTGCTATCGTCGCGCATGATCGGGTGGCGCGCGGGATAGATGCAGGTGGACGCGTAGTGGGGCAGGGGCCTTTCACTTGCGTCAAGTGAAGTGTGTGCATTCAAGTGCCCCCATCTGCACTGTAATTGATTCGGAACTCGTTTACTGGCATCGAAGGCGGCCGCATCGCCAGCGATG
>Ga0115567_10007232_pt1 | contig 10534 bp, 10 predicted proteins | sample COGITO_mtgs_1204_2_FD_88679 | JGI IMG/M metagenome (GOLD analysis project Ga0115567, IMG submission 88679) | Pelagic marine microbial communities from North Sea - COGITO_mtgs_120412 | ecosystem: Environmental > Aquatic > Marine > Epipelagic | place: Germany:Helgoland, sampling site Kabeltonne... | reverse complement strand
GTCTGGCGATTGAGGGGGGGGCGCACTTCATCAAAACCTCCACCGGTAAGGTGACGATCAACGCCACGCTGACCTCCGCCCGCCTGATGCTTGAGGCGATCCGCGACAGTGGTGAACCGGTGGGCTTCAAACCCGCAGGCGGCGTCAAATCAACTGAGGACGCCATGGCGTATTTCTCGCTGTGTGACGAAATTCTAGGCGACGGCTGGGCCACACCCAGAACATTCCGCATCGGCGCATCCGGCGTGCTGACGGCACTGCTGGCCACGCTCGACGGCGCGGATACACCGGATCAAGCGGAGGGCTACTGATGCTACCACAGGAAGTTATCGCCAAAAAACGCGACGGGGACCGCCTGACAGAGCCTGAGATCAGGTTCTTCATTGAGGGTCTGCACACCGAAAGCATTACCGAGGGTCAGGTCGGCGCCATGGCTATGGCCATCGTGCTGAACGGCATGGTGATGGACGAACGCGTCGCGCTGACACAGGCGATGCGCGACAGCGGCACGGTCCTGAAATGGGATCTCGACGGTCCGGTCATCGACAAACATTCCACAGGCGGCGTGGGTGACAACGTGTCCCTGATGCTGGCGCCCGCGCTGGCGGCCTGCGGTGCTTACGTGCCGATGATTTCGGGGCGCGGTCTGGGCCACACGGGCGGCACGCTCGACAAATTCGACGCGATCCCCGGGTACCGCACGCAGCCGAATATTGAGGAGCTGTACCGCGTCACCGAAAAAATCGGCTGCGCGATTATCGGCCAAACGCCAGACATCGCGCCGGCGGACAAGCGTCTGTACGGCATCCGCGACGTCACCGGCACAGTGGAAAGTATCGACCTGATCACAGCCTCGATCCTGTCCAAAAAGCTGGCGGCCGGCCTCGACGCACTTGTCCTCGATGTAAAGGTTGGCACCGGCGCGTTTATGGCCACGGCGGAGGACGCGGATTCACTTGCGCGCTCCTTGGTTGAGGTTGCGAACGGGGCAGGGTGCAAAACCTCCGCCATCGTAACGGATATGAACGAGCCACTGGCCTCGGCTGCGGGCAACGCGCTCGAAGTGATCAACGCGGTCCGCTTCCTGAAAATGGAGGAGATCGACAGCCGCCTCTGGGATGTCACCGTCGCATTGGGTGGTCAGGCCCTGCTGCTGGCCGGCATCGCAAAGGATAAGACCGACGGCGAAACCCGGATGCGCCGCGCCTTTGAATCCGGTCAGGCCGCAGAACGGTTCGGCCAGATGGTGACAGAGCTGGGCGGCCCTGCCGATTTCATGGACCGCTACGACGATCATTTGCCCCACGCCAATGTTGTGCGTGAGGTGATCGCAGACCGCCCCGGTTTCGTGTGCAAGATCAACACAAAGGGCGTCGGCCTGACCGTGGTTGAGCTGGGCGGCGGCCGCGTGCGTGCGGCTGATCCTATCGACTATTCCGTCGGCCTCGACATGCTGGCCGGTCGCGGGCTGCGGGTGGATGATGAACAACCCATCGCCCGTATTCATGCCAAGAATGAGGCATCCGCCGATCGGGCGGAGGCACGCCTGCGCGCCGCCTACCAGATCAGTGATGAGGCCCCGCGCGATCTGCCCTTGGAAAAAGGGCGGATCGGCTGATGTCGCGCGCCTTCCTCCTCGTCCTTGATAGCGTCGGCATCGGCGGCGCACCGGATGCCGCCGAGTTTGGCGATGGTGCAACCGGTGATGCGGGGTCCAACACGCTGGGCCACATCGCACAGGCCTGCGCCGATGGTCAGGCGGAGGAGGGGCGCAGCGGCCCGCTAAACCTGCCAAACCTCGACGCGCTAGGCCTCGGCGCGGCGCTGCACCTTGCATCCGGCCTGTCCGCCCCCAATCTGGGCGCGACGCCAATCGCCGCATGGGGCGCCGCGACGGAGGTTTCGCAGGGCAAGGATACCCCCTCGGGCCATTGGGAGCTTTCGGGCGTTCCGGTGCCGTGGAACTGGCATTACTTCCCCGAAACGATCCCCACCTTCCCCGAGGATCTGATCGCGCAATTGATCGCGCGGGGCGACATCCCCGGCATCCTCGGCAACAAGCATGCCTCTGGCGTTCCGATTATCGAGGAGCTGGCAGAGGAGCATATCCGCACCGGCATGCCCATCTGCTACACCTCCGCCGACAGCGTGTTCCAGATCGCCGCGCACGAGGACCATTTCGGGTTGGAGCGCCTGCTAAAGCTGTGTGAGGTTGCCGCCGAACTGGTGCATCCCATGCTGGTGGGCCGTGTCATCGCACGCCCCTTCGTCGGCACAACGGGCCAGTGGGAGCGCACCTCGAACCGGCGCGATTACGCCATCGCGCCGCCCGAGCCAACCATTCTTGATCGGGTACAGGCCGCTGGCGGCAAAACCATCGCCGTGGGCAAGATCGGTGACATCTTTGCACACCGCGGCATTGATGAATTGCACAAGGGTAAGGACGATATGGCGCTGGTCGATCACACGATCCGCCTGCTGGCCGACGCCCCTGACGGCGCGTTCGTCTTTGCCAACTACGTTGAATTCGACAGCAAATACGGCCACCGCCGCGACGTGTCGGGCTATGCCCGTGCGCTGGAGGCGTTCGACGCGCGGGTGCCTGAATTGCTCGCCGCGATGCAGCCCGACGATTTGCTGATTTTCACCGCCGACCATGGCAACGATCCCACATGGCACGGCACCGACCACACACGCGAACGGGTGCCTGTGCTGATGGCCGGTCTGGGTCATCCCCGCCAGCTTGGCCTGCACGGTTTTGCCGATGTGGGTGAAACCATTGCCGCGCACCTCGAAATTGCGCCCGGTAAACACGGAAAGTCCTTGATATGAGCGTCGCCGACCTCGCCAAAGTTGAACTGCACCTCCACTTGGAGGGCGCTGCCCCCACCGCCTTTATGTCCGACCTTGCCGCGGAAAAGGGTATGGACCTCAGCGCTGTTATCGACGGCGACAATTACATCTACACCGACTTTCCGGCCTTCCTTGCCGCGTATGAGGCTGTTTCTGCGGCTTTGAAAACGCCTGATGACTACCGCCGTTTGACGCGGGCTGTACTGGAACAATCCCGCGCGCAGGGTGTCGTTTACACCGAACTGTTCGTGGCCCCTGCGATCACCGGCACGTCGATGGCCGATTGGCCCGATTACCTCGCCGGTATGGAGGCCGGCGCCGATGAGGTGCCCGAGGTCGAGTGTCGCTTCATCTCCACCGCCGTGCGCCATCTGGGCGCCGACATTGCCCGCCAAACGGCCGAGGTGACAGTTGCCAACCTCTCCCCCCGCATGACGGGATGGGGCATGGGCGGCAACGAAAGCATGATCGCAACCCGCGATTTCGCCCCCGCCTTTGACATCGCCCGTCAGGCGGGTCTGGGCATCACCACCCACGCTGGCGAAGTCGAAGGCCCGCAAAGCATTATCGACAGCCTCGATTTCCTGAAACCCAGCCGCATTGGCCACGGTGTTCGTGCGATTGAGGATGCCGCCCTGATCGACCGTTTAGCGGCCGAGGGGATTGTGCTGGAGGTTAACCCCGGCTCGAACCTGCGCCTTGACGTGTATCCGACACTGGATGATCACCCCATCGACAGACTGCTGCGGGCAGGGGTTGCCGTGACCGTCTCCACCGACGATCCACCCTATTTCCGCACGACCATGCGCGACGAGTATACCGAGCTTGAGCGGGTCTTTGGCTGGACGAAAACCGAATTCGATGCCATCAACCGCGTTGCACTCAGCGCGGCATTTTGTGACGAGGCGACCCGCGCGCGCCTGATGAAACTCTTCGAGGAGCCCGCCGCATGAGCGATCACCTGACCATCGTGAATCATCCCTTGGTGCAGCACAAGCTGACCCTGATGCGCGAAAAATCCACCTCCACCGCCGTGTTCCGCCAATTGCTGCGCGAAATCAGTCACCTGCTGGCCTATGAGGTGACGCGCGACCTGCCGATGACCACGACCAACATCGACACGCCGCTGGTGGAAATGGATGCCCCGACGCTCAAGGGTAAAAAACTGGCGCTGATCTCCATCCTGCGCGCGGGCAACGGCCTGCTGGACGGCGTGATGGACCTGATCCCGTCCGCGCGCGTCGGCTTCGTCGGCCTGTATCGCGATGAGGAAACGCTGAAGCCCGTGCAGTACTACTACAAGGTCCCGGGTGAGTTGCAGAACCGCGTCGTCATCGCCGTTGATCCGATGCTGGCGACCGGTAATTCGTCGGCTGCGGCGATTGATCTGCTCAAGAAATCGGGCGCAACCGACATCCGGTTCCTGTGCCTGCTCGCCTCACCCGAGGGCGTCGCCCTGATGAAGGAACGTCACCCCGATGTGCCGATCATCACCGCCGCCTTGGATGAGCGGTTGGATGAACGCGGCTACATCCTCCCCGGCCTTGGCGATGCGGGCGACCGGATGTTCGGCACCAAGTAATGCGCGGCGTCAGTCCGTACTGATTTTCGGCAGCTTGCGATCCAACACATGCCCGTCAGCCTTTTGCACATAGCAGGGGCTGGCGCGCAGCCACTTTTCCTCGGCCACACATTCGACCAGAAACCTGGCCAGATCGGCGCGCCGCGTGACCCAATGATCCTCGGGCGGACGGTCGGCATGCGCCTGGCCAGGGGGGGGTTCGACCTCTGCGTCCTGCAAATATCCGGCACGAACTGCGGTGTATTTCAGCGTCGGATGCTCGTTCAACATCCGCTCCATACTGCGCATCTGGGAATAAACGCGGGTCAGGGCCATGACCGGTCCACTGCGAAACCACAGTGGGCCGTAATCATTGCTGCGCGACCACAATGCGGAAATACAAACGAAACGGTCGATCCCCGCACGCTCCATCGCGTCGATGACGTTCTGATGGCCATCGGTGTACAGCGGCGGTGGGTTAATCAACGTGCGCGGATCATTCGCCACACCTAGCGCGGAGACAACGGCATCCACATCCTGCAAGGCGTCATCCAGACCATCGCCGCCCAGCACGTCGACTTGTACCGGACGCACCTTCGCGGCGGTCGTCTTGATCTCACCGGGATCACGGGCGGCCGCGTTGACATGAAAGCCGGCGTCTAGCGCGGCCTGCATAGCCAGCACGCCAGTTCCACCGGTCGCGCCAAGTAGTAAAATGCGTTTGGTCATAAAACTCTCCCGTAATCTTCTACGGGAGAGGTAGTGCAAAGGGCGCTTAGTCCACTTCTGCAAGCATATTCTGCTCTGCGGCAAGTTCGCGCATGCGCTTTTGCAGCTTTTCAAAGGCACGCACTTCGATCTGGCGAATACGCTCACGGCTGACACCGTAAACCTGGCTCAGATCCTCCAGCGTCTTCGGCTCATCTTGCAGTTTGCGCTCGGTCAGGATGTGGCGCTCACGCTCGTTCAGTTCCTGCATCGCCTCCATCATCATGGTGCGGCGGCTGTCCAGCTCATCCTGCTCGGCATAGGCTTCGGCCTGATCGGCATCATCATCGGTCAGCCAATCCTGCCATTCCGATGCGCCCTCACCATCCGATTTCAACGGCGCGTTCAGCGACGCATCACCACCGGACAAGCGGCGGTTCATCGAGGTGACTTCAGCCTCGGTCACACCCAGATCGGTGGCGATACGGGCCACATTGGCGGGGCGCAAATCGCCTTCCTCCAACGCACCAATCTTGTTCTTTGCCTTGCGCAGGTTGAAAAACAGCTTCTTTTGCGCGGCAGTGGTGCCCATTTTGACCAAGGACCACGAGCGCAGGATGTATTCCTGAATGCTGGCACGGATCCACCACATGGCATAGGTCGCCAGACGGAACCCCTTCTCGGGGTCGAACCGCTTGACCGCCTGCATCAGGCCCACATTGGCCTCGGACACAACCTCGGCTGTGGGCAGGCCGTAGCCGCGATAGCCCATGGCAATTTTGGCAGCCAGACGCAGGTGCGACGTGACCAACTGGTGTGCGCTGTCGGAATCCTGATGATCCGCCCACGCCTTTGCCAGCATATATTCCTGCTCCGGCTCCAGCATCGGAAACTTACGAATTTCCTGCATGTAGCGGCTCAGACCCTGCTCGGGCGACGGCGCGGGAAGTGATGTGAAGCTGGCAGCCATGATGCGTATCCCTTTTAACGGTCTCAGTGGTCATTTAAGGATTGTACGGATTAAGACAAGCAATCCGTCGCAATTATTGCGATTGTTCACGCTTTTGCGTTATCGTCCGCAATTCTTGCAACAATTGGGTAAAGTCAGCAGGCAACGGCGCCTCGAAATACATCTCCTCACCACTAATCGGATGCACAAACCCCAGACTGGTCGCGTGCAAGGCTTGGCGGGGGAACCGCTTCAGCACCTCGGCCTCGCGCGGAACAGTGCGATTGCCGCCATAGGTCGGGTCGCCCACCAGCGCGTGACCGGCATGGGTCATGTGAACCCGAATCTGATGGGTACGCCCCGTTTCCAAACGGCATTCCACCAGTGCGGCCAGCGGGCGGGCGAAATCGAACCGCTCCAGAATCTTTGCGCGCGTTACGGCGTGACGGCCACCGGCGCGCACGGCCATTTTCTTGCGATCACCGGGGTGGCGGTCAATCTCGGTCGCGATGCGGATCAGGCCACCAGCCTCGAACGTCACACCGGGAATACCGCGCAGGCGCGGATCAGCCGGGTCCGGCACGCCGTGGCACAGGGCGGTATAATGGCGGGCGATGTCGTGCTTGGCGAATGCTGCGGACAGCGGCTGATGCGCCGCATCCGACTTTGCCACCACCAACAGGCCCGACGTGTCCTTGTCGATGCGATGCACGATACCGGGGCGACGTTCCCCCCCGATACCCGACAGCGTATCGCCGCAATGGTACAGCAGGGCGTTGACCAGCGTGCCATCCCGCGCACCGGGGGCAGGGTGAACCACCATGCCCGCAGGCTTGTTCACCACGATCAGCGCGTCATCCTCAAACACCACGTCCAGCGGGATGTTCTGGGCCTCGGGGGCGGCATCGGCGGGGGGTGGGGGCAATACGATGAACGCTTCGCCCTCAACCACCTTACGCTTGATATCCGACTCGACCCCGTGCGGCCCGGTGACGGACCCGCTTTCGATCAGGTTGCGCAGGCGCGAGCGGCTGAGCCCCACACCCTCTGGCGCTGCGTCGGCCAGCACCTTATCAAGGCGCCCTGAACTACCTGCCACGATGTGGAAAGGATCCTGCATGTCGTCTTCTCCAAACCTTGGCCCGAATGATAATCCAGATGAGTACCCGCCAGAGCCACCGCGCCTGCGGCTGCTGCGTCAACTGGTCACGACCCTAACGGTCGTGCTGATTGTAGGCGTCATAGCTGTAGTCATCCTGCTTGTCATCCGGCTGAACAGCGTTTCCGCGCCACAAGCGTTTCCAACGGAAATCACCGCCCCGGCAGGCGAGACTGTTCGCGCCGCGACGATGGGCACCAGCTGGACCGCAATCGTCACACAGGATAGCGCGGGGGCAGAACGTATTCACATCCTGCGCCCCGATGGCACCATCCGGCAAACGGTGGAGATTACGCCCGAATAACGAACCGCAGGCGGTCAGCGCAACTTTGGCGCGGCCGCCCCGGCGATCAGGAAAAATACACCAAGCACAGCCAAAATCGGCGCGAGTGGGGTGTACAAGACAGGCGCAATCACGCTCTCCCAAACCCACGGCGCCAGATACCGTTCGACCCCCGGCTGCAACCCCAGCAGGCTTTCGCGGTGGAATCCGGCCCAGACGGCTCCGGCCTCGGCCAGCCTGAACTCACGATCCTGCAATGTGGTGGCTGAGAAATCGAACCAGACCCGCAGCAGCGCAAGCGCCATGAAGATGTAGCCAATGGCTTTGAACGTCTTACGCATCTTGATCTTCCCTTAAATGTGCGGGCAGCCTACGCGCAGGCACGGACCTACGCAATTCACGCTGACTGCTTGAGGACACCACATGTATCAATCCTTTGCGATGACCACCTCACCCGCCACAGGCGCATCGCGCCTTGCCGCACTGCGCGCTGAACTTTCGGCCCGCGGCCTTGACGGTTTTCTGGTTCCCCGCGCCGATGCGCATCAGGGTGAGTATGTGGCCCCGCATGACGAGCGCCTGTCATGGCTGACCGGATTCACCGGCTCGGCAGGCACCTGCGCCGTGCTGCCCGACGCGGCCGGCGTCTTTATCGACGGGCGATATACGCTTCAGGTGCGTGGCCAGATTGACCTCACACAATTTACGCCGGTGCCGTGGACCGGAACCGAAGTCGCCCCGTGGATCGCCGAACATCTGGCTAAAGGTGTCATCGGCTTTGATCCGTGGCTGCACACCCCACGCGAAATAGCCGAGCTGCGCCGCGTTCTGTCCCCCGACGTGACGTTGCAGGCGGTGGCGGATAATCCCCTCGACGCTGTTTGGGCCGACCAACCCGCCGCCCCCAGCGCCGCCATCGCAACACATCCCCTGAACCTGTCGGGAGAGGCCAGCGCCGATAAACGCGCCCGTCTGGCGGCTGATCTCATGGATCGCAACGCCACTGCCGCCGTGCTCAGCCTGCCGGACAGCATTGCGTGGCTGCTCAACATCAGGGGCGCAGACATCGCGCGAACTCCGGTGGCGCTGCTGTTTGCTATTTTGCACGCCGATGGGTCTGTGGACTTGTTCAACGCGGCGGATCGTGCGGATGATGCCCTGCGTGACCACCTCGGCCCTGATGTCCGCTTGCACGGCATGGACACGTTCGCGCAGCAGTTGGACGCGCTGGATGGCACCATCGCGCTGGACCAATCCTCCGCCCCGATGTGGATCGCAGATCGCCTCGACACTACCATAGATTTCGAACCCGTGCGCCTGCCCAAGGCCCGTAAAAATCCGGCGGAAATCGAAGGCTCCCGCACCGCCCACCGCCGTGACGCTGCGGCAATGGCGCAGTTTTTGCACTGGCTGGATGAGCAGGCCCCGTCCGGAACCCTGACCGAAATCGCCATCGCGCAGCAACTCGAATCCTATCGTCAGGCCACAAACCAACTGCGCGATATCAGCTTCGAGACGATCTCCGGCTCCGGTGCCAACGGCGCAATCGTGCATTACCGCGTGACCGAGGAGTCCGACCGCACCCTGTCATCTGGTGAACTGATGCTGGTGGATTCCGGCGGCCAATACCTCGACGGCACCACCGACATTACACGCACCATTGCCGTGGGTCCGGTTGACCCCGATGCGGCAAAGGCGTTCACGCTGGTCCTGCGTGGTATGATCGCGATCAGCCACCTGCGCTGGCCCGCGGGGCTGGGTGGAGCGCATCTGGATGCACTGGCCCGCGCGCCCCTGTGGTCTGCTGGCATGGATTACGCCCACGGAACCGGCCACGGCGTCGGCGCCTATCTGGGTGTGCATGAGGGTCCGCAAAGCCTGTCGCGCCGCTCGACCGTGCCGTTTGAACCGGGCAATATCCTCAGCAATGAACCGGGCTATTACCGCGAGGGGGCATTCGGCATCCGCATCGAAAACCTGCTTGTGGTTCAGGACGCCAGCAACATTGCAGGCGGTGATGCGGCGATGCTGGGCTTCGAAACCCTGACTCTGGTCCCCATTGACCGCAGGCTCATAGTTTTGCACCTTCTGTCAGCGGAGGAGCGTGACTGGCTCAACCGATACCATAGCCGAGTCTACGCCGAAATTGGCCCGCTCGTACCCCCCGCGACACGCGAGTGGCTCAAAGCCGCTTGCGCGCCGCTGTCAGAAGATTGAGGAACGCCGTAGCCAAACTGTCATGCTGTGCATGGCAGTCTGTTGTGTGGCATTCCGTTTGAGGAGGAGACCATAATGGTCGAAAAGCACATTTCTATCAGCAAGGCTGACGGCACGTGGACCGTCCGCGCTGCGGGCGCAATCATCGCCGAAACGACAAATGCACTCGAACTGGTCGAGGGCGACTATCCCCCCGTCGTCTACTTTCCCCAAGATGACATCGCGATGGCCTTCCTCGACTCGTCCGAACGGACATCCCACTGCCCCCATAAGGGCGACGCGGTGTATTTCTCGATCGTCGCCAAAAGCGGCACATTGGCCGATGTTGCATGGTCCTACCCGACACCGAACGCGGGCGTGGAACAGATCGCAGGCTATATCGCGTTCTACAAGGATCGCGTGACGATCGAACAAATCTGATGCCGTTTGCGGGCATCCGCGGATGCCCGCCGGCCTACGCGCAGGTAAGCCAGTGGCGAAATCCCTGAAATCCTACATTATCTGCACCAGCCCCCGCAGTGGCAGCACGCTGCTCTGCAAATACCTGACCGCAACGGGGCAGGCGGGTGCGCCGCAATCCTATTTTCACAAACCCTCCCGCGCAGCATGGGCCGGGGCGCAGGGATTGCCCGCTGACAGCCCGCTGGCCGACATCATAGCCGCCGCGCGCCATACGGGAACGGCGGAAACAGGGCTGTTCGGCCTGCGATTGCAACGCCCCAGCTTTGATTTTCTGATGCAACAGCTGGATCTGCTGCACCCGGATTTGCGCAGCGATACTGATAGAATTCAGGCCGGCTTTGG
>Ga0115567_10007226_pt1 | contig 10536 bp, 5 predicted proteins | sample COGITO_mtgs_1204_2_FD_88679 | JGI IMG/M metagenome (GOLD analysis project Ga0115567, IMG submission 88679) | Pelagic marine microbial communities from North Sea - COGITO_mtgs_120412 | ecosystem: Environmental > Aquatic > Marine > Epipelagic | place: Germany:Helgoland, sampling site Kabeltonne... | reverse complement strand
CAGCAGGGAGGAAGCCGCTTCATGGATCTCCGCACTGAAGCTTGCGATTGAAGAGGCTCCCCGCATTCTTTCCTAGAACGATGCGATGGAGGTGTATGAATGTTCTAGGACTATTCTGGGAAGTGATTGCGATCGATCCCGACAGAGACCCTGCATGAATACTGCAGGCGTGCACAGCATGGTGGTCATACTCCATGACACAAAGCGTTCATGTCAATGAGATTTGAAGTGAACCTAGAGCCTGCTCCTGAAAGCATCAACACATGCCCTGTCGCCTACCCTACCGCACCAGCAGATCCCGGCACGCCTCACATGATGCCGAGCAGCTTCTTGATCTTCACGACAAGCTTCCAGTCATCTTTGGGCACGTCATCACGGAAATGCTCCTTCAGCAGGTCGATGGACTCGCGATTGAGCTTGGACACGAAGAGCGATTCGTGTGACCAGTGCCGCCCAAGCGTGTACTCCTTCATGTTGCGCTTCTGCTCGATGCGGATGGCAATATTGCCCGAGAGACGCGTCGCCGCATCGATCGGCTTCTTGTCTTTTTCGATCGACATCACCATCCCGAATTCGAGGCTCTCTTCCGACACTTGCTGTGTCTTGGCGTCGCCCGTCCACTTGACTGAAGGGATAACCACGGGGCAGCCGAGTCGCAACGTGCCCTCAAGCACATCGACACCCAGGATGTACGGATCTTTCTTGTTGAAAATACAGCGCTCGTCAACAATCTTGAAGAGACAAGGCCAGACGGCCTTCTTTTTGGCGGCCTCCTTTTTGGCGGCCTTGATGTCGGCCACGCGCTTCGTGAATGAGTCGAACAAGTGGTAGATGATGTCGGCCTTGTAGATCGGGATCCCGATCTCCTTGGCTTGCCTCTCCGCGTCGGGAAGGACCTGGACGTCGAACGCCAAAATGCATGCATATGCCTCTTTGATTGAATTCATCGGGTTCCCGCTGACCCAGTCGCCTGTTTGCGCGTACTCTTTCTCGCACATTTTGACCCACTCCTTCTCTCTCTCGAGCATCACCCCGCAGCGCATAACGTCGAGCTTCGAGACCGGACCAATGCCGATGCCTGAGACGGGGATAGGCTTGTTGGGGTTGCCGTCGCGATCCTCGCCGGGCTGCTCGAGGAATTGAAGCAGCGCTTCGAGCGAGCCAAGCGTCGAGGCCTGCACGTAGACACCGTCCTCGTTCTTCCTCACTTTCTTGAGAATACCTCCCAGGTCCTTCATGACCTCGTCCTTGAGCTCTTCAATGTCGTCGTCTTCGCCCACAACATAGCAGTTTGAGCCCGCAAGTGCGCGCTCGATGCCTGTCGCACAAATTTTCACACCGATCGCGCCCTTGATCTCCTTGTGTTGGATGTACGGCGTCTTGACGCGCATCTCCTTCATTGGCTGCGGCGTGAGCAGCGACCGGATTTGGGTGACAATGGGCCCGTCGAGTCCACACACGACGATTGTGTCTTTCTCACGGATACGTCCATTCACCACAATAACATCCATGGTCGTGCCAAGACCCTCAATCGCCTTGACCTCAAGCACCGTGCATTCGAGGTTCTCGTGGTACATGATCTTATCGGTGAGCATCTTGGACGGAAGGGTCGAAAGAAGGAAGAGAAGGTCCATCATGCCGTCACCAGAATGAGCTGAGGTCGGAACCATGTTGAGAAACGACCGCACATCTTTGTTCTCGTAAAACACACACGCGTTGAGGCCTTGCTCTGCAAGCTGGGCCTGCGCAAAGTGGTAGCGGTCTTCGAATTCCTGCTTCACCTGGTCGGTCTGCAACTCCAGTGCCGACTGAACGGGGAGTTCAGGGTGCGCCTCCCAGCCGTACAGGCGGTCGATTTTGTTGAGGGCGATTACGAATGGTGCCTTGCGCTTCTTGAGCAGGCCAATCGACTCGATCGTTTGCTGCTCGAGACCGTGCATGATGTCAACAACGAGCACTGCCAGATCGCAAAGCGAGGAGCCGCGTGTGCGAAGGTTCGTGAAGGACTCGTGTCCAGGAGTGTCGATGATAAGCAGACCAGGAACGTTGTACGTGGTCTTGTGCAGCTCGAGACAAGGTAATGTCTTCTCCGTGACAGCATCGATTGGGAAGTAAGACGCACCGATCTGCGAATCCAAGGCACATCAGCAGCCCCTTAACTCAAATTTTTCGTTCTCGTGGGCGGGTCGGGGCCCGAGAATGGCGACAGGGCGTGGGCGCTGGACTGGATGTGCGCACCTGCTGCGTGATGCCGCCAGCCTCTCCATCCTGCACGTTCGTGCGGCGAATTTTGTCGAGGATCTTGGTCTTACCTGTAGCCCACGACACAACCCTGAGATGCAAGCAACTTTGAAGTATGGGATACGAGCAGAGTGGCCGCCATACGCACGGTGCCTCAGTGTTAAAAAGCTCAAAAACGGTGTTCCACACAGTCGGATTGAGAAAAGTTGTTGCATGTTTTCGTGTCCTCCTCGGCATCGTGCACGCACGGGTGACTGACAATGGGGACGTGCCCTAACAGGACCGCGGGTGCTGTGACAACGGGAGCGGACCTGTGTCAACGTGGCCGAGCACGCAGATAACTGGGCAGCGCAAGTCGTCCTTGTTCTTCTTCTTGAGGTTCAGCTCGATCTTCTTCAGACGGCGTGTCTCCGCACGCTTTTTGTTGAGACGGATCGTCCGCTGTGTGCGCGAGAGCTTGTTTCCATCGGAGTCGTACTCGCTTTCCGAGTCTCCCACCTCATCCTCATCCTCCCCCTCTGCCGCTGCAGCTGCAGCGCCATCTGCGCCCTCGCCATCCGACGCGTCGTCCTCCCAATTTTCCGCCACATTGGCCAGTTCCTTTGCCCGCGCCTCGGCCGCAGCTTGCGCCTCCTCCATTTCCTTGGCGCGCCTTTGTCGCTCCTCGGCCAGCGCGCGAAGGCGATCCTTGCGCTCTTTTTCCGCCTGCTTCAACTCGTTTTTGGACATGCGCTTCACCCCACCCGGAGCAGGCTGCTTCTCTTCACCTTCGTCATCCGACGAGTCCCCGTCGTCGTCCCCGGTTTTCTCTGCGCGCGGCGGGACGATGCCCTGCGCCTCGAGCTGCTTGCGGTAGGCCTCATTCTTGGCCTGCTGCTCGCGCTGCTTCTTGCTCAGAAGCTTGCCCTCCTTGCGTAGCTGCTCCTCCTTTTCCTTCTTCTTGTCTTTCTTGGCCTGGCGGCGCGCCTCGGCCTCCTCCTCTTCCTGCTTGAGCAGCTTCTCCTCCTCCTCCTTGCGCATCCGCTCCTCCTCTTCCAGCTTCTGGAGGCGCTCCTCCTCCTCCTTCTTGAGCCGCTGCAGCTCCTGCATCGCCGCCACGGCAGCGCTCACCTTCTTCTTCGGCGCCTCTTTTTCACCCTTCTTGCTGGTGGGCTCGCCAGCACCCGGGTTCTTCTTTGCTTCCGCTGCCTTGGCTGCCTTCTTTGCCTCGGCTTTGGCCTTGTTCGCAGCCTGCGCCTCCTCTTCCTTGAGACGTTTCTCCTCAAGAGCTTTCTTTCCCTCGTCCATCAGCTCCGGCTTCATTACACGCACGAAAGCCTCGCCGACGTCCATGCCCAGCGGTGTACTAGCGGGAAATACCATCGCGACGCCGTCCTCCTCAGTCAGGCCCAAAAGCTTCCCAGAGCACAGCATGCCCGCCGAGTTGCTTCCCTTGAGCTTGACCGACTTGATTGTCGTCGTCCCCGCACCGAGATCCTCGTCGAAAACCTCCGAGCCAACCGGCGCGAACGCGACTTTGAGACCGGACTCGACATTTTTGGCGTTGGTAACGACAGAAGCGGTGCCGAATCCCCCGTCGGACACGACTAAGCACTTGAGGTTTTTATCCTTGGGGTGCGGAGCGACATCTTTGATCACGCCAACGACGACACCTTGAAAGACGCAGCCCTTGACCTTTAAGATTTCCTTCATGATCTTATTCTCCTCCGGGGAAAGCGGTGGCATCTGCACGTCGGACTCGGCTTCGTCCTTCTCGTCCTTCTTGTCCTTCTTGTCCTTCTTGTCCTTCTTGTCCTTCTTGTCCTTCTTGTCCTTCTTGTCCTTGCTTTTCTCTTCGGCTTTCGGTGGTGGCGGCGCCTCTTCCTCATCTTCGTCCTCATCTTCGTCCTCGTCCTCGTCATCATCGCCCATAAGCGCTGCGAACGAGGCTGCACCGCCAGTCTTGGGCGCCGGCGCAGGTTCGTCGTCGTCATCGTCGTCGTCGTCGTCGTCGTCGTCGTCGTCACCAAGAGAGAGAGCTGCGAAGGAAGTAGCAACTTTGCCACCTTTCTTGGGCGCCGGTTTTTGATCAGATTCGTCTTCATCGTCGTCCTCGTCCTCGTCCTCAGAACCCGCCAGCGCAGCGAAAGACGCGACGGCCTTCTTGTTCTTGCCCTTCTTGCCAGACTTCACCGGCATGGCGATGCCCTCTTCTTCTTCGTCCTCGTCGTCACCACCCGCTGGGGTCACAACCGCAATTGAAGACACCTCGTCGTCCTCATCAGCTGCTCCGCCACCCTTCTTCTTGGCGCGCTTGTCCTTCTTTGCCTGCGACTTGCTCACGCCACCAGCCGGCTTGTCTGCCTCGGCCTCTTCAGCATCGAGGTTGTCCCAGTCAATATCTTCCTTCTTCTTCCGCGGCATACCACCACGACCCATCTCGCCCAGTACGTGCTGGACGCCCTCACCGGGGTATACTGTGTCCCCTTCGTTCGTTGGTGAGCTCCCGGGGAGGAGCTAGAGAACTTGGCTTGTGAGAGTGCGACAGCCTGCACACCCCACCCAGAGGGGCAACTTTCCTTGCACCTTGTTTCGAGGTCTGGTCTGCCTGCCGTTCTCTGGCACTGCAGCGTCGACCCGGACAGAGAGTGACACACGCGAGCCGATGCAAAAGTCAACACACAAAAATTCATCCAAAAATAGGAATCTTACCAATTGCTAATCTTGATCCAGGGTAAGACACTTTCTGGAATTGACTTTGGGAAACGGAGTGACTGAAACCCAAAGTCAATTCAGTGACTGAAAAGACCAACGGCACCACAAAGCCTGGAGGTGCCTACTTCCGCTGGCCTGGGCGTGATCAGGATCAGGCTAGCGGGCGGTCCGCGCAGGGGGCACCGCGGGTGACGGAGCTGCCTCGTGTGATTGCCACGCAGTGTGGTGAGTCGGCGGGGGCGATGGATCAGTCCGCGGGTGCCACCCTCGTGGCGCAGCGGAAGCTGAACGAAAAGAGGGCAACGATGAGCCTGCGGCTGCAGACCGCATACCGCGCGCGGCTGGGGCGACGTGTTCTGTGGCGCCGTCGTAAGCTGTACATTCATGCCAAGGAGACGCGCGCTGCTATTCAGATCCAATGTGCGGTTCGCGTTTACATCGCAAAGCGCAAGGTGGCGCGCCAGCGAGCTCTCGTCCAGTATCTCAAGTTCGTGCAGGTGCTGAAGCCGGGAATGAAGAACATGACGCAGCAGGACATGGAGGCCTATGCGGCGATCAAAATGCAGGGGGCTTGGCGGCGGCGTCAGGCGTACTTCCAGGCAAAGCGGATGAAGGGTGCTCGCGCCTACTACAACATGCTGGAGAAGAAGTATCAGGGCGAAAAGCACATCACGTTTGACGAGGTTGAGACTTTGGCCGCAAGCAAGATGCAGGCCATTTGGAAGGGAAAGAAGGCACGGCGCGTCACCGACAAGATGAAAGACGAACGAGACGTGGAGAAGAAATACAAGGCGGCTGTGATGATGCAGAAGATCGCGCGCGGGAAGATGACGCGGAAAGCTCTCCAGAAGGAAGCCAATGACAAGAAGATGAAGCGGCTCGCGGGTTTCTTCCGCAATGGATGTTTCTTCAAGTGCTGGCAGATTTGGCTGAAGCACACGGACACGCAACTTCACTTCAAGGAGGTTGCAGGACGCACGCTTGGGCGCTGGATGAACGGAGGCATGGTGCGAGGCTTCAACGCGCTTAAATTTTACGCAGAGGCCAAGGCCGACAAGCGTCTCAAAGTCCACAATGCTGCGATCATGGCGGTAAAGCACGATCTGGATCCGCGCGACCGTATCTGGGCGCACTGGGCGGACTTCATGGACGACCAGCGAGAGCTGTGGGCGAAGGTCGGGGAGAAGTGCTCCTCGTTCCTGCATCTCATCACAGGCGACTTCGTTAGGACAGCCTTCCAGGCCTGGAAGGAGATGATGTTGAAAGACCGAAAAGCGAAGCGACGGCGGACGCACTATCGTGCGTTCACAGCGTGGAAGGCATGGCAGCAGTGGCTTGGTACAAAGCGAGCGCTGCGGGAAATTGAGGACAAGATTCGGAGCAAGTGGGCCGCGCAATTCGCGCGCATGCAGCTCGAGGAATTGAAGTGGTGCGTCGATGACCTTCTGTACAATCGCTCGCTCGTCGGCGACGCTGTGAAGTGCTGGCTGAACAAGACTGTCATCCACGCCTTCCGCACTATCGACGACTTCGCGCAGACGCAGATCCACTACCGCCGCACGGTCGCAAACTTTCGGCGCCGCTACGAGCTGCGCTCTGCCATGCCCATCATACGCTCGTGGCACGAGATTTCGGCAGAGCGCGCACACAACAAGCGGCAGTTGAAGAAGGCGATCTTCACGCTGTACCGCCGGCGCGTGCAGGAGTGCTGGTCCACGTGGACAAGTCTCATTCACGACCGCAAGCTCGCGGAGCGTGAGATGGCGGCCAAGGGCAGCAAGACGCTCATGCGGATCGTAAAGCGTCCGATGGTGAACGCGTTTGAGGCGTGGAAGAAGCTGTACGAGGAAGAGCGACGCAACCGCGAGATTTTCGCCCGCATCTCGTACCGCTGGCAGAACGCCGAAGTCGTCATGTCCTTCACCAACTGGGTGATTTTCGTCGACATCGCGATAGAAGAGCGCCGCGAGGCGCTCCGCGCAGCAGTGCTTGAGGCCATGCAGTGCGGTGATCTTGCCACGCTGCTGCGCACGGCTAAGGCACAGCAGCGTTCGTACCACCGCGTGAACCTTGAAGAAGTGATGCGAGAGGTGCTGGAGGAAGAGCAGGGCCACCTGGCGCAGCTTGCCGCAGTGCAACCGCGCTACGCACCCGCCGGCCTCCCAGCGGGGGCGAGCGGTCGCGCGGGCGCACGCCCAGGAAAGAAGGCCCGTCGCGAGGTGGCGCTGGCTCGGGAGGAGTCTGTGTCGCCGCTGCGGGCCCGCCCCTTGCGCGGCAGCGGAGTCGACGCCGAGCTTTCCGCGGAGTTGGGTTCGCCGCGCGGCTCGGTGCGGCGCAGGACCAGGGGCGGAGGCGGCGACGCGGTGCCGATGCCGGACTTCATCGACGAGGGGCCACCGCTGCACGCGGCGCCCGAGCTGGCGGAGCGCAGGCGGGTCAAGCAAGTCCTGCCGCCATACCTGCGCGGCTCGGCGCCGGGCCGCACGATGCCGGCGGGCGGGCACAGCAGCAGGGGCGTGCGCTTCCAAACGGGTGGGCAGTCGCCTATCGCAGCGGACTGGCCAGAGGAGGCACGCAGGGGCGGCGGCGGCGGCGCGGCGGCGGCGCTGGCGGCAACCATGCCGGCAGGCGACGACCCGATCCGCGAGCTCGACCTGGGCGACGCGACCGCGTACCCTCTGCTGGGCTTCGACGCCGAACTGCCGTCGCGCGACGCGGACGGCGTGAAGGCGGCGCTCTCGCAGTTTGAGAGCGCGGCGCGGCGCGACGCGCGCGGCGCGAAGCGCCAGGGCGTGTTTCCGCCCATCAAGAAGGGGCGCGCCGCGTGGCCGTCGATCGACGACGCAGACGATGCAGCGCTCGGCCTGGCGGGCCGGATCGACGATGCGCGGGAGGACCTTTCCCTCCCGCCCGTCGTCGCGGCGCCGATTGCGATGCCGACAATGATGGACGACTGAGGGGTCGCGTATTCACACGTGTGCGTGTGCGTGTGCGTGTGTGAGAGAGTTGGGGCGAGTGTGCGTGTGTGTGCGCGCGCGTGTGTGTATTTTCTGTGGATAGCAAGGGCTGGCGAGCTGCGTTCAGCTCTGTGGGCCAGGTAGCATTCATGTGGACGAGCAAGAATTTGTACAGTCTGACATATCATCCCGCTCCTCGTTCCCGCTTATCCAGCTAGCTAGCATGCGCGCTTGTCACGGCACATCCTCTGCGCCACCGGCTCCGCGCTCCTCCTGACAAGTTGTGTTTTGTTGACATTTTGATTCTTTTCCAATCCAACCCACTTCATGTGTCCTCCGTTCTACCCGCGAACCACGTGCCCGCAGCTTGCCCCTCACACTCTGCCACCCACACTGCTCTCATAGCTCGTAATCGGCTTCCTGCGGCTCTACGCTCTCTCCCGCTGCACGAGCACTCATGATCTCATCGATCCCGTTCCGCACGAATCTACTGAGTGAGAACACAACGGCTAGAGTCGCGACAAGGACAAAGAACCAGCAGCATGCCACCATCACCGAGCTGCCTGTGAGATACAGCCGAGTATACAGCACGCACGCCTGCCAGCAGCACGAAACCCGAGTCGGCGCAAGCAGTCAGTAGCTGCAGAGCCGTCACACTTCGCGCGAGAGCGCAACAGGGACTGTGAGCATTGCGCACCTTGGCTGCAACGTCGCACGGGAACGCGTACGCAGTTGTTGGCGCCTTCCCGTTCTGAAGCGAGGCGAGACCCGCGAGGTGCGGGAGTCGCATCGCAACGAGCACCTGACCTCCCACGTGAGTCGTCAGCGCATCTCGCGCCACCTCGCCAGCCCACAGGACCCACGCCCCACGGACAACACCGGGGCGAGCTGTCTGCAGGGCGGAACTCACAATGGCTACCATCTCGACGAGGAAGAGGAAGTGAGTCAGGGCGTGCCCCTGCCGGCCGCGCACAACGCGGTCACTCCCCCTCCCTGCTGCGGGGCGCTGCCCGGCCGCTCTGCTCATCTCCGCGCTGCCCTGTTCAGCAACATTCTTCGACTTGTAAAGCAGCTGCAAGGATATAACGGAATTGGAGACGCTGCTTACAAGACCGTGCAGGACTCGTTCTGCACGGTCGAGCGGCGCGCGCGCGCGGACCTGGTGCCCTCCCATGGCGATCCACGCGGTTAGGAGCAGCGCTGGCGGCGCCGCGAAGATGGGGTAGAGCAGCTCGTGATCGTCCGGGATGAAGCTCGGGTGAACGTGCACCCTGCGGACGGGGCGCGCGCGAAGGATCGCGTTAGCGTCCCCAGTCGGTGCGAGGCAGCGGGCTGATGCGCAGTTGTTTGGGGTGCTGTGTCGCGCCTGTAGAGGACAGCTGGGTACTGCACAACGAACGCGGCAAACGCCATCCAGAAGAATACACCAGTCCACGTCCCCATGCCGATCGATGCTCCCGTGCCGGCAGCCATGGCGATCCCGACTGTTGGAATCATCCACGCGGGGGTCATCGGGTCCCACTCGCGCTTCGAGAGGTGTCGAGCGCAGAAGAGCAGGAGCAGCCCGACGTGCGCGACAACCGCAGTGATCCACAGGACGCGCCCCACGGTGTGGAAGCCGTGGTTGTCAAGCCACCAACCCATTATCATCAGTGCCATGTCGAGGCACGGCAGATTGGCGTTGCCTTCGGAGCTCAGCGCTTCCTCGAGGACCGCCTTGGGGAGCATGACTAATTTTGTCATGTACGCCAAGAATAAGGTGGTACCCACGTTGAACGACACCAAAGACACAATCTGCCACCCGCGTGGCTCTGAATGCCCGTGCAAGCAGAAAACATAAGCATCGCAATCGGTTAGCAAACCGAGCGGTAGAGAGCTGGGTCGCATAAGGAAGGGGTAAAGAGCGAGGCTACTCACGTCCGCAGCAACTTTCACCCCCTTTGCAGCCACAAGGTACTTTGTAGCGACCTGCCATGTAACGCCTAGCCCCACCACACCCAGCGCCATGCTCGCCACCGATGTCCCCATCATCCCAAGACCAGTGCGCACATCCGAACGTTGAGTGCGCTGAGCTTCACGCTGCGGGGGCACCCCGCCCGCTGCAAGGAGGGGCGCCCGCTCGCTCGACGCCATCACAGTCGATTTCTTCAGGGCCGCGCTGTGCGCGCTCTTGAGCCTCCCGACAAGCCCCAAGGCGGGGGGAAGGAGGATTACGTCAGAGACTTCCTGCTGTCAAACCCGCCTCTGAATTGGAATTGGAGCCATATTTACGAAGGGTCAAGGCGGAGGACTCATGGTCGAGATCACGAGAGCGCCGCCGCCGCGCGTGGCCAAGGTCTTGGCGGTCGTGACCGCCATGTGTCTGGTCACCGTTGGCGTTTACCATGGATCCACGTCGCGTCCGGTCGAGATGTTTTCCGAGGACGGAACTCCCGACCTCAAGACGCTGCTCGGAAACTTCATGAAGGAGCAAGGCGCCAAGCCCAGCGACATCAAGGAGATGGAGCAGTACTATTCGGGGGACAAGGCACCAGTGCAGATGCTTGACGACGTGTCGTCGGAGTTCGACCCCATCGAGGACTACGACTCCAACTACGCGCGCGCGCTTGGCGTTCGGGAGCCGTCGCGCACCAACGGCTTCGTT
>Ga0115567_10007224_pt1 | contig 10536 bp, 9 predicted proteins | sample COGITO_mtgs_1204_2_FD_88679 | JGI IMG/M metagenome (GOLD analysis project Ga0115567, IMG submission 88679) | Pelagic marine microbial communities from North Sea - COGITO_mtgs_120412 | ecosystem: Environmental > Aquatic > Marine > Epipelagic | place: Germany:Helgoland, sampling site Kabeltonne... | reverse complement strand
CTGCTGTGAAGTTTGACTCACCCAGCATTTTAGAAAAAGCCATTGTAAAACAACCTGCGTGTGCAGCACCAATAAGTTCCTCTGGGTTAGTACCAGCTTTGTCCTCAAACCTTGTATTGAATCCGTAAGGTTGGTTCTCTAGGGCCCCACTTTCAAGTGTTATTAAGCCTTTTCCTTCTTTTAAATTTCCAGACCAGTTTGCTTTTGCCATTTTTGTAATTTTCATAATTATCTCCTTATAAAGTTTAAGTCACTATCCCACTTTATGAGGGCTTTATAGAGCATGGTTTCGTTTAGAGAATGTTTAGAAAAGTAGATAGTTTAATTTAAAAACATGCTATCCTACCAGAATGAAATTATTCCTTCTCCTTTTAATAAGTTTGAACGCTTTTACTCAGATATCTAGAAACTTTCAAAAAGCCACAAAGCCAAAATATGAAATTGGGTTTGGAGCTATTCGTTTAGATGTGCCTAATTACCCTGGAGCAGCAAAGAGTACTCCTAGAACAATTCCTTTCCCTTGGATTATATATAGAGGTGATGTTTTAAGAGCGGATGAAGAGGGCACCAGAGCAAAGTTTCTAGAAGGAGATTCACTTGAGTTGGGTCTAAGTTTTGGTTTTAATTTTGCTATAAAATCTGATGACAATGAAGCTAGAAGTGGGATGCCCAATACGGATACTCTTATAGGTCTTGGGCCAGGACTTATTTATCGCCTTTTAAAAGATGATCCATTACAAAGGGTAAATCTAGGAATTGGATTAAGAGGTAATCTTGCAACGAATTTTTCAAATCGTTTTAGATACCAAGGGCTAATTCTAGAGCCTTATGTCAGATATTGGAGAAAGTTATCTAGTTCTATTCCTGTTACTATATTTACAAGCTTGAGCGCTTCAATCTCAGATCAAGAGTATGCTGACTTCTTTTATACTGTTGAAGATCGCTATGAAACTTCAAGTCGAGAGGCTTACAAAGCAAAAAGTGGGCTTGTAGATCTTGCCCTCTCAGTAGGCTTTTCATATGATTTTTCTAAAAAGGCGAGTATCTTCAGTGGTGTGAACTATAGTAATTTATCGCTCGCGGCTAATAAGAGAAGTGATTTAGTTGAAGAAGAGCATAATATTGGAGTTATTCTTGGGTTTGCTTGGCTTTTTTATGAATCAGATACAATGGTTAAGTAGCTTTTTTAAACACCAAAATTTGATTGTTTGCCGGCATAACATGATCATTTTCTAATTCAAAACCCTCTTTTTCCATTTGAGACTTTACATCTTCAAAGTCCCTGATTGCTGATCCTACACCTCTAGACCTTAATTTATGATCAAATGATTCATTACTTTTTGATGTGAACTGTTCATTATACTTAAATGGTCCATAGAAGAAGACGTAAGCATCCTTATCTAAATTGTCACCCAGATCTTTAAATAGAGTTTTACAATTTGCCCAGGACATTATGTGAAGAGTGTTTGCTGAATAAACATAATTATATTTATTTTTTGGAAATTCAGCACTTGAGGCCAAATAGAAAATAGGCTCAATAACATTCTTTTGGCCACTGTCATTGATCCAACTCTTTATGCCTTTGTGATAGTCTATATGGTCTGATGTATTCCAAATAATGTCTCTAAAAGCTTGTCCCATATAGACAGCATGCTGACCAGTGCCACTTCCTACTTCTAAAAGATTTCCACTTGAGAGGTATTGACTCAGAACGACTTTTATTGGTTCTTGGTTTCTTTGGCAAGCTTCAGAGAATGGTTTGTGCATATAGTCCTCATATATGGTGTCTAGTAAAAATTAAGGTAACAAATTGTAACTTGAATGGCCTTCAATTTTTTATTAAGTTACAATTTAATTTATGAAAAAATTATTACTTCTGTCTTTTTTACTCATTTTACCAAGCCTGTCTTTTTCTAAAACTATTTTGTTTTTGGGAGACTCTCTTACTGAAGGTTATAGGCTACCTAAAGAGAACTCTTATCCAACCCTCGTTGAGAATATGTTTAAAGAAGAAGGACTCGATATCGATGTTATTAATGGGGGAGTCAGTGGGTCAACTACTGCTGACGGACTTAACAGATTAAAATGGTATATGAAAAAAAATCCAGATATCATGGTTTTGGCCTTGGGTGCAAACGATGGATTGCGTGGACTAAATGTAAAGAAAACGAAAAAGAACTTACTCGAGATAATTAATCATGCTCAGTCTGAAGGGGTGAAAGTTTTAATGATGGGAATGCTTCTTCCCCCAAACTTTGGCCCTGAATATACTAAGTCTTTTAAAGATATGTACGTTGAAATAAAAAATGAAAAAAATATACCTACTCTTCCATTTTTATTAAAAGGAGTTGGCGGTAAAAAAGAATTAAATCTTGCTGATGGAATTCATCCAAATAAAAAAGGTTATGAAATCATAGCAAAAGAAGTTTATAAGTTTGTTAAGGAAAATCTCTGATGCTTAAACTCAATAATTTATCTAAGACCTATACTCAAGGTGAAAAGTCAGTACCTGTTTTATCAGACTTAAACTTTCATCTAAATAAAGGCGAGATTGTCTCAATCATGGGAAAGTCAGGAAGCGGGAAGTCGACTCTGCTGTCTTTAATCTCTGGAATCTTAAAATCTGATGACGGTGATATCATACTAAATTCAAAAAGCTATAATGGCTTAAGTGAAGTTGAACTCGCTGATTTGCGGGCTTCCCATATTGGTTTTGTATTCCAAAACTTTCATCTTGTAAGTTATTTAAACGCACTTGAAAATGTGATGCTACCGGCAAAGGTTAATGGGGTTACTAACCCTAAAGAAAGAGCTATGGACCTTTTAGAAAAAGTCGGCTTAAAGGATAGGGCCAATCACTTACCAAGTGAACTCAGTGGCGGGGAAAAGCAAAGAGTTGCAATCGCTAGAGCATTAATTCATGATCCTAAGCTTATCTTAGCTGATGAGCCCAGTGGAAGTCTAGATGAACAAACTGGCGAAGAGGTTATGGATATGCTTTTTGAATTAGTACAAAAGAATGAAACTAGTCTAATCCTAGTTACTCATGCTTTGAATGTCGCCCAAAGATGTCAAAAAATATATAACTTCACAGATGGACAATTAGTTGCTCATGAAATTTGAATTGGCCCTAAGCGCTTTATTGCGCTCTAAAAAATTTACACTTGTCTTTGTCTTTAATTTTGCCTTAGCAATACTCGGGATTTTCTCATTGCAGTACTTTAAGGGTACTATGGAAAAATCTCTGGGAACAAAAGCTCGAGTTTTGCTTGGTTCTGATCTCGTTGTTTCCTCAAAGTTTCCAATTTCTAAAGATCAGAAAAAACTTATTAAAGAAAGTATACCCGCTGTAGAGAACTCTTTTGATGGAGTCTCAATGATGAGCATGGTCTCATCTAATGTTAGAAGTAGACTCACTCAAGTGGCCATGATTGAAAATGGCTTTCCCTATTATGGTGGGATGACTTTTACAGATGGAAGTAGTTATAAGAGAGATGGACAAGAGTTGGTGCCGTCAGAAGAGGAGATTTGGATATACCCCGAAGTGTTAAATCAGCATAAATCAAAAATAGGGGACTTTCTAAAAATTGGAAAATCAAAATTTAAAGTAACAAAAGTTATTAGAGAGGATAGTTTTAAGTCGTTGAGATTTAGTGGCTTTGTCCCCAGAGTCTATATGAGTGAAGCGGGAATAAAGCGAGCGAATATTCTTCAGTATGGCTCTACCGTTCAGTATACACAGAATTTTAAATTTTCAAAAACCTTCACTAATGATGAGCTCGAAGAAGTTGAAACTAAACTTGAAAATGTTATGGGAAGTGCTATTAGAGTTAAATCTCCAAATGATGGAGGAGATCGAATCATCAGGATTATGGAGTATATTACAAACTTCTTATCACTTGTTTCTTTAGTTTCATTTTATTTAGGACTAGTTGGACTCTTTTATCTTTACTCAGGCTTTTTGGAGAAGAACCAAAAGGATATGAAAGTTCTATTGGATTTAGGTGTAAAGAAAACTGAAGTTCTAGGAACTTATCTATTACATTTTCTATCGATGTTACTCATTTCATGTATACTAATATTTGGACTACTGAGTTTCGCTTCGCCTTTAATGAAGAGTATTATCTCTAGCAATGTGCCTATAGAGGTAGATTATTCTTTAGATATCTTTTTCTTTTTAAAGGCTCTTGTGCTTATTTTATCACTTGCTCTCTCATTGGGAATCCCGATGATCTTAGATAAGCTCAATTCTTCAAAGAAGTCACTGCTAAGATCTATTCTGGGCTACTTGCCATTGGCGATCATCTTAATCGCTCTATCACAGTATGTTGCAAGTGTTAAAAATATAGGCCTCTATTTTAGTCTCGTCCTATTTGTCATTATTGGGCTTGTCTTTATAGCTGGACGATTTATTCTTTCACTTTTTGATCGCTCTGGTTTAGGAGAGCGATTAGATTTGAGTCTAGCTTTTAAAAATATTCTTAGAAGGAAAAACTCTACTTTAACCATTTTCTTGGCATTATTTATTTCAACTTCTCTCTTTAGTCTCATCCCTCAAATAGGAGCTTCTTTATCTAAAGCTTTAGCTTTAAGCGGGGATACGAAGCCAAGGTTTTTTGTCTTGGATGCTCAAGAGTCTGAACTTCCAAAACTTAAAAAATCTGTGGAAAAGATGGGGGCACAGCTTCAAAATATTGCTCCGATGATTAGAGCAAGAATCGTTGAAGTTAATGGTGTGGACTTTAGAGACTTTTCAAAACTAAAGTCAAAAACAAAGGAAATGGATGAAGATGAAAATGAGCTAAAAAATCGAACTGTGAACTTGAGCTATCGTAAGGGGCTTAAAGATTCTGAATCAATCGCCGAAGGACGTGATTTTTCTGGGGATTATAAGTCTGTGGATTTAAAGGATCCTGTTGAAGTAAGTTTAGAGAAAGGATATGCGCAAAGAAGAGGGATTGAGTTAAACGATGAGATTACATTTGATGTTTTAGGTATGGAAGTTAAAGGTGTTATTGTAAACCTAAGAACTGTGGACTGGGCACAGTTTGTTCCTAACTTCTTTTTTATTTTTCAAGATGGAGCTATTAATGAAGCTCCCAAGACTATGCTCGCAACTATAAGTAGCGCAGAGTACGATGCTGATGAAATGATGATTAATTTAAGTACTGAGTTTCCAAGCCTAACAATCTTTGATGTAGAAAATGTTATTGATGAGTTCTCTAAAATTGTAAATGTTGTTACAAGTGTTTTAGATAAGATGAGTCTTTTTAGTGTTTTTGTAGGGTTAATAATGACCTTTATTATTATATATCATCAAATGAGTATTCGCCGTGGGGATATCTTACGATTAAAGATGATTGGACTTAGGATAAGAAATATTAGGATGTCTCTTTTATTAGAGTTTGCATATATCTCAATGAGTGCGGTTATATTGGGAGTTGTCCTTGGTGCTAGCTCATCTTTTTTTATCGCAAATTATCTATTTGAAGGCTATTGGGATTTTCAACTTCCTATTATTTTAACATTTTTAATTATAGTTCCAGCACTTATCTTAGCTGTTGTATATTTTGTGTCATTAAAAGTGACTAGAGAAAAAGAGAATGATTTGTTCGGAGAAATATAAACTTAAAGGAGTTTTATGAAATTTTTATTATTACTGATGTTAGCGCTAAGTTTTGGGTGTGCAAGTCACTCAAAGATTAAAGAGCAGTACAAGCTATATAAAGCGGTACACTCTGAGCATCGTTCAGAAAAAAACAAACAACGAGATGTGTATAGACATCCACTAGAGACTTTAAATTTCTTTGAAGTTAAGTCAGATATGAAAGTCGTTGAGGTCGCACCAGGAGGCGGTTGGTATACGGAGGTTCTTGGACCTTATTTAAAAGAAGGAGAGTTATTCTTAACTGTTTATTCTGAGGATTCAAAAAGATCATATGCTCCAAGACTAAATAAAAAGATTAAAGCTCTTACTAGTAATAAAAAAATATTTGGAAAGGTTCACTTCAGTACACTTGAAACTCCACTTGCAATCAATGATGTGGCCCCCGCTAATTCTGTAGATCGCGTTTTAACTTTTAGAAATGTGCACAGTTGGATGAAAGATAATAAGGCAAAAGAAGTTTTTGCTAAATTTTTTAAAGCATTAAAACCAGGCGGTATTTTAGGAGTTGTTGAGCACAGAGCTAAGATGAATAAAAAACAAGATCCAAAAGCAAAAAGTGGATATGTTAGAGAGGATTACTTAATTGACCTTGCTATCTCTCAAGGGTTTGAGTTTGTAGCAAAGTCTGAAGTCAACGCTAATTATAATGATGACTCAAGTCACTCTGAAGGCGTATGGACACTTCCTCCAAGTCTAAGACTTAAAGAAAAAAATAAGTCTAAATACTTAGCAATTGGAGAAAGTGATAGAATGACGGTTAAGTTTAGAAAACCTATCGCAAACGATAGTAAATAGGTAAGTTTAGATTGATTTCATCAAGATCTAAATCTTTTGGAATCTTGGGGAATCGATCTATTCTCTTTACAAGTTTTACCGCTGAATCAATAAGTAGTTTTGATGTTTGAGAGTCTAGAACTTCTAGGCTCTTAAGCTTTCCATCTTTGGAGATACTTACTCTCAACTCAACACTTCCTTCTTGTCTTAAAAACTTTGCTCTTCTAGGGTACTTTTTATTGCGCTCAATAATATAGAGAACTTCTTTTAGGTATTGGGCCAGAATTGATTTATCGTGAATACTTTTTGAGCCAGACTTCTTTTGTTGTCTTTTCTTTTCTTCTTTTGGCTCTTTCTTTTTAGTTGGAGCTTTAGTTTTTTTTTCTTTTATCACTTTTTCATTTATTTCTTTAAAACGAATATCAAAGCTTTTATTTTCCTGATTAATATAGCTGATTTGAATATTCTTTATTTTATTTAAAGGACCCACAGCTTGGGCCCATAAAAATAAAAGTGTATGTATTGCGATACTAAATATAAAAGCTTTTTTCATTTAAAATTGAACTTGCGCTCCAAGTAAGAAGTTTCTACCTGCTAGAGGAGCTATGTCTTTTATTACAGATACATGGTTCCTTGCTTCTACATCAAAAATATTTTTTACTCTAGCAAAAATATTAACACCATAGGTCTCTTGAAAAATATTGTACGAGTAGCCAATATCTGTAAGTGTATATGAATCAGTTTCGCTCTCATTTGGAGCTGAGTTGTTTTGTCTTAGTGCATGTTTGATTTCTATATCAGTAGTCCAGCTATCCTTTAAGTACTCAAGTGCTAGAGTGAATCTTGCTGGCGATATCCTTGGTAAGTAGTTTCCTGAATCAGTATTTTTTGCAACTACATAATCAAGACGAGTCGTGAGGTTTAGATCTCCTGAGTTGTATCTTGTGAGTAGGTTCTTATTCTCTAAATCAAACCCATAAAATCTTGCATCAACAGACTCATAGTTAAATATATCAAATCCACTTCCTGCATCCGTATTTCCTGTTGGAGATAAGAAGATAAAGTTTTTAAATAATTGAGAGTATACACTTACTGTAAAAGTATTAGCTTTAGTTTGTCTTTTATAGCTCACTTCAAGAGCGTAAGCATTCTCCTTATCTAATGAGTCATCACCGACTTCAAAGCTTCCTGTTGCAACATGTGCTCCGTTTGAAAAAAGTTCTTGAAAGTTAGGTGCTCTTTGTGTGTAAGAGAAACTTGTTGATACTGAGCTTTTCTTATCGAGCTTATAAAGGTATCCCAAAGATGAGCTGTATTGGTTGAACTCTTTATCTTGGCCGTCTCCAAATGTTACAGATTCTTTTTTCTCTATCTTAGAATTCTCAACTCTTAGACCAAAGCTAAAAGTATTTTTATCTTTTATAAATTCTTGATAAGTGAAAAGAGCGAAGTCCTGATTGTCTGACTCTGGAAGAAAAGCTTCATCACCACTGGCCTTAAAGTTTGTACTTTTGGCCTGTAATCCACTAACTCCACTTCTATTATTTGAAGTATTTAGAAACTCTAGCCTTGTCTCATCTCCTTTATTTTTAAACTCAGTTCCAACTTCATCTCCTTCAAGTTCTTGATGAACGTAGTCCGAGTAGGCGGATCTAAGTCTAATCTTAGAGAACATTGAGCCGTAGGGCCTGTATTCACCGTGAAGCTCGTACCTATTTTGTTTTAAATCTATCGTTACATCTTCTTCAGCGACAGTTCCATAGTTTGTTTCGAATACATTGTATGAAACACCAAGGCTTCCTCTGTCAAAAACTCTGGAAACTCCACCAGCTAGGCTATCTTGTTTATTAAAACTATTTTCAAGCTCTTTATTTTTTGGGACATCTTGGTTTTGAAGGTTTCGAGTCGATCCATCAATATGGAACATCCATTTATTTGATCCGTAATCAAATGCCATACCTGAGCTGATACCGTTATTGACACTCTCACCTTGAGTAAGGATCTGTGAGTGAAGACCAGCTTCGTATTCATGATGAATTCTATTTGTTACTAGATTAACTACACCCCCAACAGCTGAAGAGCCGTAGAGCAAGCTCATTGGACCTCTGACTATTTCGATTGAGTCCAATGTGAGTGTATCAACTGACACTGCGTGATCTACACTTTGAGTGGATGCATCTAGTGTTCCTAGTGAGTTTTGAAGAACGCGAATTCTGGCTCCATCTAAGCCTCTTATTACTGGGCGACTAGCACTTGGACCAAATTGTGTACTGGATACACCAGCTTGAGAGCTTAGGGTGTCGCCTAAGCTTGTCTCTCTTTGTTTTTGTAGCTCTTGCCCCTGAAGCTTAACTACACTTGGAATGAAGTCCAGGAGTGAGCTTCCTTCCTTGTGGCCTATAATTTCTATATTTTGGACTTTAACATCCATTGACTGAGAGAAAAGATTCGCGCTCATAAACGCAATAAGTAGTATTTTCATTTTTATCCTTAAATTTTTATGCAAGTGACATGCAATATATAATTTTTGCAAGTCACTTGTAAATAGATTTTTAAATATGATACTTATAAGTTTATGAATATTGATCAAGTAGCTTCAGCAATTAAAGATAAGGGCATTTCACTAACGAAGGCCAGAAAGAGTATTATTGATGTAATGCTCAAATTTGATAGACCACTAACTGGTCCAGAAATTTTAAATGAGCTTGATGGATCGATGGATGAGTCTACTGTGTATCGAAACTTAGCTCTTTTAGAGAGAATTGATATTGTCGCCTGCTTGCAGTTGGATAAAAAAGGGATTCACTATGAGCTTAAGAACCCAAAGGCTAAGCATCATCATCATCATATTGTTTGCAATATCTGCAATAAAATTGTTTGCCTAGATATTTGTGCTGTCAGCGGTATTTTAAATACACTTTCAAAAAATACTGGCTTCAAAGATATAGAACATAGTTTGGAGTTCTATGGTACATGTGAAACTTGTGCGTAGCATCTTTTCTCTTTAGTTCAAAATGATTCGGAAATTCCTAATTGGTTTTTTTTAGGCCTAATGATATCCTTGAATGATTACAAACAATTAAAGCAAGGATACGCATGGATTTACCTGTTATTATCTCATTTACCCTGTACATGATTGGTATGGTTGGTATTGGAGTTTACTTTTATTTAAAGACTAATGACTTAAGTGATTATGTCTTAGGTGGCCGAGGACTTGGTCCGGCCGTAACTGCACTTAGTGCTGGTGCATCAGATATGAGTGGATGGCTTTTGCTAGGTCTACCTGGAATGATGTACACCGACGGTATTGTTGGAAGCTGGATTGCGATTGGACTTATTATTGGTGCTTTTACCAATTGGCATTACGTCGCTAGACCACTTAGAGTTTTCACTTATAACTTAGCCGATGCCATAACAATTCCTGATTACTTCTCTAATCGATTTGCAGATAAATCCAATGTTTTAAGAATTGTAACTGCAGTTGTTATTCTTGTCTTTTATACACTTTATACATCATCAGGACTTGTTGGTGGGGCAAAGCTATTTGAAGCAACTTTTGATCTAAGTTATTCAGCCGCTCTAGTATGGGGAAGTATAATCATCGTATCTTATACATTTTTAGGTGGATATAATGCCGTTAGCTGGACAGATTTAATCCAAGGTATTCTTATGATGCTTGCATTAATTGTTACACCAATCGTTGTTATTACTGATCTTGGTGGAGTCGCAGACTCAGTCGCTGCTGTTAAGGCAATTGATCCAACCAATATGGATATTTTTAAAGGAGCATCCTTTATAGGTATTTTATCTTTATTGTGTTGGGGTTTAGGTTACTTTGGGCAACCACATATTTTAGTAAGATTTATGTCTATTAGAAAAGTAAGTGAAGTTCCTAGAGCAAAACTTATCGGAATGTCCTGGATGATCTTATCTGTTATTGGATCTTTGGCCACAGGATTTTTTGGTCTAGCTTATATTTCTGCTAACGGAGTATCTCTAGATGATAGTGAGAAAATTTTTATCTCTTTATCTCAGTTATTATTTAATCCATGGATCTCTGGATTCTTACTAGCAGCAATTTTAGCAGCTATTAT
>Ga0115567_10007223_pt1 | contig 10537 bp, 8 predicted proteins | sample COGITO_mtgs_1204_2_FD_88679 | JGI IMG/M metagenome (GOLD analysis project Ga0115567, IMG submission 88679) | Pelagic marine microbial communities from North Sea - COGITO_mtgs_120412 | ecosystem: Environmental > Aquatic > Marine > Epipelagic | place: Germany:Helgoland, sampling site Kabeltonne... | reverse complement strand
CGGCCAGGTTTACCCGATGACGGCCCAGACGCGCAGTGCGATGCTTACGTGCTGAGGATGCGGGTGTCAATGTGCAGGCTACACGGAGTCAGGGGGCGTCTGTGAGGCGTGTCCGCCGGGCACTTATAAGCCGGAGAATGGCACAGCTCGCTGCTCGAAGTGTTTCGCAGGATAGTCTTACTCTTCCTGGAATTCAAAAACATATCAGAATGTTGTTCAAAGGGGTTTTTCACATTCGCAATGTTGGTCACGTTGCTTTTGACTTGCTTTGATCACAGGCTCCTATAATGACCTTCCCGCTCGATGGAATATCTCGCACTGTCTTTCTTGTCCAAAAGGCACTCATTCTGAACGCTCGTCGATGCTGCGTGGCTGCGTTCCGAAAGCTGGTCATACTTCTGCTGAGACAGGCATCGTTGCGGCTCGGTGTGCGCTAGGGACGTTCAAGGCCAACAACGGCACAGGTCCTTGTGAGTTTTGCCCCGCGGGTACCTTTGGGCCTTCACATGGACTGATCGCGTGCGACCTTTGCCCATCTTTTTCTCACTCTTTGGAGGGGTCGAGCTGGAAGACTGGGTGCATCTGCATTGAAGGGTATACCGGGGAAGATGGTGGACCATGTGTGGCATGTCCACTTGGAACATTCAAGTCTGAAAACGGCTCCAAGCATTGCGAACCATGTTCATCGGGGAAGTTTTCGACAGTTGTGGGTGCAAACTCTGTGGAAGTGTGCCAGATGTGTCCGACAAATTCGACAGAGTTTCAGTGTAATTACGCCAAGCTGCCCTTGGTTTCTGCATCTCCACCATTTTGCGAGCTTGATGGAAACGAGCTGGTGCCGACCCGCCCCCCAAATCTGAATGTGACTTCTTTTGCCGTCTTTAACGTTACACTTGGTCAGGTCACCTTCACAATTTCCAGCGAGTCATTTTCCACTCAGTCGCCTGCTACGGTGTCGTTCGACTCGTCATTACCTCCTGTAGGAATTGAAATGATCTCTTCAACGGTATGCTCCCTTACTGTCTTCTTTATTCAAACTACGCTTGAGAGGAAAACCGCAAATTGTCCGCACTGCGATGACATGATCACTGCTCAACAGACTGGCATAGCAACGTGCCCTCCGTTTACTCGCGCAATTCCGACGCTTTTTCCTATCCTGGTCTCATCAGATGGTCAAGCTCGATATCGGTGATCCTTTTCTTGTGTTCACAATGTGTTTCTTTTTCCCCAAAACTGCTTGTCTTCTTGTCTTGTGCTGAAATGGATTCTCGGACGCACCAGGTTTGATTTTGAGTACAAACATCCATCTCCGTCAGTCACCCCAGCATATTTGCGGACCACTGGGGAAGCATTCACTCTGAAGGCAATTTCCTGTGATGATTCCCGTTTTGCTCCTTTTGATTGTCCCCGAGTACAAGGAATTGAATTTGTTCTCCTCATCAGATCCCGTACAATATCCCGACCTTCGACCCTGGTAGCTGCGCGATTTCCTTCGACAATACGACCATTCCGCAGGTCGCTCGATAGTGCTGTTCTGTCGCACCCCTTCCTTTTTGCCTGTGTCATCCCTTTTTTTTCCAAAGCGGCGCATTTTCTCGCAGGTCACATACACGTCGAGTGTGGGAGGCGGAATTTTAGCATCTGCAATTGCGCCAGCGTCTGGCTCAGGAGAGAAGTCTGTTACGCTGGTCGCAGCTGCTTTCCTACACTCTTGATATATTGACAACAGAGATATTCACATCAATCTGGATAACTTACTTGAACCGGGTGATGACGATTGATTTCATTTGCAGATTTGCGGTGGAGTTCCGTCTACTCCGGCGTCTGTATTTGTTCTCGGAAGACCATCACTACGCGAGGATCCCATTTATGTGTCTCCAGACTCTTCCGGTGTCAGAGAGTCCTGCTTTACCTTCGAGGTCATGCCGCTTGTGCCTTCCGCGTTTTGGATCTTGCCAAAGAGAGAAAAAAACGATTTGGCAGGACGAAACTTACACACCAATGACCTCGGCACTTCTGATACCGTGTCACTGCGCAGATCTGTGTTGTACGAGTCCAGTTCCGGGGATTCCAAGGAGGCGTCGAGACGGCCAACAATTTGAACATTTCACTCACTCATGACGACCCCTCCGCTACCCGACCGCACACCACTAGCGTAATTTTACCCAGCATTCTAGGAAATGTGAATGACACTTTCATTGTCAAACATGGATATGGTCGAACAGGGACCGAGAAGTAGGCTCCTTGTACCACTTTTTTTCTTTGATTTCTGTGTTCCTTGGTTTCCAGGTGGTCGAAAGTGCGATCTCAGGCCGGGTCACGGTGAAGCTGAATATCGCGCCATTGGCTCGATCAGGCAATGCACCGGGAGCTTCAACACTTGTGGATACACATGTGACGGTGACCCTTGTCACATGGCTGATTTTTCTAAACTCCTTGGACCAGGCACCCTCGCTGTCCGGGCTGCCCCCGCGACACCGCCACCTGAGTGGACGGCAGAGGAACTCACGGTTTGTTCTCAGCCACAAAACAACAAATTACATGACGTAGTCTCATGGCTCCACAGAAGTTCTTGTGTTGTACACTGTTGCCAGGAAGTGTTCTCACAAGAATTCGCTCTTGATTGAGTCGCGTCCTCTCATTTCCCTGGTTCATGTTGATAGCTTTCCGTGGGTCCCACAACTTACTATAGAAACGTACGGCAGGTGCTATTTTTATTGAACGTGACCCACAGGCAACCTGTAATTTCACAGATGAGCCCGTCCTCTGGCTCATCAACAGGTGCAGTCCTCGATTTCGTACAGTAGCGCGACACAGATCGGCCCTCAGAACCCAGCATAATGGATTCTTACACATATTTGAGATGAGAGAGCCGATTCTCGACCAGGTGGCCTCGTCGTACGCGTTGATATCGCAAGTGCGCCTCCCGTCGTATCTGTTGCGGAGCTCGAGATGACGTTATTGCCTGGAGTTCGCCCATCTGTCACAAATGATTATTCCAATATCTCTGCCGCACCAGTCCCATTGAACTTGATGCTCAACGGGGCAGTCGAGCTGCTGAAATCAGATGCAGAGCTTATGGTCTTCTAGCCCGCACAAGAATCTCCATCCTTGTCCGTTCCTAGAATCATCAGGCTCGTTTACCGTGCCAGCATTTGATCCTCTGGTTCTGCGCGAATTCAGGTCCTTCGCGCGACAATCCAAGAGCTGAGCGAGCCCGGACTTGTTCCAGGGTTCGGTGTACTGCTTATACGCTTCCCTTCGATCGGAATGGAGGTTCGTCGTGAATTCCAGGTCTTCATAGAAGGTCTCTCGCTGTACTGCATCTCTGGGTGTGTGACTTCTACCGCTGGCGGCACTTCCGCGGCATTTTCGGTTGTTGGCTTCGCTAGCCAAAGACAAATCGACTTTGCCGTAGACATTGAAGGCGTTCAGGCCCCCATCGTTTCCTGGGAAGCGGATGCAGCTGGCGCGGAACTGGCCATCATCCTTCCGAGCGACCCTGGAACTACCTCTCCCGGTCCTCTTCATCGCGCTGCGGTCCGCGTTTGTGGTCCTCCCGCATTCGAAGCATGCGCGTTCTCACAAGTCAGGTGACTATACAGCATTCTGACTTGTCTTTTGCCTAAGAGATTCATCACTCTCCGGGAAGATTAAGTGTTGAAATTAACCCAAACCTTGTATCATAATCTTGCTAGATTTTGACAGCTCAGTCACAATTGATTCTACTTCAAATTCTGGGAAGCGTCCTCAAAACAAAGTGCTTCTCTAGGTACGTTCGATCGCCCCGGATTGTATCAGCGGAATTCACGGCCTCAGGAAGTGGACTCATCTTGATGTTTGACCAAATCACGAATCAGAAGGGGAAGCTGAACTGTGATACCACGTTGCGAGCCGTACGCTCGTCACTGGGTGCATCGCCAAATTGTTTTCTGGCGGAACACACTCTGGAGGTTGTACTTGGCAATGGTGCGACTGTGTCTCCTGGTGATGCTCTTGAAATGATACTAGCCGATCTCCGCTCTGCTGATGGTCTTTCCCGAGCTTCGACATCTCAGGTCGAGATCTTGAAGAAACCACCAATCGCTGAAGTACCCCAGATAACGGTAATGGGCCCCGCCGCCATTGGAGGGTGTGACACCGCAACGATTGAGGTTTCAGTGGTGTCACCAAGACCAGCTACCATACAGTATTCATGCAAACAAGACGCCACTCTGGATGAGTGGCTGCGCTCAGAGGTTCGCAGGGAGACGCTCGTCATCCCTGGTTCACTTCTCACCGCTGAAAATTTGTATGAAATTACCGTTTTTGCGACCAGCTTCCTTGGAGAGAAATCGTTCCCAGTCGTCCACAAGCTCTTTTGTGCTGGAAAGCCGCCCCTGCTTCTCTCGATTGAGCTTCCTCAGCCTCCATATCTAACGACGAGACCTCCCCAACTTGATGCTAAAGTTGCATTTTCCCGATGCGAAAATTCGACGCAGCCGGTGTCGCATTCCTGGGAAGTGGCAATCGACAAAGGTCAAGGTTTCGACGTTCGCCAAGTTGTCCAAACCGGCAACAGGCCAGTTCTTGAGCTACAGGCTGGGCTGCTGGTCCCTCTTTGGAGCTACCTTATTCGTCTAACGAGTACTCCTCTTGGTCGTGATCCGACGGTAACTTCTCGATCTATTACGATGGGCCAATCGTCCCTGATGCCCATTATCTTGGGGGCGAATAAGCAGGTGTATAAGTACTCATTGCAAACCCTCGACGCTTCTGCCTCGTATGACCCGGATGCTCAAGCCCTCAAAGTTTCACCGAATCCGGCCCTCGACTTCTCTTGGAGCTGCAAATTACGAGATCTGAGCTGCCGTGATCTAGCGACTAGCGAAGTCTACTCTCTTCAGGCAGCTTCTAAGATCATTGTTGATCTATCGAAGATCGACGTACCATCGGACGTAGATCAAATCGTCTTCACCGTATCTGTGGGACAGGGATCGACTCGACCGCGCCAGGAGGCGTCAGTGATTTACACATTATCTGATAATCCGAATTTGTTGGACGTTAAAGTTTCCCTGCTACGATTTTCCCAGTCAGGTCTCGTTTCCTTCGCTGGTGACGTCATTGATTCAGACGACGTCTCATGGAGTTGGTCGATTTCTGGGGACAATCTGAAAGGAGTCTCTACGGCACTTTTGTCCGATGCGGCCCTCTGCGCAACAGGTTCTTCTGGTCAGCAGCTCGTACTCTTCATCCGCTCGCCACTTGGAATTACGGCGCTTCTTCCTGGGCGATACATGGTCGAAGTTGCCGCAAAGACCCCTACTGGCTTTGGCGGTGCATCTTTGAATCTTATCATACCGGCTCCCCCGTCCGGCGGGAACTGCACCGTCGATCCACCGCAGCAACGTTCTCTGACAGACGTGTCACTCAAGTGTGAGCAGTGGTTTTCGGACTCGCTGCCGCTCGAATATTCATTTGCATTTGCTGAGCGGGAGCAGGGTGGTAGTACTCTGCTGGACGAGATAGCCGCAAGCTGGTCGCCGCGCACATTTGCGAGGCAGGCGGCCTTCAAGTTTCCAGAGGGCGAGTACCTCCTAGCCGCACGCATTTATAACAGCGTTGGCTCTGTGACACTCTCTGACACGCGCGTCGCACTGATCAAGGACCCCGTTCCGCCAGCGGATAGTGGCGTTTCTCCTGAGGCTGCCTTTGAGGAGAACCTCGGGGGACTCCTCGAAAGCATGGAACAACTTGCTCAGCCGTCTGCGTTAATGCAAATTAGTGATGGCGTAGCAAGAACACTACAGGCTGGAGAGGGTGGCACAGGTGGGAGCCGCCGGCTACTGGGAAGCTCTGCGGCATACCGTATGAGGGTGCGCAGAAGGCTACTGCGTAGCATGTCAGCCACTGTAGGAGGTGCTGTGACGCCGCGAAATGCAGCGGCATCAATTGGCAGCACGTTGAACCTCGTTAATCAGCCCGATGAAATACGTGTCGAAGACGTGCGAGCTTCAGTCGGGCTCTTCCGTGTGTCGCTATCAGCCACTTCAAATGACGCGCTGCGCACCGGCGGCATTGAGGAAGGTTTGCGGCTGGCAGACAAACTGGTGTCGGCTACTGACTTTTCCAACAACAATGACGCGTTCAATATCTTGAGTTCGCTCGTGGACCAGCTTCTCTTGACGGGTCAGACGTATGGATCAGCCATGAGCTTTTCGGAAAGGCCATTCGAAATGCACCTGTCACGCGTGTCTCTGAGCGTAGTGCTGACGCCGTCTGGTGCTGTGCGCCGACGAGGCGTCGTGTCTATAGGAACTCGAGGACCATTCGGGCAGGAGACGGTGGAAGTCAGTGCAGAGGGAATCGAGGGTCTTGTCATTTACGGGGTGGATCTCCCGAGGGCCATGTATGAAGTCCCGTTTGAGATTTCACAAACGGCATTTAAGGAGCACGTAGTAGTGATCAAAACGACTGGCATTGATAGGATTGACGGCTCGCGAACTCTCGATTGTCCACAGGCTACTTCGAATTGCGTCCAAACTACCTTTTCTCTAACCAAGGCTGACGCTCGGACTCTAGAGGCTGTCAATCGAATCGCATGCTACTTCGACAAACACGAGCTCCGACCGATCGGCGAAAAGTTGAAGCCCTGTCAGACCGGGCGTACTGTGACTGCTGAACACGTGATATTCCAATGTTCTTGTCCGAACGTTGGCGTGATTTCGCTGCTCGGCATTTCGAAGTATCCTCCTGGCAATCCTCCTAGGGCTCCAAACATTTTGTCAGCGAACTATCCTTTCATGATTGCTCCTGGCATCATTTTCGCGTCACTTTTCTTCGTTTTCATCCTCTCTCTGATGATTGCTGTCTGGCTGACAGTCAATCCAGCACTTCAGACAGGTAACTCAGATGCAGATGACTTGAAGTCTGAGATCAGTCGCCTATTCATCGATGTGCTTTACCACTATGATGTAAATGATCTCAGAAACCGTGTTGATGCCGCGAGACACATCAAGTTTTGGTTTCCGTATGAATTCCACTCGGAGGTGCTGAGACGGACACCCGCAGCCAGTGCGCCAAACAAATCGCATAATCGCAATGGTTGGACCTCGAATGCACTCCCTGGGTCGATACTCTCCTCAGCGGTGGTCTGGGACATTGAGCCGGAGATTGGATGGGATATTTCACCAGCTGAGAGTTTCTCATCCGGATCCGATGGCCTCATATTCTGGGACTCATCAGTGCTAGACGTCCGCAGAGAGGCGACCAAAATTCTGTGGGATTGCAATGATTTGAACCTCGAAGGTCCCGCACAGTCCAAGAATGTTCAAGACGTTGACACCCGAAAGGCGCTGTACGTGTCTTCAGGCCGTTCGCCGTCGGTGTTCTTCTCTTCGACCCAATCCCCCAGTCTCAGCCAACTGCAAGCGCGAAGTTCACATTCTTCACATGGCGAGGAAGCATTGCGCCCTTTTAAACCCGCAAGATTTCGTGAGGGGCAGAACGGTGTGCCTTCTCCAAACCACAGTGCATCTGCAGACCTAGTCTTTTCTGGCCACGGCGTGTCTGCGTCTGGTGGTACCGTCATTTCTGATGCGACTTTCACTCGTCTCGACGCCGGACGTCTCATGAGATTAGCACCACCGTTTGGCGAGGAACCTTCTACGAACTTATTAGGTGTGCTACAAGAAAGTGATGCTCCTCCTGCACGATGGACATCAGCCTCAGAGTATGCTGCAGTGACAGTGCAAGGTGACGTGGTGCAGAGGAGCTCTCTAGCCGGCACAGCTATCAGGAGCAGCGTCGTCTTCGACGATCATGGCGTAGAGAGGATACCGGACACTCGCAACGTTGACGTGACGAAAGCGATTGAGTCTCCGGGCAGGCAACCACCTGGCCTTTCGAAACCGTACGTTTCCGTGCCGCACACTACGCCGGATCATCCACCGTCGCAACTGGAGGCGCCGACAACATTAGCGCGAAATTCGAGATTGCTCACGCAATGACTGGTGCGTAAAGCTTCGCTTGCGGCCTCAAATGACCGGCATCCAAATGATTTGGTAGCTCACTGGCACCCGTCTGTCCACTTCAAAAGTAATTAAAGGTTGTGCCTTTTGCGTGCAGGAGCTCAAATCGATGTCGGTGCCTACTCGGAGAACAGGAATCATATTTCAGTGTTGGATTATTTCCACTCAAGTTAGGTCATGTAACACGCGGCGAAAGTGCGAGGTGGTTTCGCCGCATACTTGTGATCCTCCTCCTTAATACACTTCTTCACGTTGTGATACCGCTTGATGACCAAGGAGCGAATTCGCATGCAAGCTTGTTGTATGAACAATTACAAATTTGCGAGGCTCACATGCGCTCTTGGCCCTCACCCTCTCCGTCAGTGCTCTCCCTCTCGCTCTTCCGAACGGCTGCTGGAGTGTGCTAGTGGACGTGGATCCCTCCAGCAGCACCAGTCACACCAGCGCAGCACACGATTGCCTTGGAGGACTTTACCACCCTTTTCGCAAGCGTTAGCGTCGCTCGACGTAGTTTGCACTTGCTTCCTCTGCAGATTCTAAGACGATCTGAAGTAGTGCTGCTGCGCCACTGACAGCCGCAGGATCACCTGGCGCTTGCCGAGCGGCCCCGTCGTGGAAGCGCTGGCGTCTCTGCCGGGGTAAACTGCGCGAAATTCTGCCTCCTCCTGCTTGAAGTTTCGTACAAAACGTCGATGTGAAGGTCCACATGGCCGTTGCTGATCAGGGCTGGGTGAAGGAGCGTTCTCGATGAAGCCTCATCCCCACAAAGGTCCTTCGCTGGGGGAGATGGGAATGTATTGAATATCCTCGTATGAAGGGGCTATCACGCTGGAAGCAACGCGAGGAGGCCTAAAAACAAGTCCCGTAGGAAGAAGAACCAGACCGCATCGTTGCGATCGGGAGCCTCCTCACGAAGTGTATGATGATCCTTCCTCAGTGCGTCCCGCGGGGCGGCGCGGCGGCAGCGGCGCGGGGTGGGGTAGCACCTCCGTGCAGCGTCGAAGGCTCCGCGGGCGCGTCGCGACCCCGCAGAGCGGCGCAACGCGTCGGCTGGACGACAGCGGCGCGCCCGGCCCGTCAAACTCGCGCCCGCCGCGCCCGGGCGCCCCAGGGGCAAAGGCCGAGAGCTGCAGCCAAAGAATTATTGTGAAAACGGGGGGTGAGGCATCGATCACACACCGGCAGCTCGGCGTGATGAACAGGCCAACTGAAGAACCATGGCCAGTTGAGACGCATCGTGGCCATTCAATCTTAAGTGCGGACGTGGCAAGTGCTGACAAGGATTGCTTCGACGAGGACTACGACCCCGAGTCATCAGAAACCAGCGACGAGGAGATGAAGCGCTTCAAGTACTTGGTAAGAAAACGGGAGGGCCGTGAGGAGGAGGTTAGAAATGTCATTGCCCAAATCGAAGAGGTCCGTGACAGCATGGTCAAGGCTGCAGAAGAGCATCTGAAGAAGCGTGACGATTCGCTTACTCTGCAGCAGCTCGACATTGTGCCCGGACACTATTTGGCCAGGTCGCCTCACCACAATCACTCGGTGGCCGCAAACAAGGAGGCAGAGGACGAAATGATAAATTTGGCGGTGCGGCGCTCGCGCTCCAGTCTGGATCTTGCTGTGGACTCCCAGCAATCGACCTCAATGAATTCTAAGCGCGAATCATCAGATCGGCTTATCCGTCTCGGTGTCTCGGAGCGCAACCTTTCTCCGGGCAGCACTCATCCTCCACAGCCTGTCCTACTGCGTGAGGGAGGCGCCCACCCGATCGAAGAACAAGAAGAGCTACTTTCTCCACATAACGATGGCGCTGCTGCACTTGGTGAGGGCGTCGGCCGCGGTGTTGCTGGCCATCCACAGCTGCCCCGAGAAACGATCGAAGCCGCTTTCGACACGCACGGAAGCATCTCATCTACGTGTGAAAAGATGCACCAGCCTGTTGCGTCGATCGAGAAAAGCGACAGACTCGACGAAGGTGACCGAGGTAGCGAGGGTACTGTAGGAGAACCTGGAATCGATCCGAAGCATATGTCTTTTTCCGAGGAGGAGAGTGATATGGAAGCAGGGTACAGTGTCGGAGTCGAAGATGTGACGCGTGTCTCAGACAGCGTGCATTCGACCACACGAGACAGCGTGGAAGATGATATTCCTTCAAAAATCCAATACTTCCGACAAGCAGGTTTTGTCGGGGAAGAACTTGTCGATGAGGTGGTGCAGCAAATACTCCAAGGAAGGATGAATGCACCGCCGAGTCAGTCTGAACACGAAATTCTGCGGGAGCGAGTCAAGAAGGAAGTATGCGCTGAGGCTGAGGCGATGAGTGCGGCGTGCCTTGCGGCTGACAGCCTCCGGTGAAGCGATTGCCGATCCGGTAGAAGTGGAGCTGAGCGCAGCTGGCACTGAAGGAATGCACAGTTTTGTCGCACCCGCACAACCTAGGGCGTGTCCGCACTAGTTGCGGTGCCCCCTCAGTGGCAGCTTTGCTAGAGATAGAGAGCTGCGAGGCCGGGAGCGGAAAATCTGATCTT
>Ga0115567_10007221_pt1 | contig 10538 bp, 10 predicted proteins | sample COGITO_mtgs_1204_2_FD_88679 | JGI IMG/M metagenome (GOLD analysis project Ga0115567, IMG submission 88679) | Pelagic marine microbial communities from North Sea - COGITO_mtgs_120412 | ecosystem: Environmental > Aquatic > Marine > Epipelagic | place: Germany:Helgoland, sampling site Kabeltonne... | reverse complement strand
TCGTGCGGCTTTGCCACGAGCAGACGCGCGCCGTCGAGGATTTCCTCCCCAAGTGCAACCCAAACATCACCTCCGACGCCAAGGTCGCCGCCCACCCGACCGCCGCCGCCGCTGCGGCCAGCCCCGCCCAGCCTGACGCTCCTCCGCGCACCCCGCCAGGTCGCTATCCACCTCCTCGCTGGCGCCGGCCGCGCGGCGTTTGCAACGGTGCGCGCCAGCCCGCCCTGCAGTGCAGAGTGCAGGGCGCGGGGCGCTGACGGGCGGCGGCGGCGCGTGAGACGACGGACCACCACATGTCCTTGAACGTATCTTTTGCTCTGAGCGCGGCGGCGGCAGGTGCTGGTGAACCGCCCGCCCGAGGCGCTGGACGCGGAGCTCCGCGCGCTGCTCGCGGAGATGGCGACAGCCGAGCAGAAGCTACTCGCACCCAAATGAGCGCTGCAGGAGAAGCGCGGCGCGGCGTGCGCGTGGGTGCGGGCCTGCGGGGTGTAATGCACTCGCGCGCCACGGCCCGCCCGCCCTGTGCGCGCGCACGCCCATCGCATGCGCGCCGCTGCGCACAAACGCCTGTGCCGCCGCGCCGCGCCGCGCCGTCGGCCGGTGGGGGGGCGGCGGCCCCTCCCGCGGACCGCTCTCACTGTTGGGCGGGGCCGCGGCGGGGTCGCGCGCCCAGAGACCGCGGGGCGTGCGCGAGGAAAGCCTCAGCGCCCCGGGCTCACGCGCGAGGCAACGGGCGCGCTGCGTGCACTAGGGCGGGTGCCTCAGGACCACGACACGGTCGTGGAGGTGCTCCCGATCCCGAGGCCCAGCGTGTCCTCCTGCGAGGCGTAGTCGTTGAAGTGGAAGGTGGGCGCGCCGCCCACGCTCTCCGCCACCACCGCGAGCACCTGCGCCCACAGGTCCGAGCCCACCAGCGCGTCGCGTCCGCGGAAGGCCCCGCCGGGCGGGAGGGCGTCGGAGACCCACACGGCGTCCACCACGTTGCTCTGCACGCGGAAGAGCGCCGCGAGCGCGCCAGCGGCGCCAGCGGGGGCAAGGCCCTTGGCGCTCAGCCCGGGCGAGGCCCCGGGAGGGTACACGTGCAGCACCAGCGTCGGGGCCGCCGCGTCCTGCGCGCGCGCCCAGCAGGTGGGGTGTCAGGGCTCCCGGGGCGCTGCCAGCTCGCTCGCGAGACCGCCGCGAGGGCCGCGGGGCGCGGGAGCGGGCGGCTGCCTGCTGGCCTCATGCGGGCGAGCCGCAGTGGGGCGGGCAGTGGGCGGCGGGCGGCGGGGCGTTGGGGTTTAGGGTTTAGGGTTTGGGCGCACCGGGCCCTCGACAAACACGCTCTGCGACGGCTCGGCCTTGGTTCCCGCGGGAGGCTGGTCACCCCAGCCGCGCTCTATGGCGGCATGCCCGCGCGCGAGGACGGCGCCAGACGAGAGGTTTGAGATGCGCACGTCTTTCGCGAACGTCTGCGCCGCGCAGGGTTCAGGGTGTGCGCGGCGGAGCGGGCGGGGGGGGGGGCAGAAGGGAGATCCGGCGCGCGTGGCTGGGGATTCCTCCTTGCTCATTCTGCATCCGAATCAGCTGTGTCGACGCTCTCAAGGAGAGGGCGCGGGGGGCGGGCAGGCCGCAGAGGAGAGGGCCCGGACCTGGAGAAGCGTGTCGAGGCGCATGATTTTGGGCGCGCAGCTCCACGCCTCGCAGAGCATCGTGGCGACTTGCGCCGCGGTCCGGGGCGGCGCCCCGCCTCCCTCGCTCTCGCTGCTGCTGCTGCCCTCTCGCCGCGCACGCTCGCCCGACCGACGCCCCCGGTCGCGATCCCCCCTCTCCCTGTCCCTGTCCCGGCCCCTGTCCTTGTCCCGGTCTCTGTCCCGGTCTCTGTCACGGTCACGGTCTCTGTCACGGTCCCGGTCTCTGTCACGGTCCCTGTCCCTGACCCTGTCCCTGTCCCTGTCACGGTCACGGTCACGATCGCGGTCGCGATAGCGCTCCCTGCTCTGGCTCCTCCGTTGGCGCTCCCGGTCCCGGTCCCGGTCCCGATCGCGCTCGCGCTCGCGCTCGCGGTGAGAGCGCTCGCCCTTTCGCTCCCCGAACTCGTCGCGACCCCCGGCTGGCTTGCGCTCCCCGAACTCGTCGCGCACCCCGGCTGGCTTGCGCTCACCGAACTCGTCCCGCTTCCCGGCACCCGCGCGGCTCGCGATCTTCACGCCGAACTCGTCTCGCCCGCCTCCAAGCGCTTTCCCGCTGAAGGTACCGCCGCTCGTGGATCCAGACAGTGTTGGTTGGGCCGGGGCCTTGGCTGCGGCGGAGTCATCCACGACCTTGACCCAGAGCCCCTTCTCGTTGCGCACCATCTTCTGCTTGCCAGTGACCTTTTTCGAGAAGGCGATGTCTTCGTGCCCTCCAAGAGCAGGCATCTGTGCACGGCAACATTGCCGCATCGGAGATTGCATCAGCGCATGTACAGTTAGGGCGTGGAAGGAGGTGGGGCAAGGGGGAAACGCAGCAGGGCTGCGACGGCTCGGGATCTCCAATGAGCGTTGGCACGCCGTCGGGACACACCAAATTGTCGCCTGTGCGGTTTGCCGCAATGTACTGTTTAGCATCCCAAGCGCGGTGCTTGGCGAGGGATTCATCCTGGTCTTGTTCCGAGCGCGCTAGCTCCGGGTTGGTCACCGGCACGAACTTGGGCATCCCGCCTCTGCCCCTGATCGCTGAGCTGGCGGCCCGGTTCACACGCCGCGCCGAGGTGAAATCCAGTTTCGGGCCCCCTCCTAAAGACCACTAGTGTGGTCTGCCGACGTTTTCCACACAGAAAGAGACGCGGTTTCTTAGCGGGCCGCGTCTCTGCAGGAAACAAGCACCATTTGTCGTCGCGCCTCGTAAAGGGAACGGGCCGCGGAGACCGTGCCGCGATCAAAGGAAGCTTCCTGCGCCGCGTCTCGCAAGGCCGCGTCTCCGATGTCTGCCCGCGGCTTCCGGGCGCTGGTCGCCGCCATCATGATCGCAAGGGCGGCGGCGTTCTCCCCGCAGCTCCCATTTGGTTTAGGTTTGCGAGGCGCGAGTCACCGTCTGGCGGCCCCCGTAATGCAAGTCGAGCGAGACACTCTGCGTGACCCAGCAGCGCCTGTTTCGAAGCCGGTCCCGCGTTTGGATCGTCGTGCAGCGCTGCTGGCAGCGGGGGGGGCAATCGCTGGCGCATTTGCGCAGCCAGCGTTCGCCGGGTTCGGATCGATGGGCTCGGCGGCGACTTCTTCAGTGCCGCTCAAGGAGATGACGGCAGAGCAGTTGGAAACGCTCCCGATCAGGAAGGCGAGTCAGTTCCAGAAGGCGCTCGTGGGCCGGCGCGGCGCGAAGCAGATCGACACGCTGTTGCGCTCCATCGAGATCTCCAACGACGACAAGGAGCAGCTGCGCCTCCTGCAGATGATGAAGGATGAGCTTGCGGACAAGATGACGGAGGAGCAGCTCGCTCGCCTCAACCAGCTGCAGGCGAGGAAGGACAAGGCGTTCCGGCTCGCAGAGACGGAGCGGCAGCTCCGCGAGCGCGCAGAGTCGCTCGCCAAGCTCGCCAAGCAGCCCATCTGGGTCGCCTACGTCTCGGCGTTCCTGGGCTCGGTCTCCTCGACCGCCATCATGCACCCCATTGACACCATCAAGACGCGCCTGCAGGAGAGCGCCGCGCGGCCTGGCGCGCCGGGCGCCGCGGGCCCCGAGGACGGCGCGCCCGTCTCCTCGATCGTCGACTTCAAGCACCCTGCCGGCGGCGGCGCGCCCGTACCGCGCCCGGGGGGTGGCGGGCGCAACGCGTCCGGCGACGGTGGCGACGCGCTGGACATAGGCAACGCAGCCACCGGGCCGGAACCGGCGCCGGGCGGCGGGGGCGGGGTGGCTCTCGCGACCAAGGCGGCGGCGCTCGAGCCGGTGCCTGCGATTGGGTTCGCGCGGGCGGGCGGCGACGGCGCGCTCCCAGCGCTGGCGCTGGACGGCGGCGGCGCGGCGGCGGCGGCGGCGGCGGCGCAGAAGGCAGCGCCGCGCGGCGTGCTGGATGTGCTGCGGTCGCTCAAGGACACGGAGGGGGGCCTGCTGAAAGGGGTCCTCGACCTCTACGAGGGGCTGCTCCCGAACCTGCTCAAGGAAGGACCCTCGGCATCGCTGTACCTGGGGATCTACGAGCTGGTCAAGATCAACCTGCAGGACAAGACCAACCTCCCCCTGCTGATGGTGTACTTCCTCTCGGGCGCCGCCGGCGAGATCTTCGCGTCGCTTGTCAAGGTCCCGAACGAGGCCATCAAGTCGCAGGTGCAGACGAGCAACACGACGTCGCTCGAGGCCGCGCAGGCGCTGCTGCGCGACCCCAAGGCGCTCGGGAACACGCTGCGTGCGTGGCAGGGCGCGATGCTGCGCGACATTCCGATGGGCGCGCTGACCATGGTCTTCTTCGAGTCGAGCAAGACGTACATCATCCAGGACCCGTACATCGACTGGGACGTCTCGACGCTGCAGTCGGAGGCGCTTCTCGGCTCCATCGGCGGCGCCATCGGCGCCATCGCGTCCGCCCCGATGGACGTGATCACGACGCGGATCATCACGCAGAAAAACGCGGACGGCGAGGCGCCATTGGGGCTCGTCCCGATGGCGAAAAGGATCTATTCGGAGGGCGGGCTCGCGTCGTTTTACGAGGGCGCGACCGAGCGCCTACTGTTCTGGTCGCCCGCCGTGGGGATCTTTCTCGCGGTGTATTGCTCGCTTCGCCAGGTGGCGATGCAGGCGGGCATTTAGGGGTGCTGAGGTGGGAGGTTCGGAGGGCGTGCTGTATTCTTTGTTGTAAGAGGTCTCGCTGCACAGGGCCGGCAAAATTCAGGAGACACGCTGTCGGTGGTGCTCTGATGCAGGATGTCGGGGACGGTTTGGGATTGTTGTGCAATAAAAAACTTCTGTTCAGGTGCGTGCGTTTGATTGTCTTCTTCAGAGGATGTGACCGGCTAGCACACATAAGTCATGGCTAGCACACATAAGTCACTTCCCATAAGTCATGCCTTCTCAGCCAAGTCGTGTCTCCTCGTCTTCTCGTGTGTGAGTACACACCGCACTGCACAGACCCGACCGTCTGGTCGTCACAGGTTATGAGCCCTACGCGCTTCCACGCGAATCTTCGCCTCCGCAACCCCTCCACCACCCATTCTGGTCGTTACACTTCTCATGCAGTACCAAAATCTATTATTTTCAATTCAATTTCTGTCTGTATTTGCGAGTAAACAATTTGATAGCACTGTCTTCGCCACTAACACTTATACTGCTGTTGCACCACACCGTGCTAGCTGGTCGAAGGCGGTAGGTGAACACGAGCGTTACATCAGTGAAAAGCATCTAATGTATTAGTGCAGTTAAGTCAAGTAAGTGCCAGCTGTCTCTGAATCAGCATCAGCTGGCAAATGCAACATCCGCTACCACAGCAACGGGAATCTCACGGTACCGCTCGCTCCAAACAAAGGGCCCACGTGCCGGGAGCACTGCAGCACGGCGGTCGACACGGTCGAAACCTGCCTCAGCTACCAGGCTTCGCAACGCTGCCGGTGCGGCCCACCGTGCTGCCCGTGCGGCCCACTACGCTACCCGTTCGGCCCACCGCGCTGCCTGTGCGGCCCACCGCGCTGCCGGTTCGCCCGGGCGCTTTCCCTCCCTTGGGCGGATTTTTGCTGTCCTCCTCAAGCTTGGCCGCCTCCAAGGCCTTGCGCGCCTCCTCCTTCTCCTCATCCTCGCGCTTCGCAGCATCGTCCTTTTTCTGGGAATTGCACGACCGGCAGAAGCATTGGTCGGGGTTCATGCCCTGCCCCGCCGCGCAGTCAGCGGCGGCTCGGCGCACTCTTGCAGAGGGCGCATCTCTCCGCGCCCGAGGACCGCCTGCGCGACGCTCGGCTCGCGGCGCGCCGTCCCTTGCGCGCGCTCCAAGCTCGAACCGTAATGAGCAAGCAGCCATGGTGCGCAGCGGTGCCGGCGGGAGACGCCTTGGGCGGGGGGCGACCAGCGTCTCGCGGACCATGTGCTCAAACTCGTCCAGCTCGACCGTCCCGCTGCCGTCCGTGTCGACCTGCGCAGAGGAAAGGGGCTTCTGAGCCACGCGCGGTGTGCAACGCCAGATCTTCTGTTCTACCCAGAAACACTGGTGGGCAAGGCCGTGCAAAAAAAACGTCCGCGCCAGGGGGCGTGTTGCGCGGACGGCGAGAGCGGCACCTTCAACATGAGGTCGTCCACCTCTTGGGACGACGGGCGCCGACCCATCGCGGCCATAGCCTCAGTGAGCTCCGCCTTGTCCAGGGCGCCAGAATGATCAGCGTCCCATGCCTGAAATCGGGACTTGATGTGCTTCGAGAGCTCTTTAGGGTCGATGCGCTTGTAGAAGTCGCGAATTGACCCAGAGCACGACTCCAGCGTGTCCACCGAGCGCAGTCGCTCAACTTTGAGCCCTTCCCTCGCGCTGGCCATGCGCTGGAGCACACGATATTCCTGCGCAGCCGGCATCACACCAATCATCAGCCCCCGGCGGCCAACACGAGTGGGGGCACAAGGCCGCTCTCTGGAAAGGGTCAAACCTCCAACTTGCTCTCACGCGCGATGCGCCGCTCCTCTTCCTCCTCCAGCCTCTTCAAGCTGGACGACGACCCGGCTCTCATGGCTGCTTCTACGGCCGTCATTGTGTTGTCTCTCAATCGATCGTTCCAATTGTGCCCAGCGCGCTGGTGCAAACGAGTGGTGTTGCGGGGCCAAAGAGAGACGAAGGGGCCCGGATAAATTCCGATGTTTTACCGCGCTATTTTAGACGACCCCTGTCCTACTACACACACAAATCTGAAAAGTTGTTGTATTGCGGTGTGTGAGACGTCCGACATCACACACGAGTGGATCTGTGATCCGCCCCCCGCGCCGGGATCCGCCCGCGCCACTTGCAACGGACGAGCCCCAGGTAAACCATCCATTCAACGTGTAGAATAGCTCGTCTGATGATGGTGACTGGGTGCTGCCGATGATGACAAACAATTCATGCTTTTCTAATCCGTGACGCTCGCTAATCACTTGCCAGTGGACGCTCGATCGATAGGACTGAGGCATCACCAACCCGCTGCAGCGTTGCCAGGAGCCCCTTCCTTGAGTGGCAGCTAACTCTGCATGCGCAACCGCAATATGTCTGCAGGGTCATCGCTGTTGTCAAGCGAAGGTCCGTGCGGTGCGTGCTGGGGCAACGTTTCTGGAGACCCTCGTGTTTCCGCTGAAGGAGCGCCTAAATCCGAAGCTCGTAGGTGCATGTACGCGAACCATGCTTGGAATGAAAGTAAGCAGAGACACGCGAGACCTCTGTGTGTATCTCATTGTTTCACAAGATCCAAGATGCATGCTTCTACTTGCACCCCACCACTCATGCGATGTTCATAAGGTCAGAGGGCATCAACACGAGCGCGCTCAGGAGCGCATCACAGCATGCCTCCCTTTCGCCTTCAAAATCACGTCTTCTACATGGTGTGCGGCGTGCATGAAGAGCCTTCACTTGGGGAGCTCCGCCCCGCCGTTCAGCGAAGTCCCAGCGTCGCCGCCGTCCTTTGAGAGCTTTGCGAGCTCTTGCTGCGCAACCTTGCCGAGAAACCCCATGACGCTGAGCGTCGCAGCAGCCCCGACAGCAAGCAGCTCCGGGGGCGGCGTCGCCCCGCCCGAGGCAATGTTCTTGCCGACCACTCCCGCCGAAACCTGAGCGCACAGCGTGTCACAACAGCGCAGCACTGCATATGCAGACAAATGCACACTCAGTGCCTCCGAGCAACCCAAACCACGAACCGGGCGCGCTCTGCTGCTCTGAAACACGCGCCGGGGTGCCGGAGCCGGGCGCCGTACAAAGACGAAGAGCGACGGGAGAGTGCCGACAGCCGTGCCCAGCGCGTACGGCAGCGGCCTGGGCCAACGGGCCGCAAGTCAGCCACAAACGACGCCAGCGCAACTGTCGCTGCGATGCTGGGCGCTGCGGGGCAGGCGCGGGCGCGCGGGGAAATGGAGAGGGGGGTGCACTTGATAGGGGTGAGCCCGAAGAGGTAGTTTGACCAGCAGTAAGGAATGACGGGGCTCAGCCTGGCGGGGAGCACGGGGGCGGTCAGCGCGCGGCGAACAGGTCCGCGGCGGGCGGGCGCGGGGCGGCAGAGGGCGCGGGCGGCTTCCGACGAGCAGCAACAGAGCTGCTCCCGCTGTACAAGCGTGGCGCGCACCGGATCATGGTCGTGACGAGCATGGACTTGGAGAAGGAGGCGGAAATGGAGCCCCCAATGGCGTCCATGAGCGCGTTGCGCCCCGCGTGGCGCCCGATGAGCTCGCGCAGCCCGTGCCGCGAGATGAGCAGGCAGGCCACCGCGGCCGTGCACGCCGCGCACGAGGCCACCGCGACGCCCGTCACGGAGCCCCACATCGCGCCTAGAACCTGCCCCGCGCGCTGCAGAGTCAGCGTGTCCGATTAGTACGGGGCGAGGGACGCGGCGTGTCCACTTAGTACTGAGGCAGCTGTCTGTCCAGAGCGCGGCGCCGTGGCATCGTCCCAATTCCTGGGTCACTCGCGTGTCCCAATTGCCGGGTCGTCCGGACGGAACGTCGAGGCAGGCGGGACGGGCGGCGGCGCGGCGCTCCAGCGGCGCGGCGCACGCACGCGGCGGCGGCGCCGGGCGGGCGAGGCGGAGCGGGGCGAGGGGAAGAACCATGCAGAGGATGATGCCGTTGAAGACCGGGAGGAGCTGGAGCGAGGTGGCGCCGACGGCCGAGAGCCCGACGCCCCACGGGCCTGCCGTCGCGGCCCACGCCACGAGCCAGTCGCCGAGCTCCGCCATCGACTCGGTCCCCGTCGCGCGCTGCAGCCCGCAGAGGATCGCGTACGTCCCGCCCTGCCACCCGCGCCCTGCGCATGAGCGCGCCGGGGAGTGCGCGCGCCGGGCGCGCGGGTGCCAGGGCCGGCGCACGCGGGGTGGCACACGCTACCATCGGCCGTTTGTTCTATTTCGGAGAATGGAAAGTAGACCTGCTCCACTGTGAAGGCCACGAGAAAGCTGCCCGCGACCGCGGAGGCCGCGAAGATCCGAGTGCGCCACGCCGCTGCCTTCTGGCGCGGGAGCGCGAAATCATCAGCGCGCCCGGAAGCGGGGGAGCGCCCGGGGCCGCGCTGCGCTGGGAGCGTGGAGCAGACCTCCCCGCTGAAAGCACCGCCGTTCGAGAGCGGGTCTTGCCGCGGAGTGTGCACGCTGTGCGCCGTCTGCACAAGAAAGGGTTTGGTGTGAGAGGCTCGGTCGGGCAAGCGCCGCGGCCGGGACCAGGCGCAGATGGTGCCCCCCCCGGCGTGAGGCGCACAGGGCCAGGGCGCAGTACATCTCGGTGCCGGGGCAAGCGCTGGTGGAAGTTGCCCCACTGATGGAAGCTTTTCCAAGAGAGCGGCATCTCTTGGGCGTTTTTGCGGCGCGTGGCGTGCTTCGTGAACGATCCAGTGAGCGCGACTGGTTCGGCACAGAATTTCTCGCAGGCGGCGTTCAGTGAAAGAGTGCCGGGCCGTCCACGTTGAGCGTCAGTAGCTGCAGCTACAGCAATCGAGTGCGGCCGCTGCGGGACCGCGGTGAGCACAAAGGCCTCGGTAAGTCCAGCCCCAAGAAGGAGACACGCCACTGCCCGCATGAGACTCTCTCTCCGGTCCGGGTGAAGCGCTGCCAGCTGCGAGGAGCCGAATCTGCGACACAGCCTCGGAGTTTCCAATCGGTGGCAAGTCGCGTGCAGCCTTGTCTCCCACCCGCGGCGGCTGCCAGACGCTGACGGGCCGGTCCGATGGAATCACGTACTCTGAATTGCTGTTTTCGGACGTGATCAGCAGTGCGCAAACTCGGAGTCGCTTTACCCACTCCGAGCCGCAAGGGCACACAGCCATGGCGGAGCGATAGCTCCCGGGCATGCGGCGGCGGGAGCGCGGCAGCGGGATGCTGCGAACCTGTCTAGCTACCACGCTACTCATAGTCTGTGCCCCCGGCCCAAGCGCTGGGCCCCGGAACGTGTTCCCGCGTGTATCCCGTGCACCGCTGCAGCGCGGCGCTGCGTGCCCGCCGCCGAGCGGAGCACTCGCATCCCGCTTCAAGCGGGGCCCCGGTACCTGGTCCGTGGTTGGGCTGCGGGGCGGAACTGGCGCGATCGAAAGATACGGCGAAGGGAAGGGGTCGCAGAAGGAGGGAAGCTTCGACCCGGACGGCAAGAAGAGTGTTGGCGCCCCAAAAATCTCTGGGCGGAGAAACCGCTGTGGCAAGTGCTCGCGCTGGGCTACGTTCGGGAAAGAAGGCGGAAAGCCTGAATTCTGCAAGGTCCGCGCTTCCGCGCGATAGCCCTCGGCCCACTCGCTGCCGGCGCTGCTCCCCACCGCCCCGCGGGTCCCTAAGCTCTCCCTCTCCCCCCCCCCCCCCCCACCCCCCCCCCCCCCAACCCCCCCCCCCACCCACCCCCCACCCCCAGGGGCCAAAACTCACTTCTTTCAAACAGGGACCCCCCCCCCCCCCCCC
>Ga0115567_10007219_pt1 | contig 10539 bp, 7 predicted proteins | sample COGITO_mtgs_1204_2_FD_88679 | JGI IMG/M metagenome (GOLD analysis project Ga0115567, IMG submission 88679) | Pelagic marine microbial communities from North Sea - COGITO_mtgs_120412 | ecosystem: Environmental > Aquatic > Marine > Epipelagic | place: Germany:Helgoland, sampling site Kabeltonne... | reverse complement strand
GTCTCAGCCGCGCCCGGTAGAATGAGGCCCGGCACCATTCAGGGAGTCCTTCCGATGAAACGCATTGCCACCTGCGCCGCCGCGCTTGCCACGCTTGCCGCGCCCGCCCTTTCGGATGTCGAAAGCCAGGATCCCATCCGCCTGACCACGCATGACTGGACCGGCCAGATCATCAACACCACGATCCTCAAGAATGTCCTCGAAAAGGCGGGCTACAACATCGAGCTGGTGCAGGCCGATTACATCGCGCAGTTCGCCGGGTTGAAAACCGGTGATCTGCACGTCGCCTCAGAGATATGGGAGACGACGGGCCGCGAGGCGATGGACGAGGCCGTGGCCTCGGGCAATGTCGTCAACATGGGCGAGGGCGGCATGATCGCCATCGAGGAATGGTGGTATCCCAGCTACATGGAGGCGCGGTGCCCGGGCCTGCCCGACTGGGAGGCGCTCAAGGATTGCGCGCCAGAATTCGCCACATCCGAGACGGCGCCGCTGGGCCGCTACCTTGGCGGGCCCGTCACCTGGGGCGGCTTTGACGAGGAACGCGTCGAAGCGCTGGGTCTGGATTTCGAGGTGGTGCATGCGGGCACCGATGCCGCGCTATTTGCCGAGCTGGAATCGGCCTATCAGCGCGAGGCGCCCATAATCCTGTGGCTGTATTCGCCCCACTGGGCGCCGGCCAAATACGAAGGCAGCTACGTCGAATTTCCACCCTTTTCCAAGGCCTGCTACGAGGATCCGTCCGCCGGCGTAAATCCCGATGCCGCCTATGATTGCGGCAAACCGACCGGCCCGATCTGGAAGGTCGCGTGGGCGGGCGTCGAGGAAAAATGGCCGGGCGCCGCCGCAATCATCCGCGACTACACGCTGACCAATGACGAGATGGGCGCGATGGTGACTGCCGTCGATCTGGAGGGCCAGTCCATCGACGACGTGGCCGCCGAATGGATGATGGCCAATGCTGACAAGGTGGACGGCTGGATCAACTGATCCTGCCCGAGACCGGCGGGGAACGCGGCCTGTCTTTTGTCCTGCCCGCCCGAAACCATGCCATGCCCGACGGTGCCCATGAGGTGACGATGCCCCGCGCCCGCAAACTCCCGTGCCGCGACGTCTGCGAGGCCCGCATCCGAAGCGCCGCCGCGATCGCCGGCATGCCGGGAGGGCGAGCTGCTGCGGCGCCCGCGCTGGCTGCATGATCTGGCGCCGCCTGATGACGCCGGGCGCGCTCTTCTGGTGGGGCCTTCTGGCGGCGACCTGGCTGCTGTCGAGCTATTCCTTCCAGCTCTACAAGGCGCTCGACGCGCGCTGGATCATCCGCTTTCCCAAAGGCTGGCAGATCGACTTCGAGAGCTGGATCTCGTCGATGATGCGCTGGCTGCTGGAGGACGCGAGCTTCGGCCTTTTCACGTTCCGCGACCTCACCCGCTTCGTCTCGGGCATGATCGAGCTGCCGTATGACGCCGCGCGCGCCCTGCTTGCGGACGGGTTCATTCATGGCCTTGGCTCGAATGCCGTGGAAATCGCGCCCCCGCTCAGCTGGCTGGCCGTGACGGCCCTGATGGTGATGCTGGCGCGCTATGCAAAGGATTGGGGGCTGGCCGCGCTGGTCGGCGCCTGCTTTGTCTATCTGGCCGTGTTCGGGCAGTGGCAGAGCGCGATGGTCACGCTGGCCTCGGTTGTCATAGCTGTCCCGATCGGCGTCATGGGCGGCCTCGCACTTGGGATCGCCTGCTACCGTGCGCCGTGGTTCGAGCGCGCCCTGCGCCCCGTGCTGGATCTGATGCAGACGGTGCCGATCTTTGCCTATCTGGTGCCCATCCTCTTCCTTTTCGGCTTCGGCCCCGTCTCGGCGCTGGTCGCGACGGTGATCTACGCGATGCCGCCCATGGTGCGCGTGGCCACGGTGGCGTTGCAGACCGTGCCGCCCGAAGTGGTCGAGGCCGGTCACATGGCCGGTTGCACGCGCCGCCAGATGCTGTGGAAGGTGCTGGTGCCCTCGGCCGCGCCGACGCTGATGGTAGGCGTCAATCAGGTGATCATGCTGTCGCTGAACATGGTGATCATCGCATCGATGATCGGGGCGGGCGGGCTCGGCTTCGATGTGCTGAGCGCGCTGCGGCGCCTCGATATCGGCGGCGGCATCGAGGCCGGGCTTGCCATCGTGGTCATCGCCATCGCGCTCGACCGCGTCAGCCAGGCGTTTGCGCATCGCCTGCCGGATGCCGCCCCGCGCCGGGATGCGGGATTTGCCGCGCGCCATCCCTATCTGGTGGCCGCCGCCGGGATCGTGGCGGGCACCTATCTGCTGGGCCTCGCCCTGTCGCCCGTTCAGGATTACCCCGAGCGGTTCACGCTCACCACCTCGGCCTTCTGGGAGGACGCGATGCGGTGGATCAACGTGACGTTCTTCGACACGCTCGATGCGATCAAGTCGTTCTTCCTGACGTGGCTGCTTCTGCCCGTCAAACGCTTTTTCACCGGCATACCCTGGGCCTGGGGCATCGTCGCCGCAGGTCTGGCTGCGGGCCGCGTCGGGGGCTGGCGGCTCGGTCTTATGGCCGGCGTCATGGCCGCGCTGATCGCCTCCGTCGGCCTCTGGGGCGAGGCGATGACGACGATCTATCTTTGCGGCGTGTCGGTGCTGATCGCCACGGCCATCGGCGTGCCGCTGGGCCTCTGGGCGGGCCAGCGGGCGCGGGCGCACGCGTGGGTGGGCGCGTTCATCGACACGCTGCAGACCCTGCCCAGTTTCGTCTATCTCATCCCGGTCGTCATGCTCTTCCGCGTCGGCGAATTCTCGGCCATGATCGCGGTCGTTCTCTACGCACTGGCGCCAGCGGTGCGCTATGCCGCCCATGGCGTCCGCTCGGTCGATCCGCAGATGATCGAGGCGGGGCTGGTCGCGGGCTGCACGCGCCGCCAGCTTTTGTGGCGGATCAGGCTGCCGCTGGCCGCGCCGTCGCTTCTGCTGGGATTGAACCAGACGATCATGCTGGCGCTGTCGATGCTGGTCATCACCGCCCTCGTCGGCACGCGCGATCTGGGACAGGAAGTCTATATCGCCCTGACCAAGGCCAATACCGGTCAGGGCATCGTCGCGGGCCTTGCGGTGGCGTTCATAGCGATCATCGCGGACCGCATCATTTCGGCCATGGCGCGCCGATCACGCGAAAGGCTGGGACTGACATGACACCCGATGAGGCCATCGCCGCCGCCCGCGCCCTGCCCTGCTGGACAGCGCCCTGCGCCGCCATCCCGCTGGAGGGCGGCATTACCAATCACAACATCAAGCTGACGGATGAGGGCCGCGATTACGTCGTCCGGCTGGGCGAGGACATTCCCGAGCATGGCATCCTGCGCTGGCACGAGCTGTCGCTCAGCCGCGCGGCGGCCGATGCGGGGCTGTCCCCGCGCGTGCATCACCACCAGCGCGGCGCGCTGGTCATCGACTATATCGACAGCGCCGCGCTGACCGAGGCCGACCTGCACGACGAAGCGACGCTGATGCAGGCGACGGACCTGATCGCAAAGCTGCACCGCGATCTGCCGCGCCATGCGCGCGGCCCGACGCTGGCCTTCTGGGTGTTCCACATCCTGCGCAGCTACGCGCACGGCCTGCGCCAGACCGGCTCGCGCCATATTCCCCGATTGCCGGAACTTCTGGACGAGGCTGATCTGCTGGAGCGCGCTGTCGGTCCGGTGCAGATGGTGCTGGGCCACAACGATCTCTTGCCCGCAAACATCCTGCGCGGCGCGGGCCGCCTGTGGCTGATCGACTGGGAATATGGCGGCTGGAACAGCCCCCTATTCGATCTGGGCGGGCTGGCCAGCAACTGCGCCCTGCCGCCCGATGCCGAGGAGGCGATGCTGGCGCGCTATTACGGCGCTGCGCCGGGTGCTGCACTCCGGCGCAGCTACGCCGCAATGAAATGCGCCTCGCTCCTGCGCGAGACGATGTGGTCGATGGTCAGCGAGCAAAGCTCGGCCATCGATTTCGACTATGCCGCATACACCGACAGGAATCTGGGGCGCTACCGCGACGCGTTGGCAGCCCTGAAAAGCCAAGGACACCTGACACCATGAGCGATTTTCCAAACGAGGCCCGCGCGGTCATCGTCGGCGGCGGCATTGTCGGCTGCTCGACCGCCTATCATCTGGCCGCCCTCGGCTGGGATGTCGTGCTGCTGGAGCGCAAGAAGCTGACTTCGGGCACCACCTTTCACGCGGCGGGCCTTGTGGGCCAGCTGCGCTCCAGCGCGAACATCACGCAGCTTCTGGGATATTCCGTCGATCTTTACAAACGGCTCGAGGCCGAGACGGGTCAGGCGACGGGGTGGAAGATGAACGGCGGCCTGCGCCTTGCCTGCAACGCCGAACGCTGGACCGAGGTGAAGCGTCAGGCGACCACCGCGCACAGCTTCGGGCTGGAGATGGAGTTGCTGACGCCGTCGGAGGCGCAAAAACTGTGGCCACTGATGCAGGTGGATGACGTGGTCGGCGCGGCCTACCTGCCCACCGACGGGCAGGCCAACCCGTCGGACATCACCCTGTCGCTGGCCAAGGGCGCGCGGCAAAAGGGCGCGCGCATCATCGAGGATACCAAGGTGACGGAGGTCATCGTCGAGGACGGCGTCATCAGGGGCGTCGAGACCGACAAGGGCCGGATCAGCGCGCCGGTCGTCATCGCCTGCTGCGGTCAGTGGACGCGCGCATTTGCCAGACAGGTTGGCGTCAATGTCCCATTGGTGCCTGTCCAGCATCAGTACATGGTGACCGAGGCCATCGACGGCGTCACCCCGGACCTGCCCACGCTGCGCGATCCCGACCGTCTGACCTACTACAAGGAGGAGGTCGGCGGTCTCGTGATGGGCGGCTACGAGCCGAATCCGATTCTCTGGGCGAAAAACGGCATCCCCAAGGATTTTCACTACACGCTGCTCGACAGCAATTTCGACCATTTCGAGCCGATGATGGAACTGGCCCTGGGACGCGTTCCCAGCCTTGAGACCGCCGGAATCAAGACGCTGACCAACGGCCCCGAAAGCTTTACCCCAGATGGCAATTTCATCCTTGGCGAGGCGCCGGAGCTGCGCAATTTCTTCGTCGGCGCGGGCTTCAACGCCTACGGGATCGCGGCGGGCGGCGGCGCGGGCATGGCGCTGGCCGAGTGGGCCTTCAACGGCGCGCCGCCCTATGACCTCTGGGCCGTGGACATCCGGCGCTTTGGCCGGCCGCATTTCGACGAGGACTGGATCCGCGCCCGCACCTATGAGGCCTATGGCAAGCATTACACGATGGCATGGCCCGGTGAGGAGCACACCAGCGCCCGGCCCTGCCGCACATCACCGCTCTATGAGGCGCTGAAATCCCAAGGCGCGGTGTTCGGCGAGAAACTCGGCTGGGAGCGGCCCAACTGGTTTGCCCAGGATGGCGAGGAGGCACGCGATATCTACACGTTCCAGACGCCCAACTGGCAGGGCGCCGTGGCGCGCGAGCACAAGGCCACCCGCGAAGCCGCCGTAATCTTCGACCAGACATCATTCGCCAAATTCGTGCTGAAAGGCCCGGACGCCGAAGGCGCGCTTGGCTGGATCGCCGCCAACGACGTGCGCGGGCCAGTCGGCACGCTGACCTATACGCAGATGCTGAACGACCGGGGCGGCATCGAGTGCGATCTGACCTGCCTGCGCGTGGCGCGGGACGAATTCTACATCGTCACCGGCACGGGCTATGCCACGCATGACTTCGACCACATCGCGCGGAACATCCCCGAGGGCGCGCGCGCGCAGCTGATCGATGTCACCTCGGCCTATGCGGTCCTGTCGCTGATGGGCCCGCGCGCCCGCGATATCCTGCAGGCGACCACCCATGCGGATATGTCGAACGCCGCCTTCCCCTTCGGCACCGGCCGGACCATCGGTATCGCGGGCGCCCCCGTGCGCGCGCTGCGCGTCACCTATGTCGGCGAGCTGGGATGGGAACTGCACGTGCCGACCGAAAGCGCAAGCGCGGTCCACGCCAGCCTGATCGTGGCGGGCGCACCGCACGGCCTGCGCAACGCGGGCTACCGCGCGATCGAGACGTTGCGGCTGGAGAAGGGCTATCGCGCCTGGGCCTCCGATATCGGGCCGGACCACACGCCTTTTGAGGCGGGCCTCGGCTGGGCCGTCAAGCTGAAGACAAACATCGATTTCCGGGGCCGCGCGGCCTGCGAGGCGCAAAAAGCGAATGGCGTGCGCAAGATCATGGCCACCTTCACGGCGGCGCCCGATGTGATCCTGTCGGGGCGCGAGACGATCCTGAAAGACGGCAAGCGCTGCGGCTGGATCAGCTCGGCGGGGTTTGGGCATACGCTCGGCGTGCCCATCGGCATGGGCTATGTCCGCTCGGACCAAATCATCACGCGGGGCGACGTGCTGGCTGGCAGCTATGCGCTGGAGGTCGCGGGCGAGAGGATGCCTGCAAAAGTGCATCTGGCGCCGCTGCACGATCCGGCGATGGCGAACGTCAGGGCCTGAGGCACTCTTATCGCGGCCCCATGCCTCTGCCTGCGCTGAACACCCGCGCGCGCGCACCCGCCGCGATTGCAATCGCTCCACAGGCAGGACATCGGGCCGCAAAATACTGGCGCTCGCCCGCGTTTGATTTTACGTTGCTCCGGACACCAAGAAACAATCCTGAGGGGGACCCGAGACATGACCAAGGCACCGACACGCACGCAGGGGCTGGCGCATCACCTGACGCGCCGCCGCTTTCTGGCCACTGCCGCCGCCGCGGCGCTGACCGCCGGTCTCTTTTCGGGCGCGCGCCCCTTGATGGCCGCCGAGCCGATCAAGACCGCCGGGGTCTATACCGTCCCCGTCGAGCAGCAATGGGTCAGCCGCATCCACAAGGCCGCGACAGCCGCAGAAGAGCGCGGCGATATCGAATATGCCTTCTCCGAGAATGTCAGCAATACCGACTATGCCCGCGTCATGCGCGAATACGCCGAAAGCGGATATAAACTGATCGTGGGCGAGGCGTTTGCCGTCGAGCAGGAGGCGCGCGACGTTGCGGCAGAATATCCCGATATCGCGTTCCTTCTGGGCTCAAGTTTCAAGCCAGACGACGCGCTGCCTAACTTCGCGGTCTTCGACAACTACATTCAGGATGCGTCTTATCTGACCGGGATCATTGCCGGATCCCTCAGCGAGAGCGGCAATATCGGCCTCATCGGCGGCTTTCCCATCCCCGAGGTCAACCGCCTGATGCACGCCTTCATGGCCGGCGTGCGCGAGACGAACCCGGATGCCAGTTTTCAGGTCAGCTTCATCGGCTCGTGGTTCGATCCGCCCGCCGCCAAGGAAACCGCCTACGCAATGATCGAAAACGGCGCCGACATGCTCTATGCCGAGCGGTTCGGCGTCAGCGACGCCGCGCAGGAAAAAGGCGTTCTGGCCATCGGCAACGTGATCGACACCCAGGCCGACTATCCGGACACGGTCGTCGCATCGGCGATCTGGAATTTCGAGCCGACGCTGAACATGGCGATCAGCCAGGTCAAGGCCGGCACGTTCAAGGCCGAAGATTACGGGCGCTTCTCCATCATGAAGGAAGGCGGCGCCGAGCTTGCCCCGCTTGGCACCTTCGCGGGCAAGGTCCCGCAAGAGGCGATGGACCTCGTCGAGCAGCGCAAGGGCGAGATCATGTCGGGCGACTATGTCACCGAAATCAACGACGAAGAGCCGAAGTCCCAGTAAATGCCTGATAATACTGAGGCGCAGGTTGTCCTGCGCCTCGACCAGATCACCAAGACGTTCGGCGCCTATACCGCGAATGACGCGGTCAGCCTGACCCTGCACAAGGGTGAGGTCATTTCGCTTTTGGGCGAAAATGGCGCAGGCAAGACCACGCTGATGAACATCCTCTTCGGCCAGTATACCGCCGATAGCGGCACGGTCGAGGTGATGGGCACCGCCCTGCCCCCCGGCAATCCGCGCGCGGCGCTGGATGCGGGCGTCGGCATGGTGCACCAGCATTTCACGCTGGCGGGCAACATGACCGTGCTGGAGAACGTGACGCTGGGCACGCAATCGCTGCTCTCGCTGCGGCAGACCCACAGCGCCGCGCGGGCGCGGATCGCGCAGCTGGCCCGCGATTTCAAACTGAGCGTCGATCCGGGTGCCCGCGTCGGCACGCTCACCGTCGGACAGCGGCAGAGGGTCGAAATCCTCAAGGCGCTTTACCGGGACGCGCGCATCCTGATCCTCGATGAGCCGACGGCGGTCCTGACCCCGCAAGAGACAACCGATCTTTTCGAGACGCTGCGCAAGGCCGTGTCGCTGGGGCTGTCGATCATTTTCATCTCGCACAAACTGCACGAGGTCATGGCCATTTCCGACCGCGTCGTCATCCTGCGCCATGGCAAGGTCGTGCATGAGGGCCGGGCATCGGATACCGACAGGCACGATCTGGCCGCACGCATGGTCGGCGGCGAGGTGGCGGCGCCCAAGGCAGAGCCCGGCACGCCCGGCGCACCCCTTCTGTCGCTGCGCGGCGTCTCGACGCCGGACAAGGGCGCGGCGCCGGGACTCAAATCGCTCGATTTCACGCTCCACGCGGGGCAGATCACCGGGCTTGCCGGGGTTTCGGGCAACGGGCAGGCCGCCCTGGCGGCACTGGTGGGCGGTGTGATCCGGCCCGCCTCCGGCAGCCTGTCTCTGGACGGCGCGGACGTGGTGCGCTGGACCCCGCGCGAGGCGATCCACGCCGGCATTGCCCGCATCCCCGAGGATCGTCACAAGACCGGCACCATCGCCGATTTCGATCTGACCGAGAACGCCATCCTCGAAACCTACAAGGACGTGCCCTTCAGCCGCCATGGCTGGATGAGCTGGCGCGCCGCGCGCGATTTTGCCGAGCGCATCATCACCGGCTACGATGTGCGCTGCCCCGGCCCCGGCACACGGATACGCCTTCTGTCGGGCGGTAACATGCAAAAGCTGATCCTGGGCCGCGTCATGGAGGGCAGCCCCCGGATCATCCTTGCCAACCAGCCGGTACGCGGCCTCGATATCGGCGCGGTGAACTATGTCCATTCGCAGCTTCTGGCGGCGCGGGACCGAGGCGCAACCGTGCTTCTGATCTCGGAAGATCTGGATGAAATCATGGCCTTGTCGGACGTCATTCACGTCATCTCCGAAGGCCGCCTCTCGCCCCCTTTCGCGCGCGGCAGCATGACGCCTGCGGAACTCGGCATCTGGATGGCCGGTCACGGCTTCGAGGAGCGCGCGCATGCGTCTTGAGCCTATCGCCAACCCGTCGCTTGTCCGCACATTGATGCCGCCCGCGCTCGCGATTGCGGCTACGGTCGTCATCGCGTCGCTACTGGCCATGCTCGCCGGGGCCAACCCGTTTTCCGTGCTGGGCCTCATCATCAAAGGCGCGTTCGGCAGCAAGTTTGCCCTGCTGGAGACGCTGAACCGCGCCACACCACTGATCTTCACCGGCCTTGCCGTCGCCGTCGCCTTTCGTGCGCGGCTGTGGAACATCGGCGCCGAGGCGCAGCTTTATGCGGGCGCGCTGGTCGTCGCGGTGATGGGCGCGGGCCTGCTGGACTGGCCCAGCGCGCTGCTGCTGCCTTTCATGGCGATCGCCGCAATGCTGGCCGGCGCTCTCGTGCTGCTGGTCCCGGCTCTGCTCAAGGTTCGCCTCGGCGTCGACGAGGTGGTCACGACACTGCTCATCAACTTCATTTTCCTGCTCTTCGTATCGATGCTGCTCGAAGGGCCGCTGAAGGACCCGATGGGCATGGGCTGGCCCAAATCCGCGCGCATGATCGACGAGGCGCGCCTGCCCCGCATTGCGGAGGGGCTGCGCCTGCACTGGGGTTTCGGCCTCGCGCTCATCGCTGCCGGCATCACATGGGTCATCGGCGCGCGCACCACGCTCGGCTACGAGATGCGCGCGGTCGGCCTCAATCGCGAGGCGGCGGAGTTCGCGGGCATCCCTGTGGGCCGCGTCCTGATCAAGACGGCGCTCCTGTCGGGCGGCCTTGCTGCGCTGGCAGGCTATTCCGAGGTGGCGGGGCTCAAGGGCAACCTGACGCTCGATCTGAGCCCCGGCTTTGGCTACACGGGCATCATCGTGGCGATGCTGGCGCTGCTCAATCCGCTGGGCGTCATCGCTGCCGCGCTTTTCGTTGCCGGCATATTCGTCGGCGCCGACAGCATGTCCCGCGCGGCCTCGGTGCCGACGTATCTGGCCGATATCATGCTGGCCACGGCGCTGCTCCTGATGGTTGTGGCGATCCTTCTGACCCGGTTCCGCGTCGTGAGAGAATAGGGGTGAGGGAGTAGCGCATGGACATCCTTGAAATCCTTTTGACCGCCAGCTTCTGGACCGCCGCGATCCGCATCGCGTCGCCGCTTATCTTTGCCACGCTGGGCGAGCTGATCTGCGAGCGCGCTGGCGTTCTGAACCTCGGGATCGAGGGGATCATGGTCGCGGGCGCCTTCGCGGGCTGGATGGCGGTCTATTCCGGCCTCGGCCTCTGGC
>Ga0115567_10007218_pt1 | contig 10539 bp, 7 predicted proteins | sample COGITO_mtgs_1204_2_FD_88679 | JGI IMG/M metagenome (GOLD analysis project Ga0115567, IMG submission 88679) | Pelagic marine microbial communities from North Sea - COGITO_mtgs_120412 | ecosystem: Environmental > Aquatic > Marine > Epipelagic | place: Germany:Helgoland, sampling site Kabeltonne... | reverse complement strand
GCGCGGTCCGCGATCGGTGCGTGCAGGGCGTGCCCATGTGAAAAGGTAATAGGTTTCCAATTCCGGCCCGGCGACGTCCGCATCAGGCGCTGTTCCGATGGGAACCTCATCAGCAGCAGTGTCGGGAATCTTGGGTTCCACTTCCGGTGCCTCGGCCGGTTCTTCTGCGATCGGCGCGATACCCTCATCCTCGATGTCAGCGACTCCCGGCGGGACATCCGCAGGCTTTGGCGGCTCTGGCTGATCTGTAATCGCTCCTGCCGTGCCTTCGCGGCCCACGTCCATTATTGGCGTATCTGCTGCCGGTTCCGGCGCAACGACACCCTCCTGTGTACCGGCATCCTCATTCGGGATTGCAGTTTCCACGGTGTCGGGAATGACCTTATCCACCGCCTTGACCTTGGGCCGCTCGCCTTTTTCGGCAGCATAGCCCAACCCCTGCATCAGTTCCGAAAACTGCGCCAAGGTCATGCCGGTGATCGACAACATGTCTGCCTTGGCTTCGAACCCGCTGCGCGAATCTTCGGCGCGCAACATGTCTGCAAGACGTTCCAGCATATCGATGCGGATCGCACGGCTGCCGGCATTGCGGTAACCCGCCATCGTGTCAGATCCTTGTGCCGCGCCTTGTTCCACCGGGATTGTAACCAGACCGGGGGGCGGAGATTCGGGGAATTCTGACAGATTTCGCAACAGGGACCACAAGACCAAACGCAACCGCGTCGGCGCGGGTTTCAGCAGCAGCGGCATAAAGATCGTGAACTGGCCAAAGCGGATACCGTGCTTGCGCAGCGCACCGCGCGCGTCCTGATCCAGCGATTTGACTTCGTCTGCCACCTCAGCACGGGGAAGCACACCGAAGTTTTCGACCATGCGGAACGCAAATCCGCGCGCCAGTCCTGTCAGCGCCTCATCTTTTTGCAACGTAATCAGCGGCTCGAACAAAGACGCGACCTTGCGGTCGATAAAATGCTGCAGCCGGCGTTTGACCTTTTCGGCGACTTCCGGGCCTGCCACGTCATCCACGAAAACCTCGACTTGCGGGCGCAGACCGTCGGGACCAGCCGTCAGTTTGCCCACGGCGGATTGCCCCCACATGAGACCACCCTGTTCGGTGAAATCGATCTCTGTGTCCGGCGCATTGTAAAAGCGATCCGCACGCAAATGGAATTGCGGGGCCAGTGCCTGAAGCGCCGCCGTCTTGATCGTTTTGTCCTCCGTAGCACCCGCACCCTTGTCAGGGCGAAACCGGAAACCCTCCAGCTTGCCTACGAATTCGCCGTCTATGGTGACTTCACCATTGTCATTTACTTCGGCCACAATGGCCTCCTTCTGTCCTAGCCGGCGCAAAAGCACGGATGTGCGCCGGTCTACAAATCTTTGCGTCAAACGCTCGTGCAGCGCGTCCGACAATCTGTCTTCTACGGTACGCGCCTGCCCGCGCCAATGGTCTATCGCGTCGGTCCAGCCCTTGCGCTGTGTGACATACGTCCATGTGCGGATAAACGCCAATCGTTTAGACAACGCATCAATGTCGCCATCGGTTCGATCAATCCGCTTTATTTGTCGTGCCAGCCAATCTTCGGGAATGCTCCCGCGCTGGTGCAGGTAATTGAAAATGTCCGAGAGAAGGCCCGCGTGTTCACCGTGGCTGATGCCGCGAAAATCAGGAATACGGCAGACATCCCACAGCAGGCGCACGGACGGCCCATCGGTACAGCGCGCGGCAATCTCGGCATCTTCGGCCAGCGTCTTGAGTGCCCGCAAATCATCAGCTTCGCGCGCCCGGACAAGGCGTTCATCGTCCGGCGATTGCTCCAGCGTCATAACCAGCCGGTCAATGGAGCCAAATTGAAGCGCGTGATTGCGCCAGTTGATCTTGTTCTGAGGGGTGAACTGATGATCCATGATCGCACGCGCAACACCGTCATCCAGCGGATGCGCCTCGCCAGTCACACCGAACGTGCCGTTCTTCATGCCGCGCCCAGCGCGCCCGGCGATCTGGGCCAGTTCATTGGGGGCAAGGGGCCGCATCCGCCGCCCGTCAAATTTGCTCAAGGCTGAAAACGCGACGTGATCAACGTCAAGGTTGAGCCCCATCCCGATGGCATCCGTCGCCACCAGATAATCGACTTCGCCTGATTGATACATCGCCACCTGCGCATTGCGCGTGCGCGGGGACAGCGCGCCCATGACGACGGCGGCACCGCCCTTCTGGCGGCGGATCAGCTCTGCAATGGCATAGACGTTCTCAACCGAAAACCCGACGATGGCGCTGCGCGGCCGCATTCGGCTTATCTTCTTCGCCCCTGAGTAGATCAAATCGGACATCCGCTCGCGCTTCATGAACTGCGCTTCAGGTACAAGCGCGGCAATCGTCCCACGCATCGTGTCGGACCCCAGAAACTGCGTCTCGTGCAGGCCACGGGCGCGCAGCAGGCGGTCGGTGAACACATGGCCCCGCTCCGGATCGGCGCAAAGCTGGATTTCATCAACAGCAAGGAAATCACAGCCCATCCCTTCGGGCATCGCCTCTACCGTGCAGACCCAGTACTGTGTGCGCGGCGGCACGATCCGTTCCTCACCCGTGACCAACGCGACGACGGACGGACCACGCAGATCGACGATCCGGTCATAGACCTCGCGCGCCAGCAACCGCAGCGGCAGACCGATGATCCCCGTCCGGTGTGCCAGCATCCGTTCTATGGCATAGGTCGTCTTGCCGGTATTCGTCGGGCCCAAAACGGCCACGACACGCCCCTGATCCATCGTCAGTATCCTTAAAGGTCAGAGTGTCCGGCCGATGCCGTCGCGCTTGAGATGTTCCAGTGCGTCGGTCGCGTTTTCCAGATAGGGATTGATGGAAAGCGCACGGCGGAAAAGCTGTGCCGCGCGACGGGTGTCGCCGAGTTCCATGAACATGACCGCCAGACCGTAGATGGCGCGGTAATTATCGGGGTTCAGCGCCAGCGCCGTTTCCAGATCGTCCAAGGCAGGGCCATAAAGATCGGCCTGGAAATAGGCCATTGCGCGGGCATGGAACCCTTCAGCGAACATCGGTGCATGATCCGTAAGCGCGGTCAGATGGTCGATTGCCTGCGATATTTCGCCGATCTCCAATGCATCGCGCCCACGTTTCAAAAGCAGATCCATCGAAGCTGACCCGGATCTGGCCCAGGACCGTTCGATATCCCGCGCAGCGCGTTTGGCCTCTTCTTCGGGCCCGTTGCGCAATGTCTCAAATAGCTGATCCGTCCGGTCATCCGCCAAAACAGGACCACAGAGCCACATCGCGAGGCCAAGTGCCGTAAGGTGACGTTTGAGGTTGACGGTCAGGATGCTCATAACAAAGGTGAATGTAACAGGCTGCCGCCGCAATTCCAGACGCATCGGCACCATTTGCCAAAAAAGGGCCACCATGAGCGATATTGTGAACCAAGCTGTCATCGTACTGAACGAAAAATTGTCGGCGTCGGGCTTTGAAGGCACCGCCAAATTCGACATCGAAAGCGAAGGCTGTGTAATGATGAACGCGGACGGCGCGCACGCAGGCGATGAGCCCGCTGACGTCACCTTGAGCGCGGACGAGGACACATTCCGCGGAATTCTTGAGGGCGATACCAACCCGACAGCGGCTTTCATGAGCGGCAAGTTGAAGGTCGATGGTGATATGGGCATGGCGATGAAGCTCGCGGCCGTGCTTGCCTGATACGAGAACATGCCGCTGACCCCTGCACCTCTGTTTACGGACATTAGGCCCGGCCCTTCCACGGGGGCCGCCTATTGGGCCGATACAACAGACGGATTGCGTATCAGGCTGGGTGCCTGGCCCATGGACAGCGCGCGGGGAACGGTACTGCTGTTCCCCGGACGCACTGAATATATTGAAAAATATGGACAGGCGGCGGGCGAATTCGCCGCGCGCGGGCTTGCCACAATGACCATCGACTGGCGTGGTCAGGGTCTGGCTGACCGCATGCTGGATGATCCGATCATCGGTCACGTCGATCAATTTCAGGACTACCAAAAAGACGTATCGGCTATGCTGCGGGCCGCGCGGGCATTGAATTTGCCCCGCCCCTATTTCCTTGTGGCACATAGCATGGGAGGCTGCATCGGCCTGCGCGCGGCAATGGAGGGCATACCGGTTCAGGCCGTCGCCTTTACCGGCCCGATGTGGGGCATCCGCATCGCCAATCGCCTGCGCCCTGCTGCGTGGAGTCTCAGCAACATCATGCCGATGATCGGCAAAGGCCACCTGAACCCTCCCGGCACGAAGGTAGAGCCCTACGTGCTCAGCGATCCGTTCAAAGACAACATGCTGACAACAGACGCCTCCATGCACGCGATGATGCGCTACCAGACGTTGGCGCATCCGGAACTTGCACTGGCCGCGCCCAGCTATGTGTGGCTGCGCGAAGCGATCAGCGAAACCAAACATCTGGCGTCACGATCCGCCCCGAACCTGCGCTGCGTGACCTATCTGGGCACCAACGAACGCATCGTCCATATCCCACGTATTCGCGAACGAATGAAGAGCTGGAAAGGAGGACGGCTCGAGATGATCGAGGGCGGTGAACACGAGGTAATGATGGAACAGCCACATATCCGCACCCCGATTTTCGACGATATGGCCAAGCTATTTTTCAGTACGACTGGAAGCTGACAGGTTTCCTACTACCTTGGGCGGATGATCCGATCTCCCGTACTGACCTTTACTGACAAGGGTATCTACTGCGCCGCCGGTGACTTTTACATCGACCCGTGGCGGCCTGTGGAGCGCGCGTTGATTACGCACGGCCATGCCGATCACGCACGTGACGGTATGGGACACTATCTGGCAACCAACGCAGCTCTCCGCGTCATGCGCCACCGACTGGGGGAAATCGACGCGCAAGGCATCGCATACGGCGAGGTTTTGACCCTCGGTGGGGCACAGGTATCCTTCCATCCTGCGGGCCATGTTCCTGGCTCCGCTCAGATCCGCGTGGAGGTCGCAGGTGAAGTCTGGGTCGCGTCGGGTGACTACAAAGTGATTGATGACGGATTTTCTGAGCCGTTTGAGTCGGTAAAGTGCCACCATTTCATAACGGAAAGCACCTTTGGCCTGCCGGTTTTTCGCTGGCAAGATCAGACAGATGTGGCCATCGACCTCAACGAATGGTGGGCCGGTTGTTCCGCCGCGGGTAAAACGGCAGTGCTGGGGGCCTATTCGCTGGGCAAGGCGCAACGGCTGCTGTCCATGCTGAACCCGGAAATTGGACCTATCCTGACCCATGGCGCTGTGGAAAACACCAACGAAGTCCTTCGCGCGCAAGGCCTTGCCCTGCCCGACACGGTGCTGGTGACCCCGGATACAAACCCGAAAGACCATTCCGGCGCGCTGCTAATGGCACCCCCATCGGCACTGGGATCCAAATGGGCGCGCCGTTTCGGCCGACAGGAAAGCGCGTTCGCCTCTGGCTGGATGGCGTTGCGCGGGGTGCGCAGGCGACGTTCCGCAGACCGGGGGTTTGTGATTTCAGATCACGCAGATTGGGGCGGGCTGTTGTGGGCGATTGAGCAGACGGGTGCGGAAAACATATACGTCACACATGGTTACACGGATGTCTTCACGCGATATTTAAATGAGAGTGGCCACGCGGCGCGGGTTGTCCCAACTCAGTTCGAAGGCGAATCCCTCGATTCCGGAGAGGCCGCTTGAAACGCTTTGCCGCTTTATTCAACGCAATCGACCAGAGCACCAAAACCACGGTCAAGGTGGCCGCCCTTGCGGCGTATTTCCAAACAGCGCCGGAACCGGACAAAATGTGGTGCATCGCGTTGTTCTCAGGCCGCCGCCCCAAACGCGCCGTCACGACGACCCGTCTGCGCGAATGGGGGGCCGAAGTCGCAGGCATTCCGCTATGGTTATTTGAGGAATGCTATCCCATCGTTGGGGATCTGGCCGAAACCATCGCGCTGGTTCTGCCGCCTAACGATACGTCGGATGATCATAGTTTATCTCATTGGATCAATGCCCTGCGCGACGTTTATAAAGCGGACGAGGAGATGCGAAAAGCGTTTGTGCTGGACGCATGGCAGCGCCTCGGCGGAACCGAACGGTTCATCTTCAACAAACTGATCACCGGCGGCATGCGCATCGGCGTCAGCCAGAAACTGATGACCCGCGCCCTGGCCCGGGCAACGGATCGCGACGAGGCAGAGCTGGCGCATCGCCTCATGGGCAACTGGCATCCTGACGACACCACTTGGCACCAGCTGATCGAGGCGCACGATCCCGCAGCTGACACCTCCCGGCCCTATCCGTTTTACCTCGCTTTCGGGCTGGAGGGAGAGCCGGACACACTCGGCGACCCGCAAGACTGGCGCGCCGAGTGGAAGTGGGATGGTATCCGCGGCCAACTGATCCTGCGCAATGGTCAGCATTTTGTTTGGTCGCGCGGTGAGGAATTGATGACGGATCGCTTTCCCGAACTTGCACGCGCAGTGGATTTCCTGCCCGATGGCACCGTTTTGGACGGCGAATTGCTGGTCTGGCAGGCTCTGGCTGATCACCCGTCATCATTTAACGCCCTCCAGTCGCGCATCGGGCGCAAGTCCGTGCCGAAGAAGTTGCTGAGCGACGCCCCCGTGGTCCTGAACACCTATGACCTGCTTGAATGGCAAGGTGCCGATATCCGCCAGCATCCCTTTTCCGAACGTCGACATCTACTTGAACAGGCCTGCGATAATCTGCCGCCTGACGCGCCGATCAAGCTGTCCCCGCAATTGCCCTTTACCCAATGGCAAACCCTGGCAGATGTTCGGGACGATGCCCGTAGCGCCCATGCCGAGGGCCTGATGCTGAAACGCGCTCACAGCCCCTATCTGGCGGGCCGCAAAAAAGGTGATTGGTGGAAATGGAAGCTTGCCCCGCTGACCATCGACGCCGTGATGATCTATGCTCAGGCCGGATCGGGTCGCCGCGCGAACCTCTTCACAGACTTCACCTTCGCCGTGCGCGACGGAAACGACCTTGTGCCCTTCACCAAAGCCTATTCCGGCCTCACGGACGCCGAATTCCGACAGATTACGGCGTGGGTACGCAAAAACACGCTGCAACGTTTTGGCCCCGTGCGGCAGGTCACGCCGGAGCATGTGTTCGAGATCGCGTTCGAAGGCATTCAGGCGTCCCCCCGCCATAAATCCGGCGTCGCATTGCGTTTTCCCCGTATGCTACGTTGGCGACGTGACAAACCCCTGCAAGAAGCGAATACGCTGGAGGATCTTAAGGATATGCTGAAAACCTATGGCTAAACCTGACGCGCTGATGCCCTTTGCGCCACAAGCGCCCAAACACATGGCCCCGCACGGTGCCGTTGATGCCCATGTCCACATGCTCGCCGGTAAGGCTGAATTTCCGTTGTGGGAAAACCGCGCAGAAAACCCGGCACCGGGTCCGACGCTGGACGGTTGGATTGCCCTGTTGGAGGAGCATCTGGAAACCCTCGGCATGACCCGTGCCGTGATCGTACATTCCATTCTTTTTGGACCCGACAATTCCGTGACCCTGGAGGCGCTGCGCCGCCTTGACCCCAATTTCCGTGGTGTCGGCCTTTTGCCGGATGGTGCGGACGCTGCAGCAGTTGATGCACTGGACGCGGCACAAATCGACGCGGTGCGCCTCAACTATGTCCACGGCGGTGTCCTGAGCTGGGAGGGCGCGCGCGCGATGGCACCGACGCTGGCGGACCGCGGCATGCACATCCAGATGCTGATGCATGTGGACCGACATATCGATGCCTTGGCGGCAGACATCCGCACCCTGCCGGTCCCGCTGGTGATCGATCACATCGGCTGGCCATCGCACGGGCTTGCGGCGGACGGTACCGGGGTCGATACCCTGTGCGACCTGCTGGCCGATGGCCATGTCTGGATCAAATTGTCGGCGCTTTATCGTCTGTGCGACGCCCCCTATGATGCCGCGAACGCGCTGGTGCAACGCCTGATCAATGCAAATCCTGCCCGCTGCCTCTGGGGATCGGACTGGCCCCACCTGATGCTGAACGGGGCCAAGCTGCCACATTCAGGACAGCTGCTGGATGCTTTCGACGCAATTGTGCCGGATGACGCAACACGGACGCAAATCTTGTGTCAGAATCCAGTTAGTCTGTTCCGTTTTTAATGCTTTATGAGGTGTTGATCCGGATACGGGTTGTCGGACGGCGTCACCCGACCTAGGTATCTTTGGTCAATCGAAAGGTCTTTTTCATGTTCAAGCTTCCCTTCCCCTTGCACGATGCCAACGCATCCTCCGGAGACAAACCTCTGGGTGATCTGCCGGAATGGAATCTCGATGATCTTTACACCGGTGAAGATGCCGCTGAACTGAAGCGTGATCTCGACTGGCTCGAAGACGCCTGCGCACGGTTCGCCACTGACTATGAGGGCGAATTGCAAGCTCTGGACGCTGCGGGGCTGCTTGAGTGTGTGTTGCGCAACGAAAAGATAAATCAGATCGCGGGGCGTATCATGTCCTATGCTGGTCTGCGCTATTATCAACTGACCACGGATGCGGGCCGGGCAAAGTTCTTGTCCGATACCCAGGAAAAGATCACTAATTTCACGACCCCGCTGGTGTTCTTCACGTTGGAACTGAACCGACTTGACGATGCCCATCTGTCCGCCCTGCTGGCAGAGAAACACGATCTGGCCCGCTACAAACCCATCTTCGACCGCATTCGCGCGATGAAACCCTATCAGTTGTCCGACGAGATGGAGAAATTCCTGCATGATCTGGGCGTGGTCGGCGACGCGTGGGAGCGGCTGTTTGATGAAACCATCGCGGGGCTTCAATTCGATGTGGACGGCGAAACGCTGGGTATTGAAGGCACGCTGAACTTGCTGACCGATCCCGAACGCGAAACCCGCGAGGCCGCCGCACGCGAATTGGCGCAGGTGTTCGGCGACAACATCAAGACCTTCGCCCGCGTCCACAACACCCAGACAAAGGAAAAGGAAATCATCGACCGCTGGCGGGGCATGGAAACGGCGCAGATCGGCCGCCATCTCAGCAATCAGGTCGAACCCGAAGTCGTCGAGGCGCTGCGCAATGCGGTCGTTGCGGCCTACCCCAAACTCAGCCACCGGTACTACGAACTAAAACGCAAATGGCTCGGTCTTGAACGGATGCAGGTCTGGGACCGCAACGCCCCCCTGCCAATGGAGGAAAAGCGCGTCGTCAACTGGGCGCAGGCCGAGAAAACGGTGATGGACGCCTATAGCGCGTTTGACCCGCGCATGGGCGATCTGGCCAAGCCGTTCTTTTCCAAAGGCTGGATCGACGCGGCCGTCAAACCGGGCAAGGCACCGGGTGCTTTCGCACACCCGACGGTAACAGACGTGCACCCTTACGTGATGCTCAACTATCTGGGCAAACCGCGCGATGTGATGACACTCGCGCATGAACTGGGCCACGGTGTGCATCAGGTGCTGGCCGCAGGTCAGGGCGAAATGCTCAGCCAGACGCCGCTCACATTGGCTGAAACGGCTTCCGTCTTTGGAGAAATGCTGACCTTCCGCAAAATGCTTGACGGGGCCAAGACCCAGCGAGACCGTAAAGTGCTGCTGGCCGGCAAGGTCGAGGACATGATCAACACGGTCGTGCGCCAGATCGCGTTTTATGATTTCGAATGCAAACTCCATGCCGCGCGCCGGGGGGGTGAACTGACGCCCGAAGACATCGGCGATCTGTGGATGTCAGTGCAAGCGGAATCCCTCGGCCCGGCCTTTGATTTCATGGACGGCTACGAGTCATTCTGGGCCTACATCCCACATTTCGTCCACTCGCCGTTCTACGTCTATGCCTACGCCTTCGGGGACGGTTTGGTAAACGCGCTCTATGCCGTTTATGCCGAAGGTAAACCGGGATTCGAGGACAAGTATTTCGATATGCTCAAGGCTGGCGGTTCAAAGCACCACAAGGAACTGTTGGAACCGTTCGGACTGGACGCCAGCGATCCTGCGTTCTGGGACAAGGGCTTGGACATGATTTCGGGCTTCATCGACGAGTTGGAAGCGATGGAGGAGTGATGCAGTCAGACACGCTGGCGCTCACTCCCTCGGAAGCCTTCGCAACTGCTCGCACACATCCGCATTTACGCGTCGGCAATTGGATTGCGGATTTCGCAAGGGAATGGCGGACATCAAACCGCCTTGATGGAATTCAGTTCTGACAAGCGCTTGCCTCAGCGACAGAGCATAGCCATGGCGATCGTGAAAGGCGTCTGCACACGACGCTTCTGACGTGCGGCACAGGTCACCCCGCTGACGGCGATCTCTTTGAGGTAATTTCCCCTTCAATGACATCCGCCACCGCAGGCGGGCTGGACATAGCCCGCAGCCGGCCTCGGAAAGCCTCCGCATACCGGGAACGTCGCGTGATCAAATAAATTAGCGGTATCAGCACTGCATCAATTACCTGCAAGGACTGACCTGCCGTCTTGCTCAGAGGAAAGAGACAAGATCACTGGCACTTCTTTTGCCACCGATATCTCT
>Ga0115567_10007216_pt1 | contig 10540 bp, 8 predicted proteins | sample COGITO_mtgs_1204_2_FD_88679 | JGI IMG/M metagenome (GOLD analysis project Ga0115567, IMG submission 88679) | Pelagic marine microbial communities from North Sea - COGITO_mtgs_120412 | ecosystem: Environmental > Aquatic > Marine > Epipelagic | place: Germany:Helgoland, sampling site Kabeltonne... | reverse complement strand
TTTGCTTCTATCAAGTAGCCAATCTGTGGACCAACTTCCAAAGAAATAAATTCTATAGGATAATATCTAAAAACTACAGGAACATTAATATAACTGAAATTTGTCTTGCGAAAAATTTTGAATTGGTTTTCGTTAATTCGATATTCTGTTCCTTGACTAGAATATAATACTTCGGGTTGAAAGGAAATTTTATCGTTTAGTCTAAGTTCGTAAAGTAAGCCTGCATTAATACCAATCTTTGCTTGTTGGCCTATTTGCTGATAACCTGTAAAATTTGCAAAATTAATACCTCCTTTAACTCCGATTCGGTTTTCTTGGGCTTCTGCCACGGCAATGCTTATCAATGTAAACACAAAAACTTGTATATGCGCTTTCATAAAGGATAATTTTTATTATTTCAAAAAATTTAATAATTTTCTTACCGGCAAATTAACATTTATTGAATAAAAAAGCGGAAGTTAAACTTCCGCTTTAGATATTATATTGTTTTTAATATTAAAACTTATATCCAAGAGCAATTTGAAAAACTTGATTTCTTAAACCCTCAATGCTAAAATTGCCATCATCGTTCTTATTGATGTCTGTAATATCTCCAGCATACCTTAATTCAGCTAAGAATCCGTTTTCCAATTGATAGCCAACGCCTGCCAAAGAAGAAAAAGAGATCGACTCAAAATTATCAGAAACATCCTGATCCTCAAATTTCGCTGAAGTTAAAAATCCGAACTGTGGGCCAACGAAAAGATTCAATCCTTTGGTTAGGTAAAATTTCGCCAAGATCGGGACTTGAATATAATTAAGATCTAAGTTTTCGGTAAGAGTTACAAAATTTCCACTTGTATCAAATCCCTCAGCTTCAAGCTCTGCACCTTGTGTAGAATATAGAAGTTCGCCCTGTAGTGCCAACCAGCCATTACCAGCAAGGTATTCTGCAAAACCTCCTAAAAAAAATCCAGTGTTTGAACTTGTAAATTCAGAATCATCGGTTTGAGGATCTCCATCAGTTAGCGTAGAGATATTAACACCAGCTTTTGCGCCAAAAGAAAGTTCTTGTGCCTGTGCGCCCAACATACAGATTAAGATTAATGCCATTACTAAAATTGATTTTTTCATTTTTATTTTAATTGATTAGAATATAGGCAAAAATATAATTTTATGTGAAACTGAAAAATATTACATAAAAAAAACGGAAGATTTCTCTTCCGTTCTAAGTGATTATCAAACTTTGTGTTAAAAAGAATAGCTTGCCGTAATTGCTAATAACGCATTCTTCGCATCACTTTTAAATAATAATTTCTCATTATTAAATACATCTGAAAGACCTACGTTATATCGTGCACCTACTCCAAATCCATTATTGAACCTGTAACCTGTACCAAATCCAACACTAAAATCAACAGTATTGAAAGCATCATCATCAAGGTCAAAATCTCCAGAATCCTGATCATCAGGATCACTATCTACTTCACTTTTTACGTTAAAACCAATTTGAGGTCCAACTTCTGCATATAATCCTTCAACAATATAATATTTCGCCATTACAGGTACATTAATGTAATCAAGTTGAAATTCTACATCATCTGCATCGTCATTAGATTGAATATCATAACCTTGTCCAGAATACAGAACTTCAGGTTGGATCCAAAATTTACCCGTAACCGGGATTTCAGCAAAACCACCAAGTTGGAAACTTGTCCTTCCTTTTGTGTCTCCAAAAGCATCAAAACCATCTCCAGAAAACGATGAGAAATTTATACCTCCTTTTACACCTAGCCTTACTTCCTGAGCATTCATATTAAATGCACCTAAACTAAATACTGCGACTAAAATCAATAATTTTTTCATATTTTTTTTGTTTTAATATTTAGACGAATGTAAAAAAAATTTCTAATAAATAAATCTAAACTTCAATTTAGAGAACATATTTAATACAAATTTCACATTAACCTGTTACAAATCTAAAGTAATCTTAAAGTTTGATAATTATCATACTAAAATATAAGTATTAGAGTTTGCTTCCCGTTTAAAATTATAATATCTAATTTTAAGTTCATGAAATGGTTAGAAGCTTTAAAAGAATATCAAGATTATCTTCGGATAGAACGCGGACTTTCAGAAAATTCTATAAAAAGTTATGGACTTGATTTGATGAAGCTTATTAAGTGGTTAGAAGCTTCTGAAATTACCGTATCACCTATAAGTATAAGTGACGATGAAATTCAGCAGTTTATTTACGAAATCGCAAAAAAAGTTAATCCACGTTCTCAAAGCCGAATAATATCTGGATTACGCGGATTTTTTAACTATTTAATATTTGAAGATTTTCGCCAGACAAATCCTACCGAACTTTTGGAAAGTCCGAGATTGGGCAGAAAATTACCAGATACTTTAGCAATAGAAGAAATAGATTTGCTTATTGCTGCAATAGATCTGGGGAAACCTCAAGGAGAACGTAATCGCGCGATTATCGAAACGCTCTATGGATGCGGACTTCGGGTAAGCGAACTCATAACATTAAGGATTTCTGATCTATTTTTCGATGAAGGTTTTGTAAAAGTTACCGGTAAAGGAAACAAAGAACGCTTTGTCCCTATTAGTGATTACACGATAAAATTCATAGAAATCTATAAAGATGAGATCAGGATCCATCAAAATATACCAAAAGTTGCAAATGATACTTTATTCTTAAACCGACGTGGAAACGCATTAACCCGTGCAATGATTTTTACCATCGTTAAAAGACTTGCAGAAGATGCAGGAATTAAAAAAAATATAAGTCCGCATACTTTTAGGCATTCCTTTGCTACACATCTTTTAGAAAATGGCGCAGATCTTCGCGCTATACAGCAAATGCTGGGTCACGAAAGTATTACTACAACAGAAATCTATACACACGTTGATACGAGACATCTAAGTGAGGTAATAAACAAATTCCATCCGAGAAAATAAGAATTAATAGTAATACTAGTAATATATTTCAAAAGCTTCAAACTATTGCAAAAGTTTTAATTTGTCTTAAATGTTCCCGTTTTACTAGAAAAAAACAATATTCAAAATTACCTTTCAGGTTAAAATAAAGCTAAAACATTCTTAAGGTTTTATAGATTGAGAAGTGTTTCGTAATTTCAAGTCAAATAAAAAAAATATATGAAAACTTTAGAATTTAAAAATAAAGATACCGTTCACGCAATAGGTCTCGGTACTTGGAAATCAAAAGGGAATGATGTTAAAAAAGCAGTGAAAGACGCTCTCAATGCAGGAATGCGACATATCGATACTGCGGCCGCTTATGGCAACGAAAAGGAAATCGGTGAAGCATTGGCAGAAATTTTCGCTGAAGGCAGGATTATGCGCGAAGATGTATTTATAACTTCAAAATTATGGAACGATGCCCATAAAGAAGGTTATGTTATTCCTGCAATAGAAAAATCACTGAAAAACCTGCAGTTGGATTATCTAGATCTTTATTTGATACATTGGCCAGTTGCTTTTAAACCTGGCGTTAACCAGCCCACAAAACCATCTGACTATCTTTCGTTGGAAGAAGTCCCGTTGATCGAAACATGGAAACAGATGGAAAATATCAAGGAAAATGGATATGCAAGACATATTGGTGTGTCAAATTTCAGCAGAAAAAAATTGGAAGATCTTTTAAGCAAAGCCAAGATCAAACCTGAAATGAATCAGATTGAATTACATCCCTTGTTGCAACAAGAAGATTTGGTCGAATATTGCAAGAGCCAAGATATTTTTGTAACTGCTTACTCTCCATTAGGTTCGGGCGATAGAAGCGACAATATGAAAGGTGAAAATGAACCCAATCTTCTTGAGTTGAAGGAGATTCAAGAAATTGCAAAAAACCATAATGCTTCTGCTGGTCAGGTTTTAATCAATTGGCATAATCAAAGAGGCTGCGCAGCAATACCAAAATCTACGAGCGAAGATCATATACAAGAAAATTTTAAAGCTGCAAGAATAGAGCTTTCTGAAGCAGATATGCGCAAGATTGCACTTTTAGATCGTCACCATCGATTTATAACAGGCGAATTTTTTGAAGAGGAATCAAAAGGTTATACAGATATCTACGATGAAAAAAATGTAATTGTAGATGGTATTAAAAAAGTAGCCGGTAAAATTAAGGATGCCCTTAGCTAGACTGATAAATACTAATTCAAAGATTTTCAGAAATTAAAAATATATTTGATAAAGTTTTTGAAAAACTAAAAACTAATTATGAAAATCTAGAATTTTGTTAATCGTAACTATAATTGATTAGAATATATTTTAGATTTTCAGATAATTTTTAAATCCAAACACTGGTTTCTTTAAATTTAAGATTGATTGCAAAGTAAAAACCTGTTTAAAATTATGAACAGGTTTTATTTTTTTGCTGAAACTTAACAAGAGTGGATCGGCATTTGCAACTAAAAATGAGTAGAAATGGAATAAAAAAACCTTCCGAATAATTTCTGGAAGGCTTTTTAGGATCGTAAAACTGTGAAATATTATTTTGCGATATTAACTGCTCTTGTTTCTCGTATAACAGTAACCTTAACTTGTCCAGGATACGTCATATCTGTTTGTATCTTCTGTGAAATCTCGAAAGATAGCTGCGCTGCCTTTTCATCACTCACTTTTTCGCTTTCTACCATAACACGAAGTTCTCGACCAGCTTGTATAGCATAAGCTTTATTTACACCTCCAAATCCAAAGGCGATATCCTCAAGATCCTTGAGACGTTGTATGTAACTATCCAAAACTTGTCTCCTTGCGCCAGGTCTTGCGCCGCTTATAGCGTCACAAACCTGTACAATTGGAGATAATAGATTCGTCATTTCGATTTCATCGTGGTGTGCTCCTATCGCATTGCATACTTCTGGTTTTTCACCATATTTTTCTGCCCATTGCATTCCTAAAATAGCATGTGGCGTTTCGGTTTCCATTTCTGGTACTTTACCTATATCATGCAAAAGTCCGGCGCGTTTTGCCAGTTTCGCATTCAAGCCAAGCTCTGATGCCATAACACCACATAATTTTGCAACTTCACGACTGTGCTGTAAAAGATTCTGCCCATAGGAAGAACGATACTTCATACGGCCGATTGCTTTGATAAGTTCTGGCTGTAGACCGTGGATACCCAAATCGATTACCGTACGCTTACCAACTTCTATAATTTCTTCTTCAATTTGTTTGGTCGTCTTTTTCACAACTTCTTCAATACGTGCTGGATGTATTCTACCATCGGTGACCAATTTATGCAACGAAAGGCGCGCAATTTCTCTTCTAACCGAATCAAAGCAAGAAAGTATAATCGCTTCTGGAGTGTCGTCGACTATGATCTCTACACCTGTTGCAGCTTCTATTGCACGAATATTTCTACCTTCACGACCAATGATGCGTCCTTTAACATCGTCATTCTCTAAATTGAATACAGAAACACAGTTCTCAACGGCTTCTTCAGTACCAATTCGCTGTATTGTGCTTATAATTATCTTTTTTGCTTCTTGTTGCGCCGTCATTTTAGCTTCTTCAACTGAATTTTGAATGTAGGCCATCGCATTTGTCTTAGCCTCATCCTTTAGACTTTCCATAAGCTGCGACTTGGCATCTTCCGCAGAAAGGCTTGAAATCACTTCTAGTTGCTGGATCTGGCTGCGCTTTAATTTATCAACCTCACTTTGCTTTTTATCAAGATAGCTTAGCTTTTCATCGTAATCGACTTGTTTAAGCTCAATTTCAGAATTAAGTTTTTTAGATTTCGCCAATTCATTTGAAATTTGTGATTCTTTGTCCCGAATACGTTTCTCAGCGTCTGAAATTTTCTTGTCACGGTTAAGAATTACTTTTTCATGTTCAGATTTAAGTTCGATAAACTTTTCTTTCGCTTGAAGAATTTTATCTTTTTTGGTTGATTCACCTTCAGATGTTGCGTCCTTTAAAATTAATGACGCTTCTTTTTTTGCGTCTGTTATTATTTGGGATGCGTTGTTTTTCTCAAGCATTTTAGCAATGGCAAAACCTATTGCAAGTGCTACAATCCCTACTATTATTGGTATTATTATCGTTTCCATTTGTAAATATTTATGTATAAAAAAACCTACATTAATAATGTTATTTTGAATAAACTCCTTAAAGAAAAGTTTAGGGCTAACAAGCTGATCAAGAATCCGCTCTAAGACGGTGCGCTTTTACAACTTAGACTCACCCTTTTTAAAGAATTCGTGTTGAGTTTACCAAAAATGATATTAATGTAGGCAGTAACCTTATTTTATGTAAAGAACGTTAAGTTAAGTGATCGTGCACCAATTTATTCAAGGCTTCCAACCTTTCCTCAGTAGATTTCGTATCACTAACCTTATTTATTTCCTTTTGCTCCACTTGGGCTGCAAACTGTAAAGCACACATTGCGAGTACATCCTGTTTGTCCCTAACGGCATAACTTTGTTCAAACTTTTTAATCATTACCTCTATTTTCTTGGCCGCCAACCTTAAACCTTCTTCCTGTTCGGGATTAATGGTTAAAGGATAAACACGGTCTGCAATAGAGAGTTTAATTTTAAATTGGTTCGACATCGTATTTTTTTATTCGGCCAATTGATTTATACAGTGATCAATTTCCCGAACTAATGCATTTATCTTGAGCTTGGTTTCCCTTTTGTATTCGTCGCTGCCTAGCATTGAATTTGCTAATTGTAATGAATTGCATTTAGACCTTAAAATATCGATCTCATTGCTATATTCAGATTTCTTTAGATTTAAAAGCGCTAACTCTTCCTCTAATTTGCCATTGGCCTGCTTCAGCTTTTCAAATTTGTGAAGCAATTTGCTAATCCTATTTTCAAGAGAATCAACAATATCTGAAAGATCACCCATTAAAATAATTTTCAATACTACTTACACAAAGTTAATATTCCGCCTTTAATAAGCCAACTGTTTTGAGTTATTTTTTGAATTATATAAGTCAGCACAATAAAATCGTTAACTATGCCTTTTATTTACAGCATATTATTATTTTTATAGCAATGAGAAAAATACTTCTACTTCTGTTTTTAAGCTGTGCAACAATTTACGCACAAGACGATATACCAAAAGACTATTTTGCCAAACCTTTGGATGTTCCCATAATCCTTTCTGGAAATTTTGGTGAGCTTCGAAGCAACCACTTTCATAGTGGCCTAGACATTAAAACCGAGCAAAAAGAAGGACTACCCGTTTTGGCTGCAGCAGATGGATATGTTAGTAGAATCAAGGTTGACCACTATGGGTATGGAAAAGCTTTGTATGTTGTGCATCCAAACGGTTACACAACTGTTTACGCACACTTGCAGCGCTATGCTAACGATGTGCAAAGCTTTGTAAAGGAAAAGCAATACGCTCGCGAAACTTTTGAGCTGGAGCTATTTCCAGACAAAGAGCAGCTTCTTGTAAAAAAGGGCGATATAATTGCCTACAGCGGTAACAGCGGTAGTAGTGGCGGCCCCCATTTACATTTCGAAATACGTGATGCTTCGGAAAGGCCGATGAACCCAATGCTTTTTGGAATTGATGTTGGAGACAGTAAAAAACCACTCATCAATTCTATTTTAGCATATCCTGTTGGTGAAGAAGCAGCTGTAAATAGATCGCAGAATCCAATAAGATTGAAATTGATATTACAAAAAGACGGTAACTATAAAACAGAAAACCTTACCACGATAGGTAAAATAGGATTCGGACTTTCAGCATACGATCAGCAAAATGGAGCATCTAACAAAAATGGCGTATACCAAATAAACACAACTTATAATGGTGAAGAAAAATTCAATATACTTTTTGAAAAATTTTCATTTGATGAAACCAGGTATTTGAACAGATTTATAGATTACGGCTATTGGATAAAGAACAAAAGCCGCGTTCAAAAGCTTTTTAGAGAAGAAAATAATCCGTTAAGCATTATTAAAAATGAAGATAACGATGGTTTTATAAATGTAAAGGAAGGATTACAGTCTGTATTTAAAATCGAAGTTTGCGATTTTCAAGGCAACAAGGTTTTAATCTCAATTCCTATCGAGGGAAAAATAGAAGAAATCAACGATACAAAAAAAATAAAGGAAACAGAAGATTACATAATAGCCAATCAGGCAACATCAATTACCAAAGGGAAGTATAGCATCTATATTCCTGCAGGTTCGCTTTACGAGGATATGTACCTTAATATAAAAGTGGATGGCGACACACTTGTTTTTGATAAAGATGAAATCCCGATCCATAAAAATATTACCATAAGTTACGATGCTTCTAACTATAAAGAAGAAGATCTTGAAAATGTTTACATAGGAAGATTAAATTGGCGGAAGGATGCATATTACAACAGTACCTATAGAAACGGAAGCAAACTTTCTACCAAGATTCGTACTTTCGGCACCTACGTTATTGCCGCAGATACCAAACCTCCGTCCATAAAGGCGCTCAACCTTACAGATAGAAAATGGATAAGTGATAATAAAACGATTCAATTTCGTATTGACGATAATAACAGTGGTATTGCTTCGTACCGCGCGACAGTTAATGGTAAGTTTATTTTGATGGAGTATGATTACAAGACGAATTTACTAACTTATGATTTTTCTGACGGAATAATAACGGACACAGAAAATAATTTAAAATTGATAGTAATCGATAATGCGGGAAATACTACTACATTTGAAGCTACATTTTTCAGAAATCAATCCTAAATCGTGCTTTTGAGAACAATCCGCTTATCGTTATTCGTAATTTTTGCTATCATTTCATTTCAGCTTTTCGCTCAGAAAGCAACTATCAAAGGTGTAATATTAGATGAGTACAACACACCATTGAGCGGTGTAAATATTACATATGAAGGTAATGGTACACTGTCTGATTTGAACGGATTTTACTTTCTTGAAATACCGGCCAGTAAACAGATAATCCTGACATATTCTTTTATTGGCTTCAAAAATATCAAATTGCCGATTCAACTTTCCCCGTTTGAAGATTTTGAATATAATCCCGTTTTGAAAACAGACGTAGAACAGATCGGGACAGTTATAGTAACAGGTAGAGAAAATAAACGAGTAGAAGGTATCACCAATATTAGTCCAGAAGCGATCCGGAAAATTCCTGGTGCAAATGCAGGTGTTGAAAACCTATTAAAATCTTTGCCTGGAGTAAATGGCAACAACGAATTAAGTACCCAATACGCAGTTCGTGGCGGTAACTATGATGAGAACTTAGTATATGTAAATGAAATTGAAGTCTATCGGCCATTTTTGATTCGAAGCGGGCAGCAAGAAGGACTAAGCTTTGTTAACAGTGACCTTACCTCTAACGTTGATTTTTCGGCAGGCGGTTTTCAAGCCAAATATGGTGATAAGCTTTCATCTGTTTTGGATATAACATACAGGAAACCAACAGATTTTGGCGGAAGCGCCGATATAAGTCTTCTTGGCGGTAGCGTTTCTGCGGAAGGAATTTCCAAAAACGGAAGATTAACCGGAATAGTTGGGCTTCGATATCGCGACAACAGTTTGTTTGTAGATGCAAAGCAGACAGAAACAAACTATCGTCCAACATTTGCAGATGCGCAAACATATTTAACCTATAAATTTAGCAATAAGTTGGAGGTGGGTTTTTTGGGCAATCTATCGGTTAATAATTACAGCTACCAACCATTAACAAGACAAACCAATTTTGGAACGATTGCAGATCCAGTAGCTCTTTTGGTTTTCTATGAAGGTCAGGAAGAAGATAGGTATGAAACTTATTTTGGTGCGCTTAAAGGATCTTATGTAGTTTCAGAAAATTTTACGGCAAAATTGATCGCTTCGGTTTATCAAACCCAAGAACAGGAATATTATGATATTTTCGCCCAATATCGTTTGGGTCAAGTAAATACTAATATTGGAGATGAGGATTTGGGTGATGTGGAATTTAGCGAAGGCGTCGGCTCGCAATTAACCCATGCAAGAAATGATCTTGACGCACTTATCGCGAATATTGAGCAAAAAGGAACAATTTCCGTTGGCGATAATACCGTTGAATATGGCGTAAAGCTTACTCATGAGGATATACGCGACCGTATTCAAGAATATGAAGTTATTGATTCGGCCGGCTTTTCTATTAGACCACCTATTATAGGATTTGGGAATAACCAACCTTATCAACCCTTTGCAGCGCCAATTGAGCCATTTACAGATACAAGAGCGTTTAACGATGTACAGATAAATAGAGTTTCTGGCTATGCGCAATGGAGCAGACGCACAAACTTGGGAAATAGCGATGTATGGTTGAATGCTGGAATCCGCGCTCATAATTGGACGGTGAGCGGTGAAGGAATCGAGAGCAAGACGCAAACCGTAGTAAGTCCTCGTGCACAGATAAGTATAAAACCGGACTGGGAAATGGATATGCTTTTTCGACTTTCTGGTGGCGTTTATCATCAACCACCATTTTATAGGGAATTGAGAGATTCTTCTGGAACTGTTCGTCCTGAAGTAAAAGCTCAAAAATCTGTTCATATTGTCTTCGGAAACGATTATAG
>Ga0115567_10007213_pt1 | contig 10541 bp, 9 predicted proteins | sample COGITO_mtgs_1204_2_FD_88679 | JGI IMG/M metagenome (GOLD analysis project Ga0115567, IMG submission 88679) | Pelagic marine microbial communities from North Sea - COGITO_mtgs_120412 | ecosystem: Environmental > Aquatic > Marine > Epipelagic | place: Germany:Helgoland, sampling site Kabeltonne... | reverse complement strand
GGATCAGGCGGAACGGGGCCTTGACGTTGATGTTCCACAGATCGTCCAGATCGCTTTCCTCGCCACGGGTGAAATCGACCATGCGCAGAATACCGGCATTGTTGATCAGCGCATCTGGCGCGCCCATCTGCGCCACGGTTTGATCGACCCAATCCTGCGCACTGGTCACATCGTCCGCATCAAACCGGAACGTGGACAGTCGTTCGCCGTCCACATCAGGAAAGGCATCCTGCACCGCTTGCGGTGTGCGCGCGCCCACCGAAACGCGATGCCCGTCGGTCAGGCAGCGGCGCACAATCGCCGCCCCCAGCCCACGCGCCCCGCCGGAAACCATGACCAGCCGTGCGGTCATCAGAACAGACCCTGATAGACGCCACCATCGTTGACGATGTTCTGGCCCACGATAAATCCGGCCTGCGCCGAGCATAGGAACGCCACCAGATCGCCACACTCGGACGGATCAGCGAAGCGGCCTGCGGGAACGCTGAGCTTGCGGTTTTCCACAATCGCCTCGTAGGTGGTGTTTCCGCGCTTTGCATGGTTGTGCAGGTTGGTGTGCAGCGCATCGGTGTCAAAGAAACCGGGGCAGACGGTGTTGATGGTGACGTTGTCGCGCACGGTTTCCTTGACCAGCGACGCAATCGCACCCGACAGCGCCAAGCGGGCGGCGTGGCTGTGGGCGAAATGCGGCTGTGGAAACTTGATGAAGCTGACGGAGATGTTGACGATGCGCCCGAATTTGCGCGCCCGCATGCCGGGCAGAACGCCGGTAATCATCTCCAGCGAAGAATAGAAATGTACGTCGAACCACTGGTCCCAATCGGCGCGGGTCCATTCCTCATACTCACCCGGAATCTGGCGCACGCCGGGGTTGGCGACGAGGATATCAGCCTCACCCCCCTTGGCGAGGATTTCCTCGCGCCCCTCGGCGGTGTTGTAATCGGTGGCAACGGTGGTGACGGACACGCCGGTTGCCTCCCGAATTTCCTCGGCCGTGGCCTCCAGCGCATCCGCAGTGCGGGCGTTCAGCACCAGATCCACACCCTGCTGCGCAAGCGAGAATGCACACGCGCGGCCCAAACCACGGCTGGCGGCGCTGACGATGGCGCGGCGGCCCTTTAATCCTAGATCCATAAAATAGTCCTTTTCTAAGTTTTTAGCGCAGACGGCAGTGCCGCCCGCAGATTACGCCGCCGTTTCGACAGGGCGCATAATACGATCAAGGCCGCGGTGCAGGCCCTCCAATGCGGCCCCCTCCACCGGTTGCAACGGGGCGCGAGGCGCACCGCCGCCGGGCAGGTTCAGGTAATCCATCGCCGCCTTGGTCGCAGGATACAATGTGCGTCCGCCGGAAATGAACAACTGTGTCAGTTCCTGCGCACGCGCCTGCATGGCCCACGCCGCATCAACGTCACCGCTTTGCAGGGTCGGCCAGATGTCCAGAACCTCGGTCGAGACGTTGGGGAAGCAGTCGATCAGCCCGTCGCAACCGGCCAGAACCGCAGGCACGCCAATGGTTGAGGACGGCCCGCAGAACACCCGAATGCGGTCACGCACTGTGGTCAGCGTGCGGTGAAAGTTCAGCCAGTCGCCCGAGCTTTCCTTGATCGCCACAACCATATCCAGATCGGCCAGCTCATCCACAATCTCGGGCGTTAGGGCGTTTCCGGCATTGCCCGGAATGTTGTACAGCACGATGGGCAGGGGGGATTTGTCGCTGACACTGCGAAAATGCGCGACGATCTCGGCCCGCGACAGATGCGCGAAATACGGGGGCAGCACCAGCGCCGCATCGCATCCCGCATCGGCCGCATCCTGTAGGCCAGTGATGACCGTTTCGGGCGTGATGCCCGTGGTGCCGACAATGGCGGTGCCCGTTTCGCCAACTGCCTTGCGCGTTGTGACGTAGATCGCCTTACGCTCCTGCGGGGACAGGCTCCAAAACTCGCCGGTGCATCCGGCAGCGACAACGCCCGTGGCACCGGCCTGCATCAGGCGTGTGATATTCGCGGCCAGCCCGTCGTGGTCCACCTGACCCGATGCGGTAAACGGAGTTGTGACGGCCGGCATCGCGCCGGTCCATGAAATACTGTTTCTATCCAATGATTTATCCTCCGATTATAATTTTTTTATGAGGTCGCGGATTCAGCGCGCAGGGCATCATGCACACGGCCAGCGGCCTTACGTACCGTGGACACGGCCAGATCGATTTCCTCATGCGTGACGGTGAACGGCGGTGAGAACGAGATTGCGTCACCGTTGGGCAGGGCGCGGCAGATCACGCCATCCTCCAATGCGGCGCGCACGATGCGCGGGCCGACACCGGCGGCGGGGTCGAATTTCCGCCAGCCGTCGCCTTGGGGTTTGGCGAATTCCACTGCTGCCATCAGGCCACAGCCGCGCGTTTCGGCCACGATGGGCAGATCGGCAAAGGCGGATTTCAGGCTGGCGTTCAGGTAGTCGCCCATCGTTCCAGCCCGCGCAATCAGGCCTTCCTCCTCAACAATATCAAGGTTCGCCAGCGCCGCTGCCGCCGTAACCGGATGCGCGGTATAGGTGTAGCCATGCCCGAACGCGCCGTATTTGGCGCTGCCCTCGCAGATCACGCTCCACACCTTTTCACCAACCAGAACAGCGGACAGGGGTGCGTAGCCCGAGGTGATGCCCTTGGCCACCGACATCAGGTCCGGCTTCATGTTCATGCGGTCGCTGCCGAACCATGTTCCCAGACGGCCAAAGCCGCAGATGACCTCATCCGCGATCAGCAGAACATCGTGGCGGTCGAGGACTTCTTGCATGGCGGGGAAATATCCCTCGGGCGGGACGATCACGCCGCCAGCACCCATGACGGGTTCGGCGATGAAGGCGGCGACCGTGTCCGGCCCCTCCGCGAGGATCATCTCGTCCAGTTCCCTGGCCAAGCGGGCGGAGAAGGCCGCGTCATCCTCACCCGCAGTGCGCGTCCACAGGTTGTGCGGGGCGCTAACGTGGCGGATCATCGGAAGCGGCAGGTCGAACCCTGCGTGCAATCCGGGCAGACCCGTCAGGCCCGCCGACATCACCGTAACACCGTGATAGCCACGATCGCGGGCGATGATCTTCTTCTTTTGCGGCATGTCGCGCAGGTTGTTGTAATACCAAACGATCTTGGCCTGCGTGTCGTTCGCGTCGGATCCGGATGCGCCAAAAAAGACCTTGGAGAACCCTTCGGGAGCCTTGGAAATCACGCGCTCCGCCAAAATCGCCGCGGGTTCTGTCGCCATGGAGCTGAAACCGTGGAAATAGGATAACTGCCGCGCCTGATCGGCCAGCGCATCCGCGATGCGTTCGCGGCCATAGCCGACGTTGACGCACCACAAACCTGCCATCGCGTCGAGGTACCGGTTGCCTGCATCATCGGTGATCCAGCATCCCTCGGCACTGCGTGCCATCATCGTGGCTCCGCTTTGCTGATGGTTCTGTGCGACGGAGAAGGGGTGGAAGACATAGCGTCGGTCGAGATCATGAATATCGCTCATGTCCGGCCTCCTTTCAGGGGTTTGTCAGGCCGTTCGCAGCGGCTGGGCCGCGGCAACGGGGGTGTCTAGGTTCAGGCGCAGGCCGTTTTCGGTGGCCTCGAACAGATGAATGCCCGCGGGGTCGAACCGCAGCGCAACGGGTTGGCCCACACGCAATTTGCGACCCGCCTCGACCCGCGACATGATGCGGGTTTTGTCGGTCAGCTCTAACGTGACGATGGTTTCGTGGCCGGTGTTTTCGGCCAGACGCACGGTGGCGGGCAGGCCGTCGCCGCTGTCATGGATGCCGACAAATTCGGGGCGCACGCCCAGAACGGCCGCGCCATCGAGCAGTGACGGCGCGAAATTCGCCCGCGTGATTGCCTGATGATGATCGCCAATAACAAAGGACGCGCCCTGCACGGTGCCCTCGATCTGGTTCATGGGCGGTGTGCCGATGAAGCCGGCGACGAAGCGGTTGGCAGGGCGGTTATAGACCGCATCCGGCGTGTCGAATTGCTGAACGCGCCCGCCATACATCACGGCGATGCGGTCGGCCATTGTCATCGCCTCCAGCTGGTCGTGGGTCACGTACACCATGGTTTTGCCAAGGCGACGGTGCAGTTCGATCAGCTCCGCCCGCATATAGCTGCGCAGCTTTGCGTCGAGGTTGGACAAGGGCTCATCCAGCAAAAACACACGCGGTTCACGCACCAGGGCACGACCCAGCGCAACACGCTGTTGCTGGCCACCTGACAGTTGCTTCGGCTTGCGATGCAGCAAGGGTTCCAGCTGCAACAGCTCGGCTGCGCGGCGCACGGCCTCGTCCCGCTCGGGCTTTTTCATGCCACGTTTTTTCAGCGGGTAGGCGATGTTTTCGCCCACGGTCATGTGCGGATACAGGGCGTAGGATTGGAACACCATCGCGATGTCCCGCTTGCCCGGTGCCAGATCGTTGACGACGCGCCCGCCAATCGAAATCTCGCCCGAGGTTGGAAACTCCAACCCCGCCAACATGCGCAGCGTGGTGGATTTGCCGCAGCCCGACGGGCCGAGCAGCGCAACAAATTCACCGTCATGGATTTCAAGGTCGAGGTTTTCCAGCGCAGTGAATTCGCCGAAGCTCTTACGAACGTTAGTAAAACTTACATTGGCCACGGGATGGCTCCTTATATCGTCAGCCCTTGACGCCGCCGGCACCGAAGCCGCTGGTCAGATAGCTTTGCAAAAAGGCGAACACGATGATCAGTGGCACGCTCATCATCACGGAGGCGGCCATCAGCAGCGACCACTCGATGTTGAACGCCGAGATCAGCATGGTCATCACGCCGGTCGTCAGCGGTGCCACGGATTCCGAATTCACCAGCACCAGCGCGTAGAGGTATTCGTTCCACGACAGGATAAAGGTGAACAATGCGGTCGAAATGATCCCCGGCAGCAGCTGCGGCAGGATCACGTCCTTGAACGCACCCAAACGGCTGGCCCCGTCGACCAGGGCGGCGTTTTCCAGATCATCCGGAATCCCCTCCATGAACGAGCGCAGCAGCCACAGCGCATAGGGCAGCGCGAAGGTCGTGTGCGCCAAAATCAGGCTGAACAGCGTGTTGGAAATTCCCAGCCAGACCATCATCAGATACAGCGGAATAATCAGCACGACCGAGGGCAGCAGATAGGTGAACAACACCAGCATGGCCATTGTTTCGCGGCCGCGAAACCGGAACCGGACGAGGCTGTAGGCCCCCAGCGTTCCCAGTGCGACCACGAACACCGTCGTCGATGTGGCCAGCACCACCGAGTTACGGAAGAACCGCAAAAACGGCGTTTCCGTCAGCAGCCGCCAGTAATGTTCAAACGTGACGGTTTCGGGCAGCCACGTCGGCGGAATACGAAACAATTCGGTTTGGGGTTTTAGCGAGGTGACGATCATCCAGAACAGCGGGAATGAGATCATCAAGACCAGCGTCCACGTTACGACGTTCAGGATAATGGGGCGGAGCATCTTCGATGTCATCTCAGCTCTCCTTTCCGGTGCGGCGGATGTAGAGGATCATGAACACCAGCATTACCAGCATCATGCCCACGGAATAGGCGGCCGCCTGACCCATGCGGTTCAGGCCAAATGCCTCCTGATAGACCAGCAAAGACAGCGTTTGCGTGGAGGTCACAGGCCCGCCACCGGTCAGCAGGAAGATCAGGTCGAACTCCTTGAAGTCCCAGATTGCGCGCAGCAGGATAATCACCGTCAGCACCGATTTCAGTTGCGGCAGGGTTACGTCGATGAACCGTGCGACCGGGCCAGCGCCGTCAATGCGGGCGGCCTCGTACAGGTTTTCGGGAATGGTTTGCAGGCGGGCCAGTACGGCAATCACCACAAAGGGGAAATACTTCCATGCGCCGACAAGGATCACGCCGATCATCGCGTTGGGCATCGAGCCCAGCCAATCCAGCGGCATATCGATAATGCCAGCCTGCATCATCCCGTGGTTCAGCGCGCCATACAGATCGTTGAACAGCCAGCGCCAGACCAGCACTGCAACAACGGTCGACAGGAAATAGGGAAATAGCACCAAGGACCGCGCCAGGGACCGGAACCAGATGTTCTGGTGCAGCAGCAGCGCCAGACCGACACCAAAGATGATTTGCAGGCTCAACGTGCCCACAGTCCAGATCAGCGTGGTCCACAGCGATGACCAGAACACGCCACCGGTCAGCATTTTGACGTAGTTGTCAGCGCCGACGAACTCCCCCTCCAACGTGGGGGTATAGATCGAAAACACGCTCAGATAGATCGCGGCCAGCAGCGGATACACGATCACGGCGGAAAACACGACGATGGTCGGGGCAATCAGCAGCACACCCAGACGGGCATACGAGCGTTCCAGCGGTGACGGCCCGTTGCGTGGAGGGTCTGTGGCAATGGTGGTCATGAAGGCTCCTCGGTTCGAAAAGGACCCGGCGGCGAACCGCCGGGCCAGATCGCGTGGGGCTGGGGCTAGCCCTGCGCGATTTCTTCAATGCGGCGGGAGGTGTCGCTCAACACTTCATCGACATTTTCGTCGTTGAGGATGACGCGCTGGACCATTTCCGCGATGACGCCGGAATTGATGACCTCACCTGCATTTGTGTTTGGCTTATGCTCGGGGCTTTCCCAACCAAGGTTGAAGCCGTTGGCCGCTGCGGTGGACATCAGATCAACTTCGGCGCGGTACTTTTCGATCACCGGGTTCGCCAGATAGGTTGGATCCTCCGCGATGGACGACAGCACAGGCAGAACGTGGCCCGGCGCGGCGTGCAACTGCTCGATATATCCCTCGGGGTCGAACAGGAAGGCGGCGAACTGCTTGGTTGCCTCCATGTTATCGGCCGCCTTGGGGATGAACACCGACGGGAAGTCGTTGAACGTCCATGGCTCGATATCCACAGACTTCGTGGGATAAACGTCGCAGGTGATATGATCCGCGATGCCGGGGTTCTGGTTCAGCACGTTGGTCAACACGCGGCCGGTATAGATGCCGGTCGCACTGGCCCCCGAAACAAAGGCCGTCAGGCTGTCGCCCCAGCTATAGTTCGTCGCACCGGGGGGGCAATATTCACGCATCGCGCGGTAGAATTCCAACGCATCGCGGGTTTCCTGGCTGTCGATGGCGACCTCCAGCTCGGGGCTGAACACCATGCCACCCGCCTGATGGATCACGCCAGCAAAGATCAGCGAGGTCATCGAATTGCGGCCGTATGGCAGCGCAGCACCGTAAACGCCGCCGCCCTGCAATTTGCCCATAGCGGACAGAAGTTCGTCCCAAGTGCGCGGATTGCTGTCGATGCCGGCCTCTTGCATCAGGTCCTTGCGCAGCCAGATCATGTTGGCCGCGGAGTTGCCGATGGACGTTCCGGCGTACTGGCCCGCATCGATTTCATAGATGCGGTTTACACCGTCATAGAACTTATCCGCACCGATCATGTCGATCACATCGTTGAACGGCTCGACCAGTCCGTTGCTCCAATAGCTGGAGACAGCAAAGCTGGGCAGGTGCGTGACGACGTTTGGTACATCCCCACTGGCAAAAGCGGCTGCGAGCTGAGGGGCATACCCCTCATCCGAGGTCCGCTCGAACGCGACGGTGATGTTGGTGTGCAGGGCCTCGAAGTTCGCAATCTGGGTGCGATAGGCGGCCAGCTGCTCGGGTGAGGATTGGGGCGACCACCAGCGTAGGGTGATCTGTTCCTGTGCGTACAGGCGGCGGGGTATCATGGCTGCTGCGCTGGCGGCGGCCATTCCGGTCAAAACGCTGCGACGCTTCAATCCGGCATTCAGTCCTTTGATCGTGGTCATTCGACTCTCCCTGTTTTTTGTATGTTCGTATAATGAACATATGTTCGCAATATTGCGAAGCAGAATTTTTGCTACACCCCAACTTTTTGCGCGGCCCTTACAAACCAACGTGCTTTCGTTTGCGCATCGACGGTGATAGTTCGGTATGCGCACAGATGGTGCGGATCAGTTAAAGGCAGGACATGGCCAAGCCCGTACCCACCCAGACCGTTCAGGAAAACAGCGAGGTTCGCCTCGGCACAGTTGCCCCCGCCGCAGGTGAGGAGCAGGAAAAGCTGTCGAGCCGCGATTTCGTCAGCTCGCTGTCGCGCGGCCTCGAAATCCTCAGCAGTTTCAGCCGCACCTCGCGCAAGATGACGCTGTCGCAGGTTGCCGCCGAAACCGATATGAGCCGCGCAACCGCCCGCCGCTTCCTGCTGACCCTGGTCAAGGAGGGCTACGTCGTCACCGACGGTAAGCTGTTCGATCTGACGCCCAAGGTGCTGGATCTAGGATTCGCGGTTCTGTCCAAAATCGGCATCTGGGACCGCGCCCGCCCGTTTATGGAGCGTTTGTCCGAGCAAACCGGTGAATCCTGCACGGCTGCAATCCTCGACGGATTGGACGTGGTGTATGTGGCCGGTGTTCAGGCGCATAACATCATCAGCGTCGGTATTTCCGTCGGCAGCCGCCAATCCGCGTTCTATACCGCCAATGGCCGCGTGCTGCTGGCCGCCCAGCCCGAGGAAAACTGGGACGGCATCATCGCCAACGCCCGCTTGGTTCCGCGCACCCGTCACAGCATCACCAACCGCGCCGACCTGCGCGACACGCTGGCCGACGTGCGCAAATCCGGTTGGTCGCTGGTGGATCAGGAGCTGGAGGAGGGGTTGCTGTCCATCGCGATCCCGCTGCACTACCGCTCCGGCATCTTGGCGGGCGCGATCAACATCGCAGTGCCATCGGTGCGGGCAACGCCGGAAATGATGATCGAGACCTATCTGCCAAAGCTGCGCGAAACTGCCAGCCAGATTCAGGAATCCCTCGCCAACTAAACCCGCCACCGCGACGGCGCGTAGGGGGTGGGGTCGATCGGCGGTGCCAGTCCCAGCGCCACATTGGCAGCCATCTGACCGACGACTGGTCCCAGCGTATATCCCGCATCCCCCGGCAACCCGATAAACACACGGCTGCCGGGGCGCACTGCGCCCACCGTCGCCTTGCCATCAATCGGCGTGTTGTATCCCGCCCACGTGCGCAGCACCCGCAAGCCCCCGATGCCCGGCGCGATCTGTGCGGCCAGTGCGACGTTGCCCAGCAGGCTGGAGGATCTGATCCCCGGTGCTGCGGTGTCGTTTTTGGCAAGGTTCGCGGTCCACCCGCCGCCGATGACCACCTGACCCGATTTGAATTGCTTCAGCGTGATGGGCCGTTCGGCGTGTTGCACCAAGTGGTGGATTTCATAGGCCCCCGGCTCGGTTATATTCATGTGCAGCGGTTCGGGCGGCGTGGCGAGGTTCAGCCCCAGCGGAACAGCCAGGCTTTGCGCACCCCACGCGGCGGCGATCAGAATCGCACCCGCGGAATAGGGCTTGCGCCCATGTGCAATCGGGCGGGGCGCGTCGGTGATGCCCTTGATCTGGTCCTGCACCATCTGCACGCCCAGTTTGTTCAGCAGGGCCTGCATTTTTTGATTGGCGATCAGGGGGTTCAGCTTTCCCTCATCGCGGCACAGTTCTGCTCCGACCACATGGGGGGACAACCACGGGGCCAACCTGTGCAGGGCGTCCCGCTCCAGAATTTCCACATCCAGCCCCATGCGGGTTTCGCGCGCGGCCTTGTCATGCAGGAAATCCAGCTGCGCAGGCGTATCGGCCAGCATCAGACCGCCCTCACGGGTCAGCTCAACCCCGCCCAGCTTTGCGTCCAACGCCTCCCATTCGGCCACGGCCAAGCGGTACAGCGGCAGCGAGCTTTCCAGATTGCCCGCCAGATGCGGGTTCAGGCGCAGAAACCTGCTTTGCATCTGCACGTGCAGACTGCCCGCATTGGCGTGCGACCCCGCGTTGCGTTGCAGATCAACAATGGTGACACGCGCCCCCGATTCCGCCGCCAGCAGCGCGGCGCATTGCCCCGTGATGCCACCGCCGATAATCAGAAGGTCCGTCTCACTCATCGCCGTCTCCCTCCTGATCCAGCAGGGTTTCGGCGGCTGTAATGGCGGCAATTTCCACCGGTTTGATGGGAATGCGCGGTGCGAAAAACGACAGATCCTCCAGCGGGCGCCCCTGCCGACGCGCCATGATGCCCGCCACCACAGGTGCGCAATAGCGACCCTGACAGCGGCCCATGCCAATGCGCGTGGTCCGCTTTAGCGCGCCAATATCCAAGGGGTCATCGGCCAAGGCCGTGTCTAGAGTCGCCTTGGTGATTTCCTCGCAACGGCAAATAATGGTTTCGGGGGGCGCATCCTCGGGCAAGGGACGGTCCGCCGCGTAAACCTGCCACAAGGCCTTCTGGAATTTGTGGTGGCGCGTGCGCAGCGCCAGATTCGTCGCCGTCGGGGCCGTGCCATCGACAGCGGCGGCACGACCGGCGATCCGGCCTTCAACCGCCGCGGCAGGTGCGCCGCCCAGCCCGCAACAATCGCCAATCGCGTATACATTCGGAACCGTGGTTTCGCAGGTGTCCGTCCGCGCAACGCGCAGCTGATCGAATTGCGCGTCGTAACCCAT
>Ga0115567_10007210_pt1 | contig 10543 bp, 6 predicted proteins | sample COGITO_mtgs_1204_2_FD_88679 | JGI IMG/M metagenome (GOLD analysis project Ga0115567, IMG submission 88679) | Pelagic marine microbial communities from North Sea - COGITO_mtgs_120412 | ecosystem: Environmental > Aquatic > Marine > Epipelagic | place: Germany:Helgoland, sampling site Kabeltonne... | reverse complement strand
ATGTCGATGATGATCGCGCAGAACGGTCCTGGCATTACGAACTTCGTTACCGCAGTAAAAACTGCGTATTGGAACCACACGCCGCTGCTGCTGGTCACGCCGCAGGCCGCAAACAAGACCATCGGTCAGGGTGGTTTTCAGGAAATGGAGCAGATGAACCTGTTCGCCGATTGTGTGGCGTATCAGGAAGAAGTCCGCGATCCGACCCGCATCGCCGAAACACTTAACCGGGTGATCATGCAGGCAAAGCGCGCCTCCGGGCCCGCACAGATCAATATCCCGCGTGACTTCTGGACGCAGGTAATTGATATCGAAATCCCCGAAGTCGTCGATTTCGAAGTCCCTCAGGGTGGCGAAAACGCTATCGCAAAGGCGGCCGAAATGCTATCGACCGCGAAATTTCCGGTCATCCTGAACGGTGCCGGCGTGGTGTTGGCAAAGGGCGGTATCGAAGCGTCCCGCGTGCTGGCTGAAAAACTCGACGCGCCTGTATGTGTGGGCTATCAGCACAATGATGCCTTCCCCGGCAACCACCCGCTGTTTGCAGGTCCGCTGGGCTACAACGGGTCAAAAGCAGGGATGGAGCTGATCTCCAAAGCCGACGTCGTGCTGTGTCTCGGGACACGCCTCAATCCGTTCTCGACCTTGCCCGGATACGGCATCGATTACTGGCCCAAGGACGCCAAGATCATTCAGGTCGACATCAACCCCGACCGTATCGGCCTGACCAAGAAAGTTACTGTGGGCATCGTAGGTGACGCCGCCAAGGTGGCAACGTCAATCACAAACAAGCTGGCAGACGATGCTGGTGACGCAGGTCGCAAAGACCGTACATCGCTGATCGCTCAGACAAAGTCAGCTTGGGCGCAGGAGCTGACGTCAATGACCGACGAGCAGGACGATCCCGGCACAAACTGGAACGAGCGTGCCCGTGCCGCCAAGCCGGACTGGATGTCGCCGCGCATGGCATGGCGCGCGATCCAGTCTGCCCTGCCGGTCGAGGCGATCATCTCATCCGACATCGGCAACAACTGCGCCATCGGCAACGCGTATCCTGCGTTCAACGAGGGTCGCAAGTATTTGGCCCCCGGCTTGTTCGGCCCTTGCGGCTATGGGCTGCCCGCGATCGTGGGGGCCAAGATCGGCCAGCCAGACGTGCCTGTCGTTGGTTTCGCCGGTGACGGCGCGTTCGGCATCGCGGTCAACGAACTGACTGCCATCGGTCGCGGCGACTGGCCGGCGATTACGCAGATCGTGTTTCGCAACTACCAGTGGGGTGCTGAAAAGCGCAACAGTACGCTTTGGTTCGAAGACAACTTTGTCGGAACAGAACTGGACGAGGAAGTATCCTACGCCGGTATCGCCAAGGCTTGCGGTCTGAAAGGCGTCGTCGCACGCACGCAAGACGAACTGACAGCGGCCCTGAGCCAGGCGATCAAGGACCAGATGGAAAACGGGATCACTACCCTGATTGAAGCGATGATCAATCAGGAACTGGGTGATCCTTTCCGCCGTGACGCCATGAAGAAGCCCGTCGCTGTAGCAGGTATCGACGCCGCTGACATGCGCGAACCAACTGTCTGATCGGCGTGCATTTCAGACACACAAATCAAAGGTGCAGGCCATGAGCGTGCTCGCGGGGCTGAGATCCCGCGCCGCCGCCCGGCCTGCCCATATCGTCCTGAGCGAAGGCCACGATCCTCGGATCGTGGCCGGTGCGCTTGCGGCGTTGGACGCTGGCATGGGACCGATTACGCTGGTCGGGCCGGAAGCCGAGGTATACGCGCGGTTGGCTGAACTGAACGCAAACGGCCGTGAAGGGATCACGGTTCAAGACCCGCAGACATCTGATCTAACCGCAGGTTTCGCCGACAGTTATTTCGAACTGCGCCAGCACAAGGGCGTCAGCCACGACGTCGCGGACATACAGGCCCATGACCCACTGGTCTTTGCTGCAATGATGGTGCGTAACGGATATGCCCATGGCACGGTGGGCGGCGCGGTCGCGACCACCTCTGAAACGGTGCGCGCCGCGTTGCAGATCATCGGCAAGGCGCAAGCCGCCCCGATAGTCTCAAGCTTTTTTCTGATGGCGCTGCCTGGAGGGCATCCATCCGGCCGCAGCGCAATGATCTTTGGCGATTGCGGACTGGTGATTGACCCCGACGCGACCGAGCTTGCCGCGATCTCTGCAGCCTCGGCTGCGTCCTGTCTGCAATTGCTGGGCGACGCGCCCAAAGTGGCCCTGCTGTCTTTCTCGACCAAAGGCTCCGCGCGCCATGCCGCCGTCACCAAGGTCAGCGATGCGCTGGAGATATTGCGCCGCGATTACCCCGACCTGCCTGCGGATGGAGAGCTGCAATTCGACGCAGCATTTGTTCCGGATGTCGGCGCATCCAAAGCGCCGGGATCAGATGTCGCCGGCCATGCCAACGTGATGATTTTCCCCAACCTTGACGCAGGCAACATCGGCTACAAGATCGCCCAGCGTATCGGGGGCTGTGACGCGATCGGCCCCGTTCTGCAAGGACTGGCCAAGCCCGCCAACGATCTGTCCCGTGGCTGTACTGCCAAGGACGTGACCAATATGATCGCCGTGACTACTCTCCAAGTTACCAAGGATACCGCATGACACAGCCCGTGATCGACCTCAGCCCCAAGGTCAGCGACGAGATACGCAAGACGACCTGCTACATGTGCGCCTGCCGTTGCGGGATTAACGTACATATGAAGGATGGAAAGGTCGCCTATATCGAAGGCAACCGCGATCATCCGGTCAACCAGGGGGTCCTTTGCGCCAAGGGGTCAGCAGGCATCATGCAGCACAATGCCCCGTCCCGTTTGCGCAGCCCTCTGAAACGCGTCGGCCCGCGCGGATCGGGCGAATTCGAGGAAATCAGCTGGGACGAGGCATTGCAAATCGCAACTGACTGGCTGGAACCCATTCGCCGCGAGAACCCCGAAAAGCTGGCGTTTTTTACCGGCCGCGATCAGTCGCAATCGTTTACATCCTTCTGGGCACAAAGCTTTGGCACGCCCAACTACGCGGCCCACGGCGGGTTCTGTTCGGTCAACATGGCCGCGGCAGGCATCTACACCATGGGCGGCGCGTTCTGGGAATTCGGCCAGCCTGATTGGGACCATACCAAGCTTTTCATGCTGTTTGGTGTCGCCGAGGACCATGACAGCAACCCGATAAAAATGGGGATCGGCAAAATCAAAGCACGCGGCGCGCGAATTATCGGCGTTAATCCAATCCGCACCGGTTACAACGCTGTGGCTGACGATTGGGTCGGCATTACACCGGGTACCGACGGGCTTTTCATCCTGTCAATGATCCATTGTCTGATGAAAGCGGGTAAGATCGACCTGCATTATCTGGCGCAATACACCGACGCGCCGGTGCTGCTGAACGGTGACGAAAACTCGCCTGAATTCGGCCTTTACCTGCGCGACGAGAACGGTAAGCAATTGGTCATCGACCGCAAGACAGGCAAGCTTGCCGCGTATGACAAGCCCGGCGTGCGGCCCGACCTGTCTGCCACCCACCGGGCCAAAGGCGTCACGCACCGCCCGGTATTTCACCAGATGGCGGACATGTATTTGTCCGATGACTATGCGCCCGAAGCGGTCGCCGAACGTTGTGGCATCTCTGCCAAGCGCATCCGCACGATTGCAGCAGAGATCGCCCGCGTGGCGTTTGATGAGGCGTTTGAACTGGACCACGCGTGGACTGATTTCCGCGGCGAAAAGCACGCAACAATGACAGGTCGACCGGTCAGTTTCCACGCCATGCGCGGGATTTCCGCCCACGCCAACGGGTTTCAGACGTGCCGCGCCCTGCATACGCTGCAGATCATCCTTGGTACCGTCGAAGTGCCCGGCGGGTTCCGGTTCAAACCGCCCTATCCGAAGCCTGCGACGGCACACCCTAAACCTCATGTCGGTGTGAACGCAGGCGCGCCGCTCAACGGTCCGCATCTGGGCTTTGTCCAAGGCCCCGACGACCTCGCGCTGAAACCCGATGGTACGCCTGCGCGCATCGATAAGGCGTTCACTTGGGAAAACCCGATGTCCGCGCATGGCCTGATGCACATGGTCATTTCCAACGCCCATGCTGGCGATCCCTACAAGATCGACACGCTGTTCATGTATATGGCCAACATGTCATGGAACAGTTCGATGAACACGCGCGGCGTGATGGAAATGCTGACGGACAAAGATGAAAACGGCGACTACGTCATCCCCCGCATCATCTATTCGGACGCCTATAGTTCGGAAATGGTGTCTTATTCCGACCTGATACTGCCGGACACGACCTATCTGGAACGGTATGACTGTATTTCCCTGCTCGACCGCCCGATCTGCGAAGCGGACGCTGCCGCCGACGCGATCCGCTGGCCCGTTGTAGAACCTGATCGCAACGTGCGTGGCTTTCAGTCCGCCCTATGCGATTTAGGCGCAAAACTGGACCTCCCGGGGTTTATCAATAACGACGGAAGCCAGAAATACGCCGACTATGGCGACTACATTACCAATCATGAACGCCGCCCCGGAATCGGGCCACTTGCAGGATTTCGCGGCAAAGATGGCGATAAGTCGGGCCGAGGTGAGGTGAACCCGGACCAGTTGAACCGCTACATCGAGAACGGCGGTTTCTTTGCCGAACACATCCCGGCGGGTGCCAACTATTACAAACCCTGGAACATGGCCTATCAGGACTGGGCCGTCAAAATCGGCCTATTCGACGCGCCGCAGCCCTATCTTTTCTCACTCTATGTCGAACCGATGCGCAAATTCCAGATTGCTGCTGAAGGTCACGGTGACCGTCAGCCCCCCGACCATCTGCGCGAACGGATCAAGGCAACCATGTCACCGCTGCCGATCTGGTATGAGACCGATCAGCAAGGCAACGAAGGCTACACTATCACGGCCCTGACGCAACGCCCAATGGCGATGTACCATAGCTGGGGGTCACAGAACGCTTGGTTGCGACAGCTTCATGGCCGCAATCCGCTGTACCTTCCCACAAAACTGATGCGCGAGAACGCACTGAAGGATGGCGACTGGGCGCGCGTAATCTCGCCGCATGGGGAAATCACCGTGCCGGTGATGGAAATGGCCGCGCTCAACGAGAATACTGTCTGGACCTGGAACGCCATCGGCAAGCGCAAGGGTACATGGGCGTTGGACAAGGACGCGCCAGAAGCAACCAAGGGGTTCCTGCTGAACCATCTGATCCATGAATTGTTGCCGCCCAAGGGCGACGGGCTTCGATGGGCAAATTCGGATCCGATCACGGGACAGGCCGCATGGTTCGACCTGAAAGTGAAGATCGAAAAGGCGGCGGCACCGTCTGAGAGCCAACCAGTTTTTGACGAGATCAAATCCCCTGTTGGCAAAGGTCCGGACAATTTGGCATGGAAGGTCGGCAAATGAGTGGCGTAAATTTTCCCGAAAAAGTTTGTGCGAATTTTTCGACGAACGCCGCCAATTTGGCGAAGGACGTAACATGACGCAACTGCCCGAAACCACTGCCAAAAAGCTTGGCCTCGTCATTGATCTGGACACCTGTGTAGGCTGCCACGCCTGTGTGATCTCCTGCAAAGGCTGGAATACAGAAAACTACGGCGCGCCCCTTTCAGATCAAGACCCCTATGGCGCTGATCCATCCGGTACCTTTCTCAACCGGGTTCACAGCTACGAGGTCCAGCCCGCACAAGGCGACGCACAACTCATCCACTTCCCCAAATCTTGCCTGCATTGCGAGGACGCGCCCTGCGTGACCGTTTGCCCCACGGGTGCAAGTTACAAGCGGGTCGAGGACGGGATCGTGCTGGTCAACGAATCCGACTGCATCGGCTGCGGCTTGTGCGCGTGGGCTTGCCCCTACGGCGCGCGCGAAATGGACGTTGCCGAAGGTGTGATGAAAAAATGCACGCTCTGCGTCGACCGCATTTACAACGAGAACCTACCGGAGATCGACCGCACCCCATCCTGCGTGCGCACCTGCCCCTCAGGCGCACGGCATTTCGGCGACCTCGGCGATCCCTACAGCGATGTCAGCATTCTGGTGGCCAATCGCGGCGGCGTTGACCTGATGCCCGAACAGGGCACGAAGCCCGTCAACAAATACCTGCCGCCGCGCCCCAAGGACCGCTTGGCCGCAGCATCTGCGGATGACATCGACATCCTTGCCCCCTTCCTCGAACCCGTCGCACAAGAGACCAAAGGCTTCCTGGGCTGGCTCGATCGCACACTGGAGAAACTCTGATGCACCCTGCGCTTTCCGTCATCTTCTTCAGCACATTTTCGGGTTTGGGCTTTGGCCTGCTCTTCTTTCTCGGCCTCGGGTTTCCCGCTGTCACAGGCGGGAGCGCATTTGCGTTCTTTACCATCGCCTACATCCTTGCAGTGGGTGGGCTGATCTCTTCCACTTTCCATCTTGGCCACCCGGAACGTGCGCTCAAGGCCTTCACGCAATGGAAATCCAGCTGGCTGTCGCGCGAGGCATGGTGTGCCGTTCTGGCACTGGTCCTTATGGCACTTTACGGCGCAGGGCTGGTTTTCTTCGGCACCCGCTGGACGCCACTTGGCATTCTGGGCGCGCTCGCGTCACTCGCCACCGTGTTCACCACCTCAATGATCTACGCCCAGATGAAAACCGTGCCGCGCTGGCATACACCGCTTACACCCGCCTATTTCCTGTCATTGTGCATCGCAGGTGGCGCGCTGATGGCGGGTCAAACCACGTTGGCGGCGGTCCTGCTGCTGCTTGCCGGGGTGATCCAGGTTGCAACGTGGGGCATCGGCGACAAGGCGTTCACCGGCGGCGGAACTGATATGGAAACTGCGACCCAACTGGGCAGCGTTGGCAAGGTCCGCGCGTTCGAGCCACCGCATACCGGAACAAACTACCTCAAGCGTGAATTCGTCTATGTGATCGCCCGCAAACACGCGCTGAAACTGCGCGTCATCGCTGGAGTTCTCATGATCGTCCTGCCATTGATCCTGCTGTTGCTGCCCTTCAGCCACATCTTCGCGTTGCTGGCTGTCGTGTCCCATGTCGCGGGCGTCTTTACATCGCGCTGGCTCTTTTTTGCCGAGGCCGAGCATGTCGTGGGGCTTTACTACGGAGCGCGCACCCAAGTGGCCTAAAGCGGCAACCGCCGTTCGACAATACGCGCCATCACGGACGCGCCTATGGGCAATGCGTCAGGATCCATGAAGAACGACGGGTTATGCAGTGGCACCGTGCCTGCGTGACCCAGCACACAATACGATCCCGGCACGACTTTCAGCATATCGGCGAAATCTTCCGACCCGGTCGCAGGCTCGTCCTTGTCATAGATGTTGTCGGGACCGACGATATCTGACGCGGCCTCAAGATAGGCATCCGACAGTTCGTCATTGTTAATCAGAACGTCAAACACATTGCGCTGATCGAGAGTGATCTGAACCCCGTGCGCCAAGGCAAAGCCATCGCAGATGGCCTGCATCCGGGCCGCCGCCAGCGTATAGACATCATCCTTGAAATACCGGATCGTTCCCGCGAGGGTCGCGACCTCTGGTACTACGTTATACGCGACGCCGGAATGCAACTGCGTCACAGACAGTACGCAAGTGTCCAAAGGGGCGACATTCCGGCTGACGATGGTTTGCAGTTCTGTTGCCAGACTGGCCGCGATAATAAGCGCATCCCTACCATCACTGGGCCGCGCGGCATGGCTGCCCTTGCCCCTCACCTTGATATCAAAGAACGACGCGCCCGCCATGGCGACACCCTTGCAAATGCCGACTTTGCCGGGTTGGCCGTTGGGCATGTTGTGCATGCCGTAAATTTCGTCACAGGGGAACTGCTCGAACAAACCATCGGCGATCATCTCACGCGCGCCGCCCAAACCCTCTTCGGCCGGCTGGAATACCAACACCGCCGTCCCGTCAAATTCCCGGGTGGCTGCCAGATGCTTGGCCGCGCCCAGCAGCATCGTCGTATGGCCGTCATGGCCGCAGGCATGCATGACGCCCGCATTGGTTGACGCGTATTCCAGGCCCGTAATTTCATGAATGGGCAGCGCATCCATATCCGCGCGCAGTCCAACCCGTCGGTTACCTTGCCGCTGGCCGTGGATCAAGGCGACGACACCCGTCTTGCCCAGTCCGGTATGCACCTCATCCACGCCATAGCCACGCAAGGTTTCTGCCACGATGCCGCTGGTGCGTTCCTCGGTAAATCCGATCTCGGGATGAGCGTGTAAATCACGAAAAATCGATTCAAGCTCGGACGTACTCTCGGCAATCGTAGGCAGAATATTCATGGCAGCGCTCCAACGTAGGGTGGGTTACCGCCCACCATACACGGCGCATCAAGCACGAAAACCCTTAGTTCAAAAGCCCCGCATGACGCAGCCCGTCGTCGACCAGCGCCTTTGTGCCATCCGACAATCCAGTCAACGGCAACCGCACTTCCTCGGAACACAGGTCAAGCCGCGACATCGCGTATTTCACACCGACCAGCCCCGGTTCGGTAAAGATCGCTTTATGCAGCGGCATCAGGCGATCCTGAATCTCAAGTGCGGCACCGAAATCACCCGCAGCGCAGGCCGCCTGCATCTGGCTCAGCAGCTTGGGCGCGACATTCGCCGTCACAGAGATACAGCCAACACCACCTTGGGCGTTGAACCCGTGGGCTGTGGGGTCTTCACCTGAAAGCTGGATGAAATCCTTGCCGCAAGTCATGCGTTGCGCACTGACGCGGGCCAGATCGGCGGTCGCGTCTTTAACGCCGACGATACGCGACAGCTTGGCCAATGCGCCCATCGTCTCAGGCGTCATATCCACGACCGACCGGGGTGGGATATTGTAGATAAAGATCGGCAATGCACAGCAATCATGCACGGCGGTAAAATGCGCAATCAACCCGCGCTGCGTCGGTTTGTTGTAATAGGGTGTCACAACCAAAATGGCATCCGCGCCGACTTTTTCGGCGTGTTGCGCCAGCCGGATACTTTCAACCGTGTTGTTCGATCCGGCACCGGCGATCACCGGAATACGACCCGCAGCGGCCTTTACGACCTCTTCCACGACCGTTTCATGTTCACGGTGGGTCAGTGTCGGTGATTCGCCCGTTGTTCCCACAGGCACCAGCCCGCTGGACCCTTCACCGATGTGCCATTCTACCAGTTTCTTCAGCGTTCCCACATCCAGCTCGCCGTTTCTGAACGGCGTGACGAGGGCAGGCATTGAGCCTTTGAACATATCCACGCTCCTTTTCTTAGCTGTTAGGGGGGAAACCCCCGATGAATGGACGAACACGCGGATTGGTGAATTGATTAACACCACGCTTCGCTTATGTTGCACCGCACTAGCCTCAGCGACATAGGAAATGCAAGGGATGAGACAACGTCCGGGCCTGATCGGCCTGATCCTTCTCGGGATAATTTTTGCACTGGCGCAGCCGGCGGCAGCTGAACGGCCACGACCTCTTGGCTGGGCCATTGACGCCATGCGCAATGGCAATTTCAACGCCGCTCTGCGGATTGCCGGACGCGACGGCCCCGTCGCGCGCGACGTGATCGAATGGCACCGCTTGCGTGCTGGGCGCGGCACATTTCAAGACGTCACTGAATTCCTGAAACGCCGCGCCGATTGGCCGGGGGAAGCTTATCTGCGCCGTCGTTCTGAACCCGCTGTACTGAAAGCCGGTGACGCCGCGATCCTATCGTTTTTCAAAGGGGCACCCCCCCAGACGCCACGTGGCATTCTGGGCCATGCCGCGGCCCAAGAGCGCGCCGGAAACACAAGTGACGCACAAGCCAGTATTGTCGCAGCGTGGCGCAGCCTGCCCATGGACGCGACCGAACAAGCGCTTTTTCTGGCGCAGCATGAGGCGCTGCTGAAACCGCACCACGCCGCACGACTGGATGAAATGCTCTGGCGGCGCCAACACACCGATGCGCGTCAGATGTTTGAACTGGTGGACGATGATGCGCGCAATCTTGCGCAGACCCGTATCGCCCTGCAAACGCGCAGCGACGACGCCTCAGCCCGCGTACGTGCGCTCTCGGAAGTGCTTCAAAGGGACGCCGGACTGTCCCATGACCGTTTTGAATGGCGACTCCGCGCAGGGCTCGAAGACGACGCCAAGGCGTTGCTGATGGAACGTTCTGTCAGCGTGGCAAGCCTGGGGCAGCCTGCAGCTTGGGGAAGCCGCCGCCGCGCGTGGGCACGAGACGAAATGCGTCAGGGTGATCCTACGCGCGCCTACCAGATCGCGTCGCAGCACTTCCTGACCGAAGGCTCTGACTTTGCCGATCTGGAATGGCTATCAGGCTATCTTGCCTTGCGTTTCCTGCGCGACCCAGCCCGTGCGTTGGCCCATTTTCAGGCTCATGAAAGCGCTGTGCAATCGCCGATCAGCCAAGGGCGCGCAGGCTATTGGCAAGGTCGCGCCCTGGAGGCGATGGGGAATGCGGAAGCCGCCGATAAAGCCTATTCAGAAGGGGCAAAATACCAGACCTCCTTTTACGGTCTTCTTGCCGCT
>Ga0115567_10007209_pt1 | contig 10545 bp, 16 predicted proteins | sample COGITO_mtgs_1204_2_FD_88679 | JGI IMG/M metagenome (GOLD analysis project Ga0115567, IMG submission 88679) | Pelagic marine microbial communities from North Sea - COGITO_mtgs_120412 | ecosystem: Environmental > Aquatic > Marine > Epipelagic | place: Germany:Helgoland, sampling site Kabeltonne... | reverse complement strand
CGCTGCGGTGGCGCTGGCAGATGAACATGTGGCGCTGTGTGTGTACTACTGCAGTTGCGCTGGGTGGCATGCACGCGCCGCGCCCCTCACGCGCCCTGCTCGTGCATCTCCGCGAAGTAGGGGGAGAACGTGGCGTCGGTGCTCACGACGCGCCTGCGCACGCGGGGCGCGGGTGAGGTGCGCGGATGGACTGCAGGGGAACGGGCGCCGCGGCGCAGGGCTGCGAGCAGGGCAGCGCGAGCCGCCGCCGCCCCTGGCCGGGCGTGACCTGTCCTTGCCGACCTCCTGCAGCTTGCCAAACTGCGCCTCGCACAGCGCGAGCGCCGCGCGCAGGTGGTCGCGCTCCTCCACCACACGCTGGTGGGGCCCGTGTGCCGCCGCGCGCACATGCGGATGCGCGTGCGCGGCTAGGTGGTCCAGGGGCCCCAACCCCCCCTGTTCGTCTTGCTCAGGGACGCCGAGGCGCCGCGAGAGCACGACGAGCTTGTCCCGCATTTTCCTGCGGCGGCGCAGGGTACAGTCCGACTTGAACGGTGGTAGCGGCACCCACGCCGCACGGTACAGCTGAGGGTCCTCTCTGCGCCGACCCATCTCGATGCGCACTTCGTCAATCTTTTCACCGGACCCGCCGCCTGCGTCGAAGCGCTCGCCAAACCGCCGAGCTTCCGCGTTGGACCGGCTACTAGCACGCACGATCACCGCCACAGAGAGCGCAGCAAGAACGCAGTATGCGAGGGCCTTCAGAGGCTGCGTGCGGCAAAACCTGTGCAAGGGCTTCTCAACTCGAAGCTAGCTGCTCTGCGCAGAACCGAAGAGACAGCGGACAGAGGACGCGAGCAGGGGTACCCTGCCGTAGATGGCAGGGACAGGGTTGGCATGAACCGTTTCGTGTAGAATACAGCGCGGATCCGGAGATCCTGGAGACCCATCGCTAGGTCCCGCGCAATTGTCGACCAAGAGAGGTCTGGCGGGTTCAGCTGCGAAGCGCGGACCACCATACCGGCGGCGCTGCTCTAGTCCAGGACAAGCGCGCGTGTGACTCGTTCCTCAAGGTCGTGTAAGGCACGAACCCGCCCCGCGACGAGCGCTCGCCCGGAGGCCTCACCGCGTCCTGCGCAACAAATGATGAGTCAGACGGACGTAGTGTAGTTCCCCGCGGGTGCCGAAAAAGCCAATTGAAACGCGGGTGGGGGCGCGTCACACAGCGCGCAGCTGGGCTGCGCGAGGAGAAGGCCGTGGGCGGCTCATGCATGATTGGCCGTGAGGTTTGATCGCGGTATTACAATCTGCCGGTCCGTGCGGGGTCGCGCCGTTCGCGGGCGGGGCTCGGTAGAGCGTTCGCTCTTCTAGAAGATTGCTGCCCCTGGGCTGTACGCGCGTCGCTCAGCGCTTGCTGCTCGCCCAGGCAGACTACCCTGCACCTGCGCAACTCCGCGCGCACTGGAAATAGCTCTTGTCTCAGCTCTACGGCCCTGACGCATCAGCGGGAGGGCGTCGGGCGGAACATCCGCGAGCTGTGCGAAGCGACCGGCTGCTGAGCTAGTACGAGCGCGACTGCAGGGCAGGACGGAACCAGGCGAGTGGTTAGGGGAGAGGTAGAAAGCGATGTCGCAGCCTCCGAAGAAGAACGCTTTTGTGATTCATGCTTTCAAGCAACAGCCTCCAAAGGACACGGACATGCCCGTGCGCTCCTGGAAGAAGTTGCACGAAGCGATCACGCAAATTTTCAACGAGGACGCAGGGGCGCTCTCGTTTGAGGAGCTCTACCGAACGGGGTACAACATGGTTCTGCATAAGCACGGCGACACACTTTATCAGAATGTTGAGGGGCTCTTCCGCGAGCGCTCCACTGCGCTTTGCGAAAAGGCAGCTCCCAGACTCCACACGCCCGCCGCGTCCTGAGCGTTGTTCGCTGTTTCACCCTTAGGACGCCGACTCATCCTTCTCGCAGGGGCACAGACATTGACTGGAGTGGGTGCGGGCAGGTGGAGCGCACGCCTGACGAGACCTTCTTGGCGTCGCTCCGGAAAGTGTGGCTCGACTACAAGCGCTCACTGCAGATGGTGCGGGACATTCTGATGTACATGGACAGAACATACGTCAAGATGAACAAGAAACGACCCGTCTATGAGATGGGCCTCGCGATCTTCTGCCAGCACTGCGCGCGCACCGCGCGCGTCAGGGAGCGCATCCTCAACATGCTGCTGCAGCTGGTGCAGGCTGAGCGCAACGGCGACATGGTCGACCGCTCCCTCATCCGCGCCATCGCCCTGATGCTCAAGGACATGGGCGAGGAGGTCGCCCCCGCCCCCTGCCCGCCCGCCCGCCCGCCACCGCAGACGGCCCGGGGCTCCCGGCGGAGGATTTGCAGCTTCGTGCGCGAGGCGCCGACAGCGGCGGCGGGTGTGTGCAGGTTTTCGCGGAGGACCTCGAGCAGCCGTTTAAGGAGGCATCCCAGCAGTACTACATGGTGCGATCTCCCGCCCCTCCTGCCAGCTGCCTCCGCCCCTCCTGCCAGCTGCCCGCATTCCCCTCCGCCGCTGCAACCGGTCCCTGCAACAGCTTGGCGCGATCGCCAGGCCTCAAAGCGCGGGGAGGGGCCGGGGCGCGGGGCTGGGGCGCGGCGTGGGCTGCACGCTGACGGGCCGGGCTGGCCAGGTTGAATCTGGGCAGCTGATGGCCGCCTGCTCGACTCCGGAGTATCTGCGCAAGGTGGAGGCGCGGCTGAGCGAGGAGGCGGAGCGCGTGACGGCGTGCCTCTTGATGGACTACTCGGCGGGCCAGGGCGGGGTGAGGCAGGTGGTTGAGGGGGAGCTGATCGGGCGGCACATGCAGGCGCTTGTGGACAAGGAGGGGTCAGGGTGCGCGCCCGCGCCCCCGCCGTTGCGCCCGCGCCTGCACCCGCGCGCCAGCAGACCGGACTGCTGCGCGTGCCTCTGGCCCCTGAAGCTGGCGCGCGGGGCATGGTCTTGTCCTTCTTCGCCGTGGTCTTGTCCAGGCTGGTGCCGCTGCTGGAAGACGACCGAGTGGAGGACCTCAGGCGGCTGTCGGACCTGCTGTCGCGCGTGGCGGGGGGGCACGAGCTGCTAGAGAGCCGGCTGGCGGAGTACGTTGCGACGCAGGGGAAGGAGGTGGTGCTCTCCAACGAGAACCAGGCCGACCCGCTGCTCTTTGTGCACAGACTCCTCGCGCTCAAAGATAAGTTCGATGGGATCATCGCGCAGGCGACAACCCCCCTGCCCCCCCCTGCCCCCTCCTGGCGCGCGCTCGCTTCGTTCCGCGCAGGTCTCCCGGGATGCCTGGCGCTGCCCCCGTGGCGTCCCGCGCGGCAGACCCGCGCGCCGGGTGCTGTCCTCGGAGGACGAGTGAGCGTGGGGCGGGGGCAGGCCTTCCGGGGGGACAAGTCGACCATCAACAAGGTGCACAAGGCGTTTGAGGCGTTTTTGAACCTGAACCCGCGCGCGCCAGAGTACATCTCGCTCGCCATGGACTCGTACCTGCGCGGCTCTAAGGGGAAGTTCGCCGCCGCGGCGCACGCGTCGGAGGAGCAGGCAGAGACGCGGCTGGAGAAGGCGCTGCAGATGTTCCGCTTCGTGCAGGAGAAGGACCTCTTTGAGAGGTACTACAAGCAGCACCTCGCGCGGCGTCTGCTCGGGGACCGCTCGCAGTCCGACGACATGGAGCGGCGCGTGATCCAGATGCTCAAGACGGAGTGCGGGTACCAGTTCACGGCGAAGCTGGAGGGCATGTTCAAGGACATCAACACCTCGCGGGACCTGCAGGCGGCGTTCCGGCTGCATGTCGACAAGAGCGAGGCGGCAGGGGCGGTCGACCTCTCGGTCAAGGTGCTCACCACGGGCTACTGGCCCACGCAACAGTCGGCTCAGTGCCAGCTCCCTCCGGTGCTCGACCGCGCCTGCGCGCTCTTCAAGCGCTTCTATCTCGCACAGCACAACGGCCGGCAGCTGACGTGGCAGAGCAACATGGGCAACGCTGACATCAAGGCTCGGTGAGTTGTCCTCTGCCTCAGCCCCTCGCGCAGCCGTGCGACCCGTCCATGGCGCGGGGCCCCGCTGATGCTGACTGGTGGGTTGTTGGCAGATACGACAAGAGCTACTTGATCAACATCCCGTCAATGCATATGGTGGTCCTGCTGCTCTTTAATGAAGTCTCGACGCTCGGCTATGCAGAAATTGCGGAGGCAACGTCCATTCCCGCAGCGGACCTAAAGCGCGTGCTGCAGTCTCTGGCATGCGGGCATTACAAGCTGCTGGTGAAGGAGCCAAAGGGGAAGGAGGTTGCCGACAGCGACAAGTTCTCCTTCAATTCGAAGTTCACAAATAAGATGATCAAGTTCAAGGTTGCGTCCATCGCTGCTGCGAAGGAGACCAACGAGGAGGTGCTGGCGTCCCGGAACAAGATGAACGAGGACCGCAATCCCCAGATCGACGCCGCCATTGTGCGCGTGATGAAATCGCGGCGCGTCATGGACCACAACAACCTCATTGCCGAGGTCACCAAGCAGCTGCAGTCGCGCTTCTCGCCCAACCCCGTCGTCCTGAAGAAGCGCATCGAGGGACTGATCGACCGCGACTTCCTGCAGCGCCAGCGCGGCAACATCAAGACATACGAGTACCTAGCCTAAGCTGCGTTATCGTGTCCCGTGCGCGTGCCTCACCTATGTACTCAGCAGTGAACGATGCAGAGATGGCAGCCCCCTTGCTTGCTGCGTGTGTGCCGCGCGAGGCCCACGGCCGTGCAAACCGGGTGCCCCGACAACTGCATTCTGTACAGAGGCTTTATCTATTCACACCTCGAGCGCGCACGCCCCATCACGACTTGTTCTTTGCGGCGCGCTCGGCCATCTTCTTGCGCTCCTTTGCCATGCGGCGCGCGATGTCTGCCGAGCTCTCCTCGTGCGGATCTGAGCGGGCGCAGATCGAGTGCCCGCCTGCAGGCCCCTCGTGCTGCTCTGACTTGCAGCAAGTCCAGTAGAAGAGCCACTCCACCTTCTTTCCGTGCGCGTCCGTCCCCCAATTCGCCCATTTCCCCTTGTGCACGCACTGCCCCCCGCGGTTCGTCGCGTTTGTGTACTCCTGCATCCCCCCGCAGCGCGTTCAGCAGGCGCGGCCCCGCAGCCTGTACCGGCGCAGGGCGGAGAGACCTGGCCGCACTTGCCGCACTTGCGCGTCCGAGAGAGCTCCTTTTGCTCGTGGCGCTCCTCGCGCGCCTTCACCTTGCGGCGGCGCTCCTCCTCCGCTGCGATGCGGTCGAGGCGCGCCTGCTCGATCGCGCGGCGCTTCTCCTCCTTCTCGCGCTTCTGCATCAGCACCAGGCCCTTCCGGTACCGCTCAGCCTGCATCTCCAGCGGGCGCTCTCGCATGTACCGCACCACGTCCTCCAGCTGCTCGGCCTCGATCTCCTCCTGATGCACGTACTCCTCCACCTCGACGCGGTCCCGCTCGCGCGTCCACTCCCGGTCGAGTTCCATGCGCAGGAGCGCATCATCCAGCTCCAGCTCACTGATCGCCCCCTGCATCCACCAGGTGAGCAGATCGAGGATGGAAAGGGAGCCGAGAGGCACAGGCTGGTGAGCAGGATGCGCGTGCGTGCAAGTTCGTGGGCGGGCAGGGAACCGCAGCGCACTGCGCGGACAGCTCACGGATCTCTGCTTGAATGTGTTTACGGTCAGTCTCAATCTCCTTGAGCCGGACATTGGACTGTTTCCCGACTAAGGCCTGCACAGTGGCCTCATCCGCGACATCCTCGGGCATCTTCCCGCGGTCGTCCTTGAGTTTGAGATTCGCCCCGCTCTCAACGAGCGCCCGAACCACCCCGATGCGACCCCATTTTGCAGCGAGATGAAGCGCAGTCTGCCCGGAGGTGGTGACCACATCAATCGATACTTTCACCTGGCCATTGCGCCCTTCCAGGATATCCTTGACCAGTTCGACGTTGCCGTCACGCGCAGCCTGCCAGAGTGCAATGATCTGAGCACCCAGCCGGGGTCGCGAATCGGGCAGGGCCCAACTGAAGCGATACATCGGGCGCGCGTTGGGACCTGATGAAGTGTAGTCTGCACAGACATGTGAGGAACCGCGCGACCTTTCCCACGCAGGAACAGCCCAACGCTGCACCACAACGCTCCCCACCGGCCCGGGAGATTTGCCAAGGCTGGCACGAAGCTTCAAATCGAATTTCTCTACCGCACCACACTGTGGGCGCCCTTGGGCAGGTCTGGCCGAACGAGCAGAGACCCAACGGGCGCGCATCCGCTGAGTCCGGGCGGTCTCGGGCACGCCGCCAGAGCTCCGCTCCCGCCTTGGGGACGGCGGGCGGATGTCGGCCGAGGATCTGGTGCTTCACCCGCATCCTTCAATGCCCCCTTTTACCACTGGGCCGTCTCGACGCAGGCATACCGAGCTCTGAACCAACTCCGCGCGGCAGGAGCCTGGCGATCATGGGGGACCGTTGGAGTTTGTCCCGCATGACCTTTACGGGTGGAGCAGCGGTGCCGTTAGCACGGCGTCTTCACTTGGTCAGGACCCGTTGCTGGCCATGTTGCACGCTGTTCCCCCAGCGCGGGTGCCGGCAGTCCCGCATGCGAGGCAATGAAGAACCTCCTCCTTTCAACAGCAGAGAGATCACGGACTTCTTCTGCTGCATCAGGCGACGGACATCGGATTGCAGGGCACCCGGAGCCCATGAGCGGTGGACCTGGGCCTGACGACGGATTTCGGAGGCTGCATGACCCACCAAACAATATGAAGGGGCTAAGTCTTGATACACCGTTACCAGCGCCAGTCCGCAAAGAGCGACGACAGCCGTCCACAGAAAATATACGGCGGATGGCGCACGGTGCATCGGGGGGGGGAGGTTCTCGCAGATCCCGACAGCGATATGCCATGCTGCTGCAACTAGGATTGCGTCAGCTCAGGGAAGGAGCATGTTGGAAGTGTTGCAGTGGAAGTACTCTGTGCGCTAGAAAGAGCGATCAGCTTCAGCAAAAAAGACGCCAAGTTCTGGACAGGGCAGCGCGTGGCGGGAATAGCAGCTTCGGTTGTTGCACTGCAAGCTGACAGGGGGAAATGTCGTGCAGGAGAGGGAAAGACCGACCTTCTATGGTCTTTAATGCAGGAGTGTCTACCTGAGGACAAGGAAACTATTCAGCGGGAAATCGTGCGGCACGTAGAGTACACGCTGGCATGCACGCGTCTCTCCTTCGAAAAGAAACACGCCTTCCAGGTGCAGGATGACGCCCCCGTGTGCTGCGTCCACGCACAGGTTCGCGTGCTCCGCGTGGTGTGTGGCAGCGCTCTTAGCACCTCTGCGAGCGTGCAGGCGACGGCACATTCGTTGAGAGATCGGATGGTTGAGCGCGCGAACGATACAGAGCAGGATCAGCCCTGCCCTTTGCGCCCTCGCGCGAGTGGTGTCTGCAGGCAGTGGTGTCTGCGGGCAGTGGAAGTGACCCTGCTCTGCCCTTTCCAGCTGATTGAGGACGCGGGCGCCCGCCGCGTGTACTATCTCTCGCTGGAGTTTCTGATGGGACGCACTCTGGGCAACGCGGTCAGCTCGCTCGGGCTGCAGGGGCGCTATGCGGAGGCGCTTCAGGAGCTCGGCTTCAACCTGGAGGAGCTGTACGAGGAAGAGAAGGACGCCGCGCTCGGCAACGGCGGCCTCGGGCGCCTCGCCGCGTGCTTCATGGACTCGCTCGCCACCCTCAACTTCCCCGCGTGGGGGTGGCGCCCTCCGCGTCCCCGCCGCGGCTTCCCAGCGCACAGCGCCAGCCGCCGCCATCGCCGCGGCTGACGGGCGCGGGCGCGGGCCAGGTATGGGCTGCGTTACTCGTACGGGCTGTTCGAGCAGCGGATCCTGGACGGCGAGCAGGTTTGCGCGCCAGCGCGAGCATCCCCTACAGTGGGGGGAAGCGGCGGGGGGGGCGGTAGGGACGTGGGGGGCACGCGTGTGCTGTCCCGCAGCCACTTGAGCGATGCAAAGCCCCCCGGCGCGGGAGGGAGGGCGCGATGACGGTGACGGGGAGCGCTGCGGGACGCGGCAGGTGGAGCTCCCTGACAGCTGGCTGACGGACGGGAACCCGTGGGAGGTAGAACGGCTGGACGTTCAGTACACCATCCGCTTCTTCGGCAAGGTGTGTGCCGCAACCGCGGACTCTTGCCCTCTGCAGCAAGCAGGGGGAGCCCCCACTCCCCCCGTCCTGCATTCCCGGTGCTGTGACGTGCATCCTCGGTGGTGTGACGGGCGCCCCTCATTCCGTAGGTGGTGCACGACCGCACGGGCGGGCAGCCGCGGTGGGAGGGGGGCGACTTGGTCCAGGCCGTGGCGTACGACAACCTGATCCCCGGGTACGGGACGCGCAACACGCTGAACCTGCGGCTGTGGGCGTCTCGCCCGACGCGGCAGCTGGACATGGCGCTGTTCAACGCAGGGGACTACCAGGGCGCGCTGGAGGCGCGGCAGCGGAGCGAGAACATCACGTCGGTGCTGTACCCGAACGACGAGTCGTACTCGGGGAAGGAGCTGCGCCTGAAGCAGCAGTACTTCCTGGTGGCCGCGACGCTGCGCGACATCCTCGAGCGCTTCCGGCGCACGGGGCGCCCGATCGCAGAGATGAACGAGCACGTGTGTATCCAGCTCAACGACACGCATCCCGCGCTAGGTATCCCGGAGCTAGTGCGGCTGCTTGTGGACCAGGAGCACCTTTCGTGGGACAAGGCGTGGGACGTCACCACGGGGATCTACGCGTACACCAACCACACGGTGCTGCCGGAGGCGCTCGAGGAGTGGGACGTTGACATGTTCGAGGTGATGCTGCCGCGGCACATGGAGCTCATCTACCAGATCAACCACCGCTTCCTCCAGGAGGTCTCGGAGTTCTTCGCCGGCGACTCGCGCCGCCTGGAGGAGATGAGCATTATCAAGGAGCCGCCGCTGCCGCCCGCGCTCGGCGACAAGAAGATCCGCATGGCGCACCTAGCCATCGTGGGGTGCCACCGCGTCAACGGCGTGGCCGAGATTCACACGGAAATCCTCCGCACCGCCACCTTCCGCTCCTTCTACTACCTCTGGCCGGCCAAGTTCTGCAACGTGACCAACGGCGTCACGCCGCGCCGCTGGCTGCAGCTCGCGAACCCGCTGCTCGCCGCACTCATCTCGGACATTCTCATGGGCGACGCGTGGCGCGGCGACTTCGCGCTCGTCACGGAGTTGCGCCAGCACGCGCGCGACCCCGCGGCGCAAGCGCGCTGGCGCGCGGTGAAGCAGGCCAACAAGGAGCGGCTCGCTGACCTTGTCGCGCGCGAGTGTGGCGTGCGGCTCGACGCTCACATGCTCTTCGACGCACAGGTCGGGCGGATGCTCGCGCGCGCGCGCGCGCGCGCGCGCGCTCTCTCTCTCTCTCTCTCTCTCTCTCTCTCTCTCTCACTCTCACTCTTACACACACACACACACACACTTTCAACCGCTTTACTCCCGGCAGGTGAAGCGGATCCACGAGTACAAGCGCCAGCTGCTGAACGTGCTCGGCATCATCCACCGCCACTCGGAGCTCCGCCGCATGAAGCGCGAGGCCCCGGGGCTGCTCTCGGCGGTGCGCGCGCCCGGCCCACGCGCACGCGCGCGCCCCGCCGCTGCCGCGCGGGCCGCAGCATGACGCGAGGGCCCGGACTGGCAGGTGATGCCGCGGGCGTTCATCTTCGCGGGGAAGGCGGCGCCAGGGTACCGCGCGGCCAAGGAGGTCATCCGGCTGATCCTTCAGGTGGCGCGGGTGCTCAACGAGGACCCCGAGACCAGCCACATCCTCAAAGTCGTCTTCATCCCCAACTACAACGTCAAGCTCGCGGAGATCATCATCCCCGGTGCGGACGTGTCGCAGCACCTCTCGACCTCCGGGACCGAAGCCTCCGGCACGGGCAACATGAAGTTCGCCATGAACGGCTCGCTGCTCGTCGCCACCCTCGACGGTGCGAGCCCGGCCAGGCCCAGCACCCGCGCGCCGCGCGCCCCTTGGCAGCGCGCGGCAGCCTCATTCCGGCGGGCGCGCGGTGGCAGGGAGCACTGCGGAAATCTGCGACGAGGTGGGCGATGACAACGTGTTCATTTTCGGGACCCGCGCGGGCGCCGTGGCGCGCGTGCGGGAGCAGCAGCGCATGGGCGGGCACGCGCCCGACGCGCGGTTCGCCAACGCGGCGGCGCGGATCCGCGCGGGGGACTTTGGGGATGCGGCGGGGTATGAGACGCTGCTGGCGTCGCTGGACTCGGCGCGCGACCACTACCTGCTCGGGGCGGACTTCGGGTCCTACCTCGAGGCACAGGCGCGGGTGGACCGCTGCTACCGCACGCAGGAGGAGTGGACGCGCATGTCGATCGAGTGCTGCGCGGGCATGGCGCGCTTCTCCTCGGATGAGACCATCCGCAAGTACGCGCGCGAGATCTGGGCGGTCGACCCCATCGCCCTGTGAGGCCCCGCGCCGACGCGCGGTGGGGCCTCGGGCCGTCGCGCTGTGGCGGTGTGTTTGAGGGGGG
>Ga0115567_10007208_pt1 | contig 10545 bp, 9 predicted proteins | sample COGITO_mtgs_1204_2_FD_88679 | JGI IMG/M metagenome (GOLD analysis project Ga0115567, IMG submission 88679) | Pelagic marine microbial communities from North Sea - COGITO_mtgs_120412 | ecosystem: Environmental > Aquatic > Marine > Epipelagic | place: Germany:Helgoland, sampling site Kabeltonne... | reverse complement strand
GGGAACAAAGCGCGCGCAGTAAGGTTGACAGGCTAAGCAATCCGGGCAGATTCGAAAGGGACACGCGACGTGGCAGAAAAAAAGGGATCCGGAGCAGGTCCAAACGCTGAGACTGACAGCAAGAGCGGCAACAAGACTGGCCAGAACGAGACTGACCAGAACAAGGCTGGTCCGAACGAGACTGGCAAGGATAAGCCCGCAAGCGAAGCCCGTGCGAAGCCGAAGGCAACAGCAACGAAGGCTGCGGACGGGCCATCGTCCCAATCGCCCGAAGCCAAGCCCGCCGATAAGCGGTCATCCGGCAAGGAAGCGACTGCCGGTGTCTCTGGCTCAAAAGCTGAATCTTCCAAGCCGGTGTCGCGTGAGCCTATGACGGCCAAAGCGGCGACGCCTGCACCAGTGGCGCCCAGGTCCGATAGTGCCCAGCCCGGAGCAACCAGTCGCGACGGCTCGGACCCCGTTGACCCCCGGCCCGATCAGTCCAGCCACAAGCCTGCCGGATCATCCGCAGTCCCCGCCAGCGCTGGCGCTGGCGGGGTGACAGGCGCAGCGTCCGGCAAAAGCGACGGTTCGGACGCCCCTACGCCTGCGAGCGCGCCAACTTCCGCGACCAGCATCCCGAAGACCGCAACCGCCAAGACCGCAGCTGCCAAGACCGACGCCGCCAAGACAGATTCAGTCAAGGCAGCCGACAGCGGTGGGTCCGCGCGCGCCGGTAACGCCGCCCCCAAGCCGCCAAGTTCCACAAGTTCAGGCGCCAAATCTGCGTCGCCAGCCCCGCGCCCGGCATTCTCTTCATCCACCGGCGGCATGCAGGCAAAGGCGCCGCGCCGTAGTGGCTTCTTTCCATTGCTTCTGGGGGGAGTTTGCGCCGCCGCCATTGGCTTTGGCGCGGCCTACTACGTGCTCCCGGAGATGGGTCTGATGACCCCGGCCGGGTCCGGCTCCGGGGATGATATCTCCGCGCGCCTCGACGATCAGGCGCAGCGTCTCGACGTGGTCGCGCAGCAGGTCGCCGACCTGCCCGGAACACCCGACGCGCCCGATCTGACCGGCATCGAGGGCAGCCAGCAAGCGCTGGAGGGCAATGTCGCGGATCTGTCCGGGCAGATTGCGGATCTTACCGCCCGTCTGGACGAGATGGATGCGCAGCCGAGCGGGGGGACCGGCGTGACAAGCGGTCAGCTGAATGCCCTGCGCACTGCCATCGCGGAGCAGGGTGAGCAGCTGAGCGCGCTCAGTCGCGCCGCCGATGAGCGCGACACGCAAGCGCGCACCGAAGCGCTCACCGCGCTGCGCAGTGCGGCCCTCACCCGTATTCGCTCCGCTCTGGACACCGGCTCGGACTTCGCCCCTGCGCTGGGCGATCTGGAACGCGCCGGCATGTCCGCCCCCGACGCGCTGCAGGATGTTGCAAAGACCGGTGTGCCGACGCTGGCGGCCCTTCAGGACAGCTTCGCCCCCGCCGCGCGGACTGCCTTGGCTGCGGCCAGGCAGGGCGGCGCGGACGGCGCCGATGCCGGTCTGTGGTCCTTCATGTCCGACCAGCTTGGCGCGCGATCGCTGGAGCGCAAGGAAGGGCCGGGCGCCGATGCCGTCCTGTCGCGCGCCGAGGACGACCTGCGCCAGGGCAACCTGCAAAGCGCATTGACCGAGATCGAGGCCCTGCCGGAACCGGCCCGCGCCGAACTGTCGGACTGGGCCGCTGGCGTGCGCGCCCGGATGCAGGCGCTTGCCGCCCATGACGCGCTTGCCGCGAAACTGAATTGAAAGGGCCCGCCCCAATGCTGTGGTCAATCATCAAGATCGTCGTCTTCCTGGCCCTCGTGGTCATGGTCACCTTCGGCGCCTCCTACCTGCTTGAGCTGGATGGCGGCGTGCGCATCGTCATGGCGGGGGTCGAGCTGAACCTGACGCCGCTCAAGGCTGTGATCGCATTGTCGCTGCTGATCCTCGGTCTGTGGCTCCTGCTCAAGCTGGCGGCATTGCTGATCGCGGTGCTGAAATTCATCAACGGCGACGAAACCGCGATCTCGCGTTATTTCGACCGCAACCGGCAGGAAAAGGGCTATCGCGCCCTTTCCGAAGGGATGATGGCGCTGGCCTCGGGTGAGGGCGACATCGCCATGGCCCGTGCCGCGCGCGCCGAGCGATACCTGCGCAAGCCCGCGCTGACCAACCTCGTCACCGCGCAGGCCGCCGAGATGCAGGGCAATCGCGGCAAGGCCGAGGAAGTCTATAAACGCCTGCTTATGGATGACCGCACCCGCTTCGTCGGCGTGCGCGGCATCCTGCGGCAAAAGCTGGCCGATGGGGATACCGACACGGCGCTGAAACTGGCGCAGACGGCCTTTGGGCTCAAGCCTGCGCATCCCGAGATACAAGATACCCTGCTGCGCCTTCAGACCGGACAGGAGGATTGGGCCGGCGCCCGCGCGACTCTGGGCGCCAAGCTCAAGCATGGCAACATTCCGCGCGACGTGCACAAACGCCGCGACGCCGTGCTGGCCTTGTCCGAAGCGCGCGATATCGCCATCGAGGGCAAGACCGTCGAGGCGCGCGAGGCGGCGATCGAGGCGAACCGCCTGTCGCCCCACCTGATTCCCGCCGCCGTCATGGCTGCGCGCAGCTATATCGCCCAAGGCGCGCCGCGCTATGCCGCCCGCGTCATCCGCAAGGCGTGGGACCAGCAGCCGCACCCCGATCTGGCCGCCGCCTTTGCGGCAATCGCCCCGGACGAGACACCGAGGCAGCGCCTCAAGCGGTTTGGCAAGCTGACCAACGCCCGTCCCGATCACCGCGAATCCAAACTGGTCGAGGCCGAGCTGAACCTCGCCGCCGAGGATTTCCCCGCTGCACGCCGCGCGCTGGGCGATCTGGTGGAAAAGGACCCCGACGCACGTGTGCTGACCATCATGGCCGCCATCGAAAAGGGCGAGGGCGCCGCCGACCGCGTCGTCAAGGGCTGGCTGGCCCGCGCGATGGCCGCCCCGCGCGGTCCGCAGTGGATCTGCGGCAAATGCCAGCATATTCACGGCGACTGGGCTCCGGCTTGCGATCACTGCGGCGCCTTCGACACGCTGGAGTGGAAGACCCCTCCGCAAAGCGAGGTGACCTCGCCCACGGGCATCGAAATGCTGCCCCTCATCATGGGCGATCTGGACGAGGCCAGCGCCACGGATGTCGCCAGCATCGTCGATGCGGAAATCGTGGACACCGTCCCCGAGGACAGCGTTTCCGGCGGCGGCGATCGCAGTGAAAGCGAGCCGCAGGACGGGAAGATCAAGGATGCGTCAGGCGCGAGGACGTAGCCCCGGCGCCCGCAAGGTGGCGGCGCTCCGGCGGCGTCACCGCGAATGATCCCCTGTGGTGGGACATGTGAAGTTTGCGGCGGGTTCATCACGGGACTGTCGCGGCTGCACCGCTTGCCATTTGGCGCACGAAACTTGCCCGCTCGGTTCAGGAAATGCGTGGTGCCCCAAGACGGAACCAAGTATCTGTTTTTGTTTGCCCTTTCCTGTCCAATCCTGCTTTTATCCCCCTAAAAATAAGGCGATTCCTGTCCGTTGCTGTCTTGCCGTGTCCGCCCGCATCCAGTAATCTAGGGTGGATATTTAGGGGGATGGGAAATGCGGGCAAAAAACAGGCTTTCTTCGCAGTTTCTGAAATCCGCGCCCGTGGGCAAGCATTGCGACGGCGCAGGGCTTTGGCTGGTGAAGCGCGACGATGGCGGGGCGCAATGGGTGCTGCGTGTTACCGTTCACGGCAGGCGGCGCGAGATGGGGCTGGGCGGCTTTCCGGCATTGCCTCTGGCCGAAGCGCGCAAACAGGCTGACCGCTGGCGCAAGTTGGCGGCATCGGGCCGTGACCCGGTGAAGGAACGTGAGGCCGAACAACGGGCCGCGCGGCGCGAGGATATAACGCTGGCAATCTTGACTGCCGATGCGTTTGAATCCCGCAAGGCCGAACTCAAGGGCGATGGCGCGGCGGGGCGGTGGCTGTCGCCCCTGAACATTCATGTTCTTCCGAAGCTGGGAAAGGTGCCGGTGACGGACCTCGACCAGCGCGACATTCGCGACACGCTGGCCCCCATCTGGCACACCAAGGCCGACACGGCACGCAAGGCGCTCAATCGGTTGTCCATCGTGCTGCGTCATGCGGCGGCGCTGGGCTTGGATGTGGATTTGCAGGCAACCGACAAGGCAAAGGCGCTGCTAGGTAAAACGCGCCACATACCGAAGAACATCCCGGCGATGACTTGGGCCGATGTGCCGGGTTTTTATGCCAGCCTTGAAGAGCCGACGCTGACGCATCTGGCGTTGCGGCTGCTGGTTCTGACCGGGCTGCGCTCGACCCCGCTACGCAATATCCGACTCGACCAGATAGAGGGCGCTGTGTGGACGGTGCCAGCCGAGGCGATGAAAGGTCGAAAAGGCGCAACTGATGCTTTCCGCGTGCCCCTCTCGAAGGAAGCCCAGCGCGTCATTGACCTTGCGCGCCCGCACGCCCGACAAGGCTTTCTGTTTCCGAACACGCGCGGCGGCGTAATCAGCGACATGACGCTTTCGCGGATGATGGAACGGCGCGGGCTGGACGCGCGCCCGCACGGCTTTCGCACAAGCCTGCGCACATGGCTGGCCGACGCGACCGACGCCCCGCACGAAGTGGCCGAGGCGATGCTAGCGCATGTGGTTGATGGCAGCGTGGTGCGCGCCTATCGCCGCACCGACTTTCTGGAACAGCGCGCCAAGCTGGCCGAGCGCTGGGCCGACCATGTGACCGGCGGCGCTGGTCGGGTAGTGAAGCTGGCGGGGGCGGAGCAGTGAAAAAAGAGTTTGATGTTAATATATTGCCCCATGGCCTTGTTGCGGTAATCGAACGGCATTTTCCAGAGACTTCGCACTCACTGCCGCTTTCGTTCGGAATATCAAAGCGGAGCGAATTTCTGTCGTGTCAGCTTGATGAGGCGTTTCGCCACCCTTTGTTAGCTTTCGGCCTTGGGCCGAGCGCGGACAGTTGGAAACGCGTGCGCAAAGCCTCTGTTGAATTGAAAAGAGCTATAATCGCCCTTGGTCCTGACGGATTGCGGGAACTTAATTGGACGGCACCGATCTGGTGGGACCATGATAAACCTCTTTCTATTGAGGCATCCTTGCTTGCTAAATTGACGGAAGAGGGCGCATCAAGAATGCTCGCCAAACGGCAGGCTGGCGTGAAGGCAAGCAAAAAGCGTGACTGGCATGCGGCAGCGCTTGCAAAGACCGCTCGCACCATTTGGGCGGAGGAGGCATGGCTTGCTGCGCCAGACCGATACGGCCCGGCGATTATGAACGAGTTATACATTTTAACACTTCCTGAAAAAGAAAGAGAAAAAGCCAAAAAGCAACGACGAGAATACGAGAAGCATTTACGCGAATTTTCCCCCATGACCGAAAAGCATGATGGACCGGGGCCATTTGGCCGATTCTTGGAGGAGATTCTATGCCTGTATGGAAGTAGAATTTCGGCGGCATCCTCACTACGCTCGATGTCCGTTGCACAGAAAATCATAGATTCAGTTAGCAGTAGGTCAGAAGAAAACTGATTTCCTGCTGACGCGCCGAAAATCGAAATAACCCAAATTAGCACTGCACCTCACTAGAAAGGACAGTGCGATATGCAGACCTATCTCACCCTGAATGAACTGCGCACCAAGCTAGGCAACCGCTCACGCAGCGCCATTTATGCCGACCTTGCGGCGGGCCGACTGCCCAAGCCGATTAAGCTAGGGGGCCGAATTTACTGGGCCGAGGGCGACGTTGAATCCCATCTGCGCAACCTTCGCGAACAGGCCGCTTGATATGAGCGGTGAAAATGAAATGACCCGGAACCTGTTGGAGCAGGAACCGGGCCGGGAAAATCGCCATGCGAACGCGGCGGATGCCCTGATTGTAACACAAAAAGCGGACTTGCAAACGCGCTTTCTCATACGCCTTCACGGTCTGACCGAAGCGCAGGCGAACACGCTGGCCGCCCTGATCTGGGGGGTGGTGCAATGAGCGATGCACGCGAGCTGACACAGGCGCTGGGCGGAAAGTGGTATCGGCGTTACGGGGCGGCACCTTGCCCCGTTTGCCAGCCCCAGCGGGAAAAAGGCCAAAACGCCCTGACCCTGGCCGATGGCCGCAACGGGCGGCTGGTGCTGGACTGCAAGAAATCGGCCTGCGCCTTTCTCGACATTCTGGCGGCGGCAGGGCTGCGCTCGGGGGATTACGCGCCCCCGGACGCGGCAACCATGGCCCAGCGCGAGGCCGAACAGCGGGCCGAGGCGGCAGAGCGCGCAGCGCAGGCCAAACAGCTTTGGCAGCACGCCCAGCCCATCGGGGGCACGCTGGCCGAGACTTACTTGCGGGGGCGGGGCATCACTTGTCCCCTGACGTGCACGTTACGCTTCCATTCCGCCTGCTGGCACGGGCCGACCGCGAAACGACACCCGGCGCTGGTGGCGGCGGTGCAAGGTGCGGATGGGACTTGTGTGCATCGCACCTACCTGCGCGCCGATGGCATGGGCAAGGCCGCGCTCGACCCGGCAAAGATGATGCTGGGCGGGGCCGCTGGCGGCGCTGTGAGGCTCACACAAGGGCCGGGGCCGCTGGTGGTGACCGAGGGCATAGAGACGGCGCTGTCGCTTGCCTCTGGCCTGTTGCGCACGCCTGCGACCGTATGGGCGGCGCTGTCAACATCCGGCATCCGAAGCCTGCGCCTGCCTGATTATCCGGGGCGGCTGACCATTGCCCCCGATGGCGACACGGCAGGCCGGGAAGCTGCAAACGCATTGGCCACGCGCGCTCACGCGCTGGGCTGGCAGGTATCGCTTTTACCTGCCCCCGATGCTCGCGACTGGAATGACATTCTGACAATGAAAGGGGAACCCGCATGACCGCGCCCCAAGCTATCCCGTTCACGCCCGTCTGGCCTGAACCCGCCCCGCGCTTTTTGCGATTGGAGATGCCGCGTGCGCCCGAACTGCCTCTACGCGACGTGTTGGCCCCGCGCTTGGCGCAATGGGTTGAACAAGCCGCCGAAGCCAAGGGCGCGCCTGCCGACTACGTGTTTGCAGCGCTGCTGGCCGTGACCGGCGCGACCATCGGCAACGCCCGGTGGGTTTCGCCTTGGCGCGGCTGGCAGGAACCGCCCGTTATCTGGACCATGTGCATCGGCCTGCCCAGCGCAGGCAAAAGCCCCGCCTTGGATGCGGCGCTACATCCATTGCGCAAGGCCGAACGCCCGCTGCGCGAAGCAGCAGAAAAGGCGATGAAGGACTGGGCCGAGAAAGCCGACCTTGCCAAGCTGATCGAATCGACGTGGAAGGAAGCCGCGAAGGCGGCAATCAAGGCGGGTGAGACGCCACCAGACAGGCCTAAAGGCTGCGACATTGGCCCTGCCCCTCATATTCCCCGGCTGGTGGTGAACGATGGCACGATTGAACGGCTGGGGGATATTCTGTCGCGCCAGCCGCGCGGCACCTTGCAGATGCGTGATGAACTGGCCGGATGGCTGGAAAACATGCAGCGCTATTCCGGCGGCGGCAGTGACCGGCCTTTCTGGCTCGAAGCCTATGGCGGGCGCGGTTTTTCGGTGGAGCGTATGGGCAGGCCACCTCTGACAATCGACCGGCTGACCATCGGAACGGTGGGGGGGATCCAGCCTGACCGCCTCAAAAGCCTGTTGTTCAAGGCTGACGATGATGGGCTGCTGGCGCGATTTGTTCCTGTCTGGCCGGAACCTGCCCCGCTGCGCCGCCCGCAAGCTTGGGCCGATGAGGCGCTGATCGACCGGACGCTGGAACGGCTGCTGTCGCTGCAACTGGTGACGGATGAGAACGACGAAACCCGCCCGTGGTTTGTGCCTTTCGCGGAAGATGCGCGCGGGTTGATGGACGAGTTTCGCCAGACGGTGCGCGGCTGGGAAGCCGAGGCGGATGGGCTGATGTTGTCTTTCATCGGCAAACTGCCGGGGCTGGCGGCGCGGCTGTCGCTGGTGCTGGGCTGTCTAGATTATGCGGCGGATGATGCAAAGGAGCCGCACGAAATCACGGCATCCGAATTTGGCCGGGCTGCGCATCTGGTGGCGGCGTATTTCCTGCCGATGGCGCGCCGTGCCTATGCCGAGGCCGCAACGCCCAAGGCCGACCGGGCAGCGCGGCGGTTGGTGGGCATCCTGCGTGAACAGGGCTGGCAATCCTTCACCGCGCGGCAGGTGATGCGGCTCGACCGTGCGGGGGTGGCAAACAAGGATGACCTCGACCCGGCACTTGCCGCGCTCGAAGATGGCGAGTGCATCCGCCCGTTGGACGCACCGCCGAACCCACAGGGCGGCAGGCCGCAACGGCTCTATGCCGTGAACCCTGCGCTACATCGGGACCAGCTATGACGCGGTGGCTGGCGGCGGCACGGCAGGCGCAACTGGCCGGGACACAACTGACACAACCGACAAAACTCCCCCTGAAAGAGGTTTCGTCAGTTATGTCGGTTTTGTCCGAAGGGGTAAGGGACGCGGCGGCGCGCTTTGGGGGTGGGCAGGCGCCTGTCCCCACACCGCGACCGGCGGATATTCAGGAAAACCACCAAACGCGGCATGGCGTATCGGTAGCTGGGTATCCGCTCACATGGACGGGCCGCGTTGTATCGCTGGATGAGTGGCGCAGGTTGACCGCATGGGAACGGCACGGGCCAGACGGGCGGATGTGGAATGGCCTTTCGGGGCAATGGATTGAAATAGGAAGGGCCGAGAAATGACAATAAAAGTGGAGAAGCCGACAAAAGCGAGCGCAGTAGCGAAAGCGACCAAGCCGCCCAAGCTGGTGTTGGCCTGGGGTGCCGATAATGTGTTGCAGGTCGAAACTCAAGGCGAGGTTGAACGTCTATGCCCGTCCGCGCCTAACAAGGCTGTAATCAGCGATTTACTAACGCAAATTGCCGTGCTTGGGTCGCATGGCAAGCGTATAGATGAAGGCGCATCGAACTTTGTGCTGGGCTTTGTGGGCACTATGAAGCCGAGGGACCCCGCCGAAGCCCTTCTGTTAACGCAGATGGCCGTTACCCATCAAGCAACGATGATGATGGCACGGCGGCTCAATCATGTTGAGAATATCCCACAACAGGATTCGGCGGAACGCGCGCTTAACAAGCTGGGCCGAACCTTCGCGGCGCAGATGGATACGTTAAAGCGGTATCGTTCTAAGGGGCAGCAGACTGTGCGTGTCGAGCGCGTGACTGTGCAAGATGGCGGGCAGGCTATCGTGGGGAATGTGCAGCGTGGGGGTGGGGGCGACAATGAAAGCTGACGCTTACCCCATGCACTGTGCGCCCAGATGCACCGCGAAATCAAAGCGCACTGGCTTGCCATGCCGAAGTCCGGCGGTGCGTGGCTGGAAAGTTTGTCGGATGCACGGCGCAAGTGGCGGTGCAAAACCTGGTAGGGCGCACCCGAACTACAGGCACGGCGAACGCAGCCAAGAGGCCGTTTTGCTACGTAGGCTTATTAATACGCTTGCTCGGGGCGAGCCAAGCGGGACGGATTCAACGGCAGGGCCAGACAAAAAACACACTTAGCAACAGTATGTGTCGGCCTGAGTTGCCACTCCGTAAATATTGTTATCAGTTGTCGTTCAGGAAGTAAGTTTAAAGGGGATCAAATCCGTGAGATACTATTTATTGCTGCCAATTGCTTTACTGGCCGGATGTGAAGCAACAAACATGTCCACCTATGCTTTCAAAGAGGGCGCTACCGTTTCAACCAAATCGAGTGATATGTTTTCGTGCAGACTAGCGGCAACGAAACAGGTCCCAGTCAATTCCCAGATAGCAAGCACTCCAACCTATCAAACTCCAACGTATACAAGTCCCTACTACACAACGTGTAGCGGCTATTCATGTGTCACAACTGGCGGGCAGACCACAGGCGGACAAGTATATGGCGGTCAGACATACAGCTACGACGCCAATGCCGATATACGTGATGAGTTTGTAGCGCGTTGTATGGCAGGAAAAGGTTACCAATTCGCCCAACTACCAAATTGCTCAAGCGGAAGCGTCTCAAAATCTCTAGCTCAATCACTGACGGGAAAACTGCGGGCGCCGAGGGAAGGTGCATGCATCATGCCAATAGACGGGCAAGCTGCAAACCTAGCTTATCCTGAAGAGTTGGCTAAGTAGCCTTTAGCGAATGTAAAAGACACGGGCTTGGCGCGCTGCGACCCAGCGGCGCGGGGCTTGCAAGTCTGCCGGTGCGCGGTGCAAGGGTTGTGGCCATGCCCAGTGCTGCGCATCCAAACTACCGGCATGGTGAGCGCAGCTATGAAACGGCGAAGCTGCGCAAGCTGGTGAACGCGCTGGGCCGTGAGTCGCGCAATGTGGTGGATTCTATGAAATAGCCAAACTGGCTGGTATCAGCGTCCATAGGGTGGATAATTAGGGGGATGCGAGAAACTCTAATCAGGCTTTTGTTTAGCAAAATCAAACAATTATCAAAAATATTTGGTGCCCCAAGACGGATTCGAACCGC
>Ga0115567_10007206_pt1 | contig 10545 bp, 8 predicted proteins | sample COGITO_mtgs_1204_2_FD_88679 | JGI IMG/M metagenome (GOLD analysis project Ga0115567, IMG submission 88679) | Pelagic marine microbial communities from North Sea - COGITO_mtgs_120412 | ecosystem: Environmental > Aquatic > Marine > Epipelagic | place: Germany:Helgoland, sampling site Kabeltonne... | reverse complement strand
ATCAGGAGCTCCATACCCAGGCGCATTGTCCCAGCGCCACCTCATAGGAGAGCCTGGAATCGTGCTTTTACCGACAGTTGAAAAAACATCTACACTGCTATCAAGCCCTCCAATCATAAGTGGATAATGGCCAGGCCAAGTTCCGTTGAAAGCAGCGTTGTCTGTCAGACTGTGACCACTATGAATCTGTCGAACAGATAAAGGTGATGGCGTTCTAAAAATGAGAAGAGGTTCATCAACTGCGTCAGGCTGTTTTTCAACGGGAACTGTCGGCTCGGTTGACCTGTTGTCCTCAGAGTCAGTAGCAACCTTACATCCATTGAATGTGAAGACTGTCAGAATCAACAGGAAGTATATTTTATTTATATTAAACATCTCATCAAGCCCTTTCGAAGGTAAAAGAATATAAAAGTTTGATAGATTGCTTATCGGAAATTACTCAACAGGCTTTAGTCTTGGTAAAACACGTGCTTGAACTTACAGTGCTTCAAAGTGCAATTTCTCTTTGTCTCAAATTGATACTCTGGTGAGAAGTATGGAAATATGTTCAGTTAAACCAATGATGATGGCTAGATATCGTTTAGCATTGAAGCCAAAGTGATGAGGTTTAAAATTTAGATTGTTTTTAGAAATTAAATGGCGGGGTGGACGGGACTCGAACCCGCGGCCTCCGCCGTGACAGGGCGGCGTTATAACCAACTTAACTACCACCCCAGCGGTAGATCCGAAGAAATAGTTTTAACTAAGCTCGGAATAAGATGCAACTAAAAATCTGCTGATGACAATTTTATAAGCTACTGGTCAAAACTTCCGACCTGATTTGCACTCATTTTAAGCCCTGAAGGTCTCCAAGTGCTTTTTCAATCGGTTTGAAGGCTTTCAAAAAGTCTGGAGTCACAACTTTTGAGAAATCTCTATTTAAACATTCGACTCTTTTAACACGCTCTCCGCCAGCAGATTTAAAGGCCTCACGAACCTCAACTTCGATCTCTTCTTCCGTCTCCAAACAGTCCACTGTAAAAGCATAAGGTATTACGACAAGGTCTTTAACACCCGCCTCACCAAGCTCTTTAACTTTGTTCACTGTATAAGGCAAAATCCATTGAGCACGGCCCAGCCTACTTTGAAATGACACTCCCCAATTTTTAAAACCGAGCTTTTCAGATAAAACCTTTGCGGTGTTGTAACATTGAGCCCTGTAGCAATACTTATTTTTTTCAGACCACGTCATTGAACAAGCTCCATCATTTTTACAGAAACTGTGAATGTCTGTTACATGTTTTTCTGGAATGCCATGAAACGAAAATAAAAAATAGGAGTCAGATTGACCTGATACTTGGCTTTTTATTTTGTCCGCAGCAGCTTCAATAAAAGAAGGTTTATCGAAATAATGCGTCAGGCTTTTCACGCTCACATCGGGATTTTTTTGAGCCCAATCTCTTCCAGACTCAAGAGCAGATAGCGAAGATGACTGAGCGTACTGCGGATACATAGGAAGATAGTAAAACTCTTTCACCCCTTCACTTTTCAACTTGTCTAAAACATCATCTATATAAGGACTAGAGTAGGACATCGCATACTCAACTCTGTACTCACCTTTTCGGTCAGCACCTAAAGACTCAACGATATCCTTTGTATACACATCTAAAGGAGAACCTTCATTCTGCCAAATTGCTTTATAGGCCTCTAAAGATTTCGGGGCTCGAAACGGAACAATAAGTCCCCTAACCAAGAGCAAGCGAATGAAATAAGGAAGATCTATGACGTTCTTATCCATTAAAAATTTAGATAAGTATTTTCTAACACCCTTAACACTGAGCTCTTCTGGAGTTCCTATGTTCACAAGTACAATAGCTTTATCAACTACGTCCGGATTGTTTTTAGTCATCTCTATACTCCTACCACTTTTAATATTTGATCAGCTTTAGCGCCAACTGATCTGGCCATTGAACCTATCCCCAGATCACCTGTCCAGTTTGCAAAAAAGAACACCTTATCTTCATCTTGCTCTAGTGATTTAAGAGTGTTTTCTAGATACAAATTGTAGCTAGGAAACGCCTTTGGCCAATTTTTAAAATAAACTGTTTTTGTTGGTGTAAGCTTTCCAAAACCCTCTTTACGAATCTTAATCACAGCTTTTTCCATCTCATATTGTGTTTTGACTTTCCTACCATCAAAGATCCATGCTTCAGAAACATAGCCGTATTTTGAACGTTTAGGGAAAAGATCAGAGTTTAAGATTAAACCTAAAGCTCCCTCATCTTGATCTTTGAAGACACAACCAAAACCTTCAATATCTAATCTTTCTTTTTGCTCAACAATAAACGTTCCAATAGAGATTTCTTTATATTCTATATTAGAAAGCAGATCTTTATTCTTTTGAGAGACCACATTTGGAAGAGAGTGAGCTGGAGTAGACACCACTGAAAATGCATATCCAGTTCTATCCGACACAAGCTTAAACTCAACGCCATTCTTTGCTAAATATGCTCTTAATTTCTGAATAAACTGCCCCATGCCTTTAGTAAAGCTGACACTCCCTTTAAACTTAGATTTTCTTTTTTTAACAAAAAGATTTTTCAGAGCTAAAGAAGCGCTCACTTCATGAGTGTCATACCCGTAGACACCTTGGAGACCTGGTTTTATCAAATTTTCTAACAACTCCCTAGTTAGAACTCTCTCACCCCATGTCTGAATAGTTTCACCAGGCAACGGCCTCATACTTACTTTTTTCAAGGCAAGACTGTAGAGCGCTCCAAAGCTTTTTATAGAAGACCAAAGTGTTAACGGCCACCTTTGAGCTTTATTATTGGAATAGACAAATTTATTCGATCCTAGTTTTGAATAAGGAACAGCCTGAAGTTCAATATCAAAAAGTATGGCCTCAATATCAGGGTTGCTCAATATCGAGTTTGCCGCAAGCTCCACGATACCATCATCAGTTTCAAGCGACTGTAGGATGCCCTCACCAAAAGGATCTATAACATCAACACTCACACCTCTTTTTACAAGAGCGTAAGCCATCAAAAGGCCACTCACTCCCGAGCCATAGACAGCAGCTTTAAATTTAGTTTTCTGAGAACTGCTCATATAGATTGAGAAAACACCTTTCTGTCAGGATTTTTTGATCTCAAACGTTTATCCAGGCCCATGCAGATGTTACGCAAGAAAGGATTACCTTTAGCTGTGACTTTAAGAGTGTTTCCCTCAAATTTCATAAGCTCATCCTCTAAGGCCGAAGACAGATAAGTTTTTAAATCAGCCACGTCTTCATCACACAGATCAACTTCCCATCTGGTCATAAGCTTCAAAATGATCTCTCTGTATACTTTGTCTTGTGAAGTTAACTTGTGACCTCTGAAAGTTGCCACATTTCCTTCAGCAACAAGACGCTCATAGACAGGGAGTTTTTTTTCATTTTGATGAAACATTTCTGGGGTTTCAGAAATTGAACTCACACCTAAACCTAGTAAAAGATCTGTTCTGTGGGCAGCATAGCCCATAAAATTTCTATGAAGCTCTCCATTATCTAGAGATATACATAAAGAGTCAGTAGGAAGAGCGAAATGGTCCATCCCGATTTCTGTATAGCCCGCCTCTAAAAGCATTTTTCTTGAAACTTCATATAGTTCACGCTTTGCAGCTCCAACCGGCAGGTCTTCATCTTTAAAGATTCTATGAGTAGGTTTGATCCACGGGACAAGTGCAAAGCTGTACAAGGCAATTCTATCAGGTCTGTGCTCTATAGTTTTTTTAACTAAATCAATGATTTTGGGAACATCTTGTTTTGGCAGACCGTAAATCAAATCATAGTTTACAGAAGTGTAACCAATTTCCCGAGCTGCATCTGTAAGCTCCCTTGTGATGTTTTCAGGTTGAATACGGTTAACAAGTTTTTGAACTTCAAGGTCAAAGTCCTGAACACCCATGGAAACACGTTTGAAACCTAGCTTATAAAGCTCCTCCAGGTGCTGCCTATTTGTTCTTCTAGGGTCGACTTCAAAAGAACCCTCAAAATTATCTGCTTTTGTGCAGTCCTCAAGTATACGCGTTATAAGATTGTTCAAATTTTCAGCGGAGAAAAATGTTGGCGTCCCTCCCCCTAAGTGAATCTCTTTTAACGGCCTGTCTTTTAAAGCCGGAACCTCTGCGATGTATTTTTTCCATTCCTTTATCAAAGTCTCCAAATAAGGAGCTTCTCTTTTGTGATCTTTAGTGATGGTTGTGTTGCAACCACAAAAAGTACAAAGAGTTTCACAAAAAGGGATGTGAATGTACATCGACCAACTAGTGTCTTTATCCGATAAACAAGTTTTAATAGACTCTGTCCATTCCTTACTTGTGGGATTGTCTTCCCAATAAGGTACAGTGGGATAACTTGTGTATCTCGGTGCGGGCACATCGTATTTGGCTAAAAGTTCTTTCATAATATATCTACCTTAGTCGTCTATGCTCTTCTTAAGAAAAAACTTCTCTAACTCTGTCTACGTAATACTTAACATTGTCTTCAGGAGTCAGCGGAAGCACTCCATGGCCTAAACCAGCAACCCACCCTGCTCTTTCCTCGGGACTAAGTGCTTTAAACGGTTCTAAATAGGTATCCAGTGATTTTTTAAAGTCTTTAGGTGATTGATGTAATAACGCCTGGTCAAAGTTACCTTGAACAAAGCCTCTGTGAGGGCGCTTTTTTAAAACTTTTGGAAGTGACCATCTATGATCCCAACCCATTCCAGCCCAAGGAAGATCCATAAAGTCTTGGTCTAAATAATCAAGTGTTCCACCTTTTGCGTAGTAGCCTAATTTATTAGGAAACATTTTTGCTAGTTTTGCCAAATGAGGTGCACATTTCGTCTTGAAAAATTGAGCACTCACCTCTCCAACAGCCGTATCAAAAAGCATCACAACTTCAGCGTGGTTAGCCAGCTGCAACTCAATATTTTTTATTAAAAAAGGCAACATATGCTCTTCAACGAACTGATCAAAAAGATGCAGTCTTTTTTTGGTTTCAAGCATGTTTCCTTTATGACTTCCATCAACAGCGTAACCAAAGAGTGTCCAGAATCCACCAACAAAACCAATTAAACTTTTATCGCTTGGAAGAGCTTCCCTTGTGGCTTTAAGAGCGTCGCCTTGAAACTTTATTTGTTCAAAAGCTTCCTCTGTTGGTCTGAATTTTTTAAAATCCGCTTCTGTATCTAAATGCCAACCAAGTTTAGGCGCCGGACTGTATTCAAGACCCATTCCAAAAGACTCCAAAGGAAATAATAGATCTGAAAATAAGATACAAAGATCGTAATCAAACTCATCAACCGCATTAAAACCAACCGCAGCTGCAAGCTCCGGCACTTTACAAAGGTCTATAAAAGAATGTTTTTCTCTAAGCGCTCTATAAGATTTTTGATATCTCCCTGCTTGTCTCATAAGCCAAACGGGAGGCACATTTTGAACTTTATTATTTAATGCATTTTGAAAACTTGTATTCATTTTGTCCTCTATTCCTTAATCCACATATAACCTACGCCTCTAATACTTTTTATCATAGAACCATGGTGTTTTAAATTTTGTCTTAATTTTAGTATAATATTATCTACTGTTCGCTCTGTTGGAAATTGCTCTTTACCCCAAACTTCATCTAATATTTCTGATCGTCTCACAACATTGGGAGATTTAGAGTATAAACATTTAAAAACTCCAAATTCTTTCTCAGATAAAAAAAGAGTTTCAGCGTTCTTCCATTTAAAAGCAAAGCTTCCAAAGTTAATCTCTAAATCACCTAAGTCTAAAACTTCATCCTGAATATGATCGTTTAAAACGTGTTCTAATCTAATCCACAGCTCAGCAAATAAAAACGGTTTAGGAATATACTCCACAGCTCCAAGTTTATAGCCTTTTAACCTGTCTTCTGCTGAGTTTCTAGCTGTCAAAAAAAGTATTGGCGCTTGATTACCTGAGGCATGTAAGTAGGAAGCAATTTCATAGCCCTCTCCATCTAACAAACCTACATCCAAAATATAAAAAGAAAAATTCTCTTTATCAATCAGCTCAATAGATTCAGAGACTGAGCGAGCCCATACTACTTGCACACCTTTTTCTTTAAGGCTTTCAATAACTGAAGCCGCAAGATTAAGATCATCTTCTGCGTAGAGACCTTTCATAATTTCACCTTAGGCTCAACACCTTTAAAAAAAAGCGTAACCATCAAAGTTTCATCTTGAAGTTTAGCATAATCAACAAAACCATTCATCTTAGCCATCATTTTTCCAGCAAGTTTCAAACCTACCCCACTGCTATCAATACTTTGGAAAGCTCTAAAGTTTTGTTTGAAACTCTCTATCCCAACGGGGAGGGGCCTAGCTCCAGGAGTTCTGAACTCCACTCCCGTATACCCCTTCTTCTCTAAATTTTTGGATATTGTGATCTCACTTGCATCAGCATGATCCGAAGCATTTTGGATAAGATTAATACAAAGACTCCGAAGAGCCATCGAGTCTGCTTTAATATAAATGTCACCCTCAACAATGAATGACAGATCTGGCCACAAGGGTCTTATATAGTTGAGCTGTTCACAAAAATCTATGCGTTCAATAACTAAATTTCTTTCACTTTCTAATGAAACTTGAAGCGCGTTCTGAAGTTGCTGCCCCAGTCTTGTTCCAATTTTTTGGATGTCTTTAGCTTCAGATTTTAAACCTTTGTCTTCAGATTTTTGAACAAGCCGTTCAATCATAAGCCTGAGTGCCGAAATAGTTGTTTTAAGATCATGGGTAAAAAGTGATAAAAAAGTTTTACGCTCTCTCAAACTTTTATTTTCTTTATAGATAAAGTAAAAAAGTGCTCCCGCACCGAAAGCCAGACATAAAAAAAGTGTAATGCCTTCGTATATGAGCATCTTTTGATGTCTTAGAATTTCAGTTCCTGGAGTGATATTAAGAGCTGCAATAGAATCAAACTGCCTAAATGAAAAAATCACCCACCACACCAAAAGAGTCAGTGTGAATGCAGCCCACAAGCTGAAAATGATAAGGAGTTTGTTGTTTCTAATTTGCACTATTTAATTCTTTTTAGCTTTTACTTTGATTTACAGCGACTGTAGCGTTTTTAAATTTTTCTAAAGCCTCTTGCATAATTTCTGGAGTATGAGCATTTCCTAAAAAGCCAACCTCAAAACCATTAGGTGCTAAATATAATTTTTGATCTAAGAGCGATTTAAAGAAGTGCTTAAAGCGCTCACCATGTTTAGCTGAGATTTGATCCACTGATCTTATCGGTCCTTCATGCTCAACAAACCAAAAAAGAGAGCCATAAGTTTTAAGCCTCATATCATATCCTTGATCTACAGACCACGTGTTGAAATCAGCTTTGAACCCGTCTGTCATACTTTGGAATTTGTCCCAGATGTTTTCACGCTTGGCTTTTTTTAGAGTGGTTAAACCAGCAACCATACCTACGGGATTCGCTGAGAGAGTTCCCGCTTGATAAACAGGTCCCTTAGGAGCCACTAAATCCATAAACTCTTTTTTTCCACCGTAACAGCCTACGGGAAATCCACCACCAATCACTTTACCGTAAGTAACTAGATCAGGAGTTAAACCAAGCTTAAGGGCCATACCACCTAATGCAGACCTAAATCCTGAGATCACCTCGTCAAAAATTATAAGGATGTCTCTTTTTCTAGCTTCTTCTACTACAGATTTTAAAAAGTCTTCATCCTGTTCAAGTAAACCAAAATTTGCAGGTAGTGGCTCTAGGATTACTGCTGCAATTTCTTCTTTTTGCTCATCTAGAACTTTTATGTAAGCTTCTAAATCTCCAAGAGGTGTGACTAAGGTTTGTTCTGCAGTGCTTTTTGCAACTCCGGCTGAACTTGCAGCAGAGGTTCCGGCAAGACCACTTCCTGATTTTACAAGTAGTGAATCAACGTGACCATGGTAGCACCCCTCAAATTTTACAATTTTATCACGACCAGTTGCTGCCCTTGCTACACGTAACGCGCTCATTACAGCTTCTGTCCCTGAACTCACAAACCTTAATTTTTCTACAAAAAACACATGCTCAGTGATCCACTCAGCTAGTTCTAAAGAATAAGCTTCACATGTGCCGCTTGTCCAAATTGTGTCGATCATCCGCATGACTTCGGCTTGAACTTCTTCATCACGATGCCCTAAAATAAGGGGACCAAAGCTTTGACAAAAATCTAAGTATTTTTCATTTTCAACTGAAGTGAGGTAAGCACCTTTTGCTTCTTTAAAAAAAACAGGAGTTCCACCAACTGAGTTAAACGCTCTAACTGGTGAATGCACTCCACCAGGAGTTACTTTTAAACATCTTTCAAAATACTCTTTTGACAACATACAAAAACCTTTCTGGTCTTAATTATTATTTATTTAAAAAATTATAAGGATATATCTTCTAATATTTGTTCTACTGTGTAATGTGGCCATACCTCAACCCCATCAGTAAGACTGGTGCTCAAAGCGTCTCTTGAGCGCCCCATACCTAAGAAATGATACTTTGTCTTAAGTTCTGGATGATTTTTAAGGCAATCCGCGAAAAACTCTCCACTCGTCCAAACAAAATAATCTTTGTTTTTAAAGGTTTCAGGATCTACCGAGCTTTCTAAATCGTATGTTTCAAGAGTTTTAAAACCTCTGGGACCTTCTACTCCCTTTCGGGTAAGCCAAATCTTTTCGAAACCAGTCTGAAGCACATCCGGAACAAAGTTAGTCTCACCAAGATTGTCTAAGCAACCATGAATCCATACCCCTTCACTGTAAAACTTCTTCCAAGTTTTAAGGCCTGCTGCAAAAATAACATCAGACTCAGTCTCCTTGTTAAAGAAGCTTTCTAAGCCTTCATACTTAGTGGCCACATAGGCTTTTCTACCAAGACTCAATTTAGGTTGGCTGAGCTTGTTTCTTTTAGACACCACCTCTTTTGAGGAAAGCCAAATTTTAGAAGACTCAATTTTTTTGGGGTACTTTTTAGTTGGTGTAAACACCTGAGACCTAAAAATTTTGCCATCAACATTTCCGGCTGTGAATTTAAGTTCACCTAGTTCGTGGGGAAGGACCGTAGCGCCTACTGCAAGATGACAACCACCTCCGTGACCTTTCAAAATTTCTCTTTCTTTCACAACAGCATCAAAAACTTTTAAGTGAGATATTGCCTTAACATTTTCAATTACTTTAGTGTTGGTGTTTAAAACTTCTATCGCTAAAGCGCCTTGCGCTGCAGCTGAAGGACAGTAACTCTCAGGAAGAACACACCAGCTGCAAAGCTGGTCTAAACGGTCCCATATACCAGGATTTTCTTCGTTAAAGTCCTTAAAGTCTTTAAGCCTTTTGACTGCAGCAAGTGCAACACAAAAACCGTCAGCTGATTCATCTTTCATGAATTTTTCGAATCGTGTAGGAATGTTGCCTCTGATTGGGGAAAAACTTAGGTCTTGCTTACTGTCTGACAAGAAATCAAAAAATGACTTCAAGTTAAACTCTCTTCTTGGGCTAGAAGTAAGAATATTCCACTTCTTTTTTTTCATAGAATCTTTTTTAATTAAAAAAAGATCCCTACTGTCTTCCCTATCTAATGTAGAAACTATTCTCGTTGTTCCCGTATCTTCTATAGGAAGATCTTTCCATGAGTGGACAACCATATCGCAACCACCATTTTCTAGCAGCTCCAAGAAGTCCTGGGTAAACACACCTTTTTGATCTGTCTTTGACAAATCCATATCAAGATTTAAATCACCATATGATGGTCGAAGATAGAGCTCAGTGTCTAAATTGGGGTGCTTATCATGAAAAACTGATTTTACTTTTTGAGCTTGAACTTGAGCTAGATGGCTTTTTCTTGAACCGATTACTATAGACATAAATCTTCCCAACCAAACGGTCGGTGTTTAACAAATTTTTCTTCAAGCTTGGTGTTGATGTCTTTATTAACAGCTTTTATCAGCCCTTCTTTTTTGCCTGCTTGAGCGCTCATCTCGCTAAAAACTTTTTTGAGGTCAAAAAGCTCACATTTTAAGTTAGCTATAGGGTCAGTCTCCGACTCTTCTCTAAGATCTATGATCTTATTAACCTTAGCGCTCTTTAAAAAAGCCTCAAGCTTTTTAGACTCAATAGGAGCACAGACAACAACATTAAGTGGAAAATCAAAAACAAATTCTTCTTTTAAAGAAAAAGTTTGTAAGCCAGGATTAGATGTAAATAGATCTGTAGTTTCAAATTTTTCAGTTGAACGCACAGCAAACATATTTTTTTTAGTATCTTTCACCCATGGGAAAATCGACTCTGCTAAAACCCCAGCACCAACAAATAGGATGTGTTGTTCAGCTTTTAGAATACGTCTTACTAAACTTCCATAACTTTGCGAACCAAGCCCTACTAAATGTTTTGATCTCACCATTTTAACTAAATTTAAAACAAATTGAACCACTTCAGCCATCTCAGATTTTGTTGAAAGTTGAGGCACGACTTGCTTTTTAAACTGTCCTAAAACTTCAGTCTCTCCTAATACTGGTGACTCTAAACCTGACAAAACTTT
>Ga0115567_10007200_pt1 | contig 10548 bp, 8 predicted proteins | sample COGITO_mtgs_1204_2_FD_88679 | JGI IMG/M metagenome (GOLD analysis project Ga0115567, IMG submission 88679) | Pelagic marine microbial communities from North Sea - COGITO_mtgs_120412 | ecosystem: Environmental > Aquatic > Marine > Epipelagic | place: Germany:Helgoland, sampling site Kabeltonne... | reverse complement strand
GCCGCGTCTGCCGCGGCGCGCTCGGCCGCGACGGCCACGGGAAGCGGGTCACCCGGGTCCGGGAAGAGCCGCGCGAGCTCCGCGGACGCCCACGTGACGGGGAACGCCGCGGCGTCCCGCGGGAGCGTCGCGAGGTAGGGCGCGAAGGGCGACGCGGCGTCGCTGGCCTCGACGAGGAGGCGGAGCGCGAGCTCGTGCTCCAGGCGCGCGCCGGGCGGCGCGTCGCGCGTCGCGACGGCGATGCAGCACGCGAGCGGCACGGCCACGACGGCCTCACTTGGGACGTCCTCGGCTGCAAAGAGACCGCGGTCCGCCGCGGCGGCGGAGACGCCGCTGCGCGCGGCGGCGAGGCGCTCGTTGACGAAGCCGCCTTCCGACCGGATCCACGCCACAAGCTCGCCCCAGCGCGCCGCGTCTGCGCCGCCATCCGCCGTGGCACGTGAGCACAGTAGGCCTGGCTGCCTGCATCGCGCCCGACGGACCTCTCGAGGTAGAAGTAGGCTGGGCGCGAGTGATCCGCGCGGCTGCTGCCTGGGGGCCGGTCCGCTGCACACAATGCCCTTGGCGCGCGAGGCCGACCAGCCCGCTCCAGACGTAGGCGTTGCGAACGAGAGTGGCGATGATGTTCCGAGAGCAGCATGTGCGCCCGCGAGAAGAAACAGCAGCTGGAGCAGGCGCTCTGAGAGGAGGAGGCTGGGAGGCAGCATGCTGTCCGCAGGGCCCTGGAGTGATCCGTGTGGCGCGCTGCGTCACACCGCTGCACGGCCCCGGCGCTCTACCTACTGATACGTAGGTCCAGTTACCTACAGACTCCGCGACCCACCTTGTTGGCCACAAGTGGGGCTTGGCGTGTGGTTCGTGGTTTCTGGGGGGACGGAAGCGGAGGCGCTTTTTGCTTTACTCTGAACTTCAGGTGCAGAGAAAAGAACCAGAGTTGTTCCTTGGAGTTGTTGCCCTTCACGGATACCGGAACTTCGAGGTTGCCAAACTTGGAAAGTTGCACAGATGCCGACTGTGCATTGACCCTCCCTCTGTGCTTGCGACGAAAATTGCAAGGCCGGGCGCCTTGCGATCCATGGACACAACAAGTATTTTGAAGGCGCGTGACATCGTCCTTGTTTGGCGCGCGGATTTCTCTAGGTCAGCGCAATACTTGCATTGGGAAATACGGCTCGGGTTGTTGGGAATTTGCTGAGCGGTGTCGCGCCTGGAAGTCCAGGCGCGACACCGCGCCTGCAAGTCGCTGTCGGGCAAGACCTCGACCGAGTGCAAGATCGCCGACTGCGGCCAGCTGAGCGTGCCACCAGCCGCACGCGTCCGTTTCGCCCTGCGCGATGTGTCTTACACGGCAGCACTGGGCTTGGGCCACGATTGGACAACCACGCCAGTAAAGCGCGCCGTGCGAGGCAACGTACGCAGGGCTCGGCAGACGTTCGTGCTCTTAGAAGAGAAGACTGCAAGTGCGCTCACACGACGTGTACTGCAGTGCACACAAAGCGCCCCCGTCGCCACTGCACACCCACCACTCTACTGCACCGGCTCTGTCGCGTCCTCCGCGCCTGCTGCGTCGCCGTCCACGTCCTGCGCGCTCGTGTCCGTCGAGTAGGTCGAGAGGGAGCACCCCTGGAACTTGTCGTTCTTGTAGCACACGCCGATGCCGCACGTCCCACACGACACCGGGCACGCCACCGCGGCCGGCACCCCCGCGATGTCCTTGTCGGACCCGCAGTAGTCCTTGAAGCCCCCGCCCGTGATCCCCCCCTGGTAGATGGAGCAGTCGCCATAGTCGGACCGCCACAGCGCCGAGTCCTTGCACGCCGGCGTGCAGTGGTATCCCACGGGGCCCACCATGTACCCCGACGGCTGGCACTGGTACACCGTGTTGTCCAGCGGCGCGTCGTCCGCCTCTGGGAGCGTGGCGAAGCGCGTCGGGATCGGCGGGCGCGCCGCCGTTCCCGGCATCACCGAGCTCACCACCGCGCCGCCCGGCGGGGCATACACCGTCAGCGGTTGCATGTACGGCGTCCCATCCGCGTGCACCATTTCGACCTGGGACGCGCTGCGAGTGAGGGGAAGCGCACAGGCACGGGCCAGCTACGGCTGCGCGTGGAGGGCAGCAGGGGTCGAGGGTTCAGGTGCCGGGCACGCACGTAGGGCATCTTCGGATCGACTTTCCGCGGCCAGATGCTGTTGTGCGCATACACCGTCGCAGGATCGCCCTCGGGCGCCTTCACCACGTACGACGTGTCCCCGTAGCTCCCCGTGTAGCGGAGCTGCTGCGTCGGGGCCCCCAGCTGCGAGAGCGGCGTGCCCTTCAGTTCCTTCCGCGCCTCAGCCTCGGTGGCAGCAGTCACCTGTGCATGCACCATCCGTGCGGTCAGAATTTCGCTGATGTCCGTACTGCGTCGCACCAGCACGTGTTTGCGAGTTGCCGGCTACTCCCCAGCATACCCGCCACAAGTCGAGGGCTTCTCACCAGCGGCTGCATCAAGACGCGGTGCGCGTGATGTTTCCGCTGCGCATTCTTGGTGGTCTCCACCTTGACATTATGAAGGACCTGGCCGACATGCGGCTCCTGCAGTTTCGGCCATGGGGTAAGCGGGCGGCGCCTCCCAGAGACCGGCACTGGCGACTGGAGCGCAACGATGAGACGTGTTTTGGGAGAGCGCCGTCTCACCCCGTGGCGCTTGACCGATGCCAGCACCGTGGTCATACCCGAACTCTGGTTCCCTATCAATGCGACCAGTGCCAACAGCACTGAGAGCAGCGACAGCCCCACAGCCTGCACCCGGAAACGCCAACGCGCCGCTCAGTCTCACGGTCCCACCTGTCTTATCTGCAGGCTCTGGGATGCGGTACGCGGCGTGGCAACCAAACACAAGCATAGCGCACGCAATTAGTTTCCTCCTGTGTTCAAACATGAGTGTTGGGGATGATGTTTACCGCCAGCAGCGGCGTATTGCGCACCCCGCTCGCCACCATTCTGTGAAGCCGTGAAGCGCCACGGCTTGTCGTAAACTAATTTTCATCCAGTTCGGGAGCACAGCTCACACAGATTTCGGCCATTCCCAATTTGCTCCAATCGTGACGCTCTCGGAAATTCGGCTCGCCTTGACCAGTTCAGCAGTGAGAGCGAGAGTCAGTTGCGAACCTCCCCCTTGCCATGGCGGAAGACAAGATCACTTCCGTGCTCGTGCTGGGCGCATCCGGTGGCTTCGGTACTCTCTTTTCCCAGGTCTTGTCCCGCCGATGTCCCCCCTCCAGCAACCCCACACCCGCCCCATCACCCGCCGCTGAAGGCTCGGCAACGGCGCGCAGGTCCTCGCCAAAGACGGCGTCCAGGTTCGCGGTATTTCCCGTAAGGGAACGCCCAGGTGATCATTCACGCTCTCCTCGAGGAATCGCGGTTGCCTAGGCCCCCTGTCACTTGCAACGGCCCTGGCAAGGCACGGGGCGAGCAGCTGGCCCCGGCTACCAGGAAGTGATGTCGACATGACACGATCATTTGTGCGGCGGCTGTGAATCCCGTGACCCACCTCATCGATATGGCAGGCCTGAGGCGACCTTCACTGACTACCTTTCAGCAGACCCGTGCAACCCCAACGAGGAGGTGATTGTCCCTGTCCTATGTGCGCTGCGTTGGCCTCTTGCCAACATTGCCGCAGAATTCGTCCGCGTCTCGTGCCCGGTTCCGCCGTATGTCCCTTCTTTAGAGTCACTCCGTGGTACCTGCGATGCCCCTCACCCATTGCAGACATGGATGTGGAGCCTTGCTCGCGCCGCAGCCCCGGCCCCGGCCACCCAAAATACCGAAAGGCTCCCGTGCCCGCACGAGCTAACCTAGCACGCCGCCAAAGGTTCTCGAGCGCGTGCGCTCGGCGAGCGTGATCGTTGCATGCGTCCCCCCAGGTCCCGCCCCCTGGCCCATCTTTCTGCTGCGTTGCGCGAGCTGCCACTCCGTTTGAAGGGGGGTTTCGGGAGCGCCCTGCAGAGAGCGTGCGCGGGTGCTGCCGGACCAAAGAGGGCGGAAGCGCTCTGTGAAACCATCTTGAGCGCCCCGAACTCTGAAGCATACCCACACCAGGCCCCTGCGTGCGCGCGCTGGAGGCGCTCGCGCCGCACATGGCCCAGGGAGCGCTCTTCACAGATGTGCTCTCGGTGAAGACTCAGATCTGCGAGGCCTACATGGGGCTCAAGGACAAGTACCCGCACATCCAGCTCATTTCCACGCACCCAATGTCTGCCCCCCGTCTCCGAGGCCCTGTCTGTTATCTGCGAAGCCTTGCATGTCCCCGTTGCTCGCTGACCACTCCGGTGGCACAGCCCTCGGCTGTGCCACCGCTCGGTCCAAGCAAGGGCCTGTGCATGACTGCCCGGGAAGGCCCGTTCGTCCGCTGCCCAGCGTGACATGTTGCGTGATGTTCTGCGGATATGGTGGCAGGTTCGCGCCTGCGGCTGGCTGGCAGGGTCAAAACACGGCGATCATTAATATTACCGGAGGGGAGCGCGGCAAGACGCTCACGAAGATGATTGAAAGCTGGGGCTGCCAGGCATGCCCCGCCACCACTAGATGGCACGCACGCTCGCACGCAGACTGACAGCAACAGCGCTTTACCTGGATTGCTGCTCATGTGGGTGCCTTGTAATGCAGTGTTTTACGATGGAGAGCGGGGAGGTGCACGACCGGGTGACCGGGGCTGTGCAGAACGCGACGCACGCGGCGCTGCTCACCTTTGGTACGGCCCGCCCAGCACGGCCCAGCATGACCCGCAGCTTGCTCTGAGCCAAGTGTGCATTCTCTTAGAAGTGAAACATCTTCACAGGATCAAGATGACAGGGCAACGCTGAATGTGTGTTCACGATGTTGACGATACGCGTGCCGCAGGGCTCACGCTCAGCAAGATGGGGTACGACGCGGGCCTTGCGCACAAGATCTCGACGCCGCCGCATCGCGCGCTGCTTAGTGCGTGCCCCTTTCCTCCTTGCCTCGGCAGCCTCCTGCTGGCCCCTCGGCGATTCCAGACCTGCAGAACCGCGCCTTTGCGATCGATTCGCAGCAATGATTGAGATGACGCGGCTTGGCTGAGATGGCATGCTGCGCCAGGCGTGATCCAGCGGATGGCGAACATCAACGAGCCGGACACGTATTGGGACATCCAGACAGAAAATCCGAACGCGGACGAAATCTGGTCAAAGCTGCAGGAGTCGGCCGCAGAGCTCCACGAGAGTGTGAAGAACAAGGACCGGGAAAAGTTTGTCGAGATCATCGCCAAGTTCAAGGAACTGGGGCCGCCGGAGGAAGGCGTCAAGTCCGCATATTGACTACCGGCGCGGCTGTAAATCCAGGGCCGTGTAGCACCGGAGCGTGCAATGCGGCGCTGATGGCCGCCTACTTTCTGCCTCGTGCTGCTCGCGCTTGTGCAAGAAGGTTGAGCTCGCTGGAATGAATTGACAGACAGCTCGCTTTCCGCATGGTGCCGCAAACAGACCTGTATTTCAGTCAATCGTATTTATTGCGCTGATCCGCGGCAGTGTCGCCGCGGGCGCCTTCAAGCTGGATCCTCAACATCCCACCTCACCAACCATACGTCTTCTCAGACCGCCCGCAAAACACGGGTCGGCACACTTGCTAAATCACCAAACTGAGGCTTGACACCACGCGTCAACAAAACGCCTTGGGCCCGCAGGCACCGGGCGCCACCCGCACGGTGGCAAGCCACACTGGGGCTGTCACTCGAGCCCGCAGAAAGGAGGGGGGGGCGCAGCGAAGGCGCCCCACGCCTCTTCCATGAACGAGGCATCGAGGTCGCCGGGCAGCGCGCAGTCCGGCGAGCCGGCGTCGGACATGAACGCCTCGAGCGCTGCGTCGCCGGCGCTGTCGCAGCCGCCGGCGCCCTCGAGGGCGAAAAACACGTCCGCGTCGCCGGCCATGCTGATGCCGCTCGCGAAGGGCGGCACTGCCGCAGTCGTGGCAGGATCTGCCAGGGAGAAGCTGCTCGTGGTCGTCGGGGCGTCGGGGTCCCTCTTGATCCTCTTGGCCGACGGAACGTCCGCGTCGAGATCCGGCAGGGCGGGCGCGTTCAGAGCGCCGCCCTGGCCGGTCGACGCCGAGGTATGCTCGGGCTGCTGTGCGCTAAGCACCAGAGCAGCCCCGCCCTGCGAAGTGCGCGGCACGCACGACGCACTGGGAGGCGCCGCGACGGGCTCGGGCGCCGGAGAAGCGCTTCCCGAGGATGGGCCGCAGGGGCCGACGTTGACGGGAGCGGAGGGGGAGGCGGGGGAGCCACTGAGAGGAAAGACAGGAAGAGGAGCACCGCGCCCAGCTGCGGTGGGGTCGGGACTACTGCTGAGTCGCCGACGCGGTGCTTTGTGTTGTTAAATCCCTCGTCCTGTGCCTTCTCAGGGCTCTTGGGGCTTGAAGTGAAAGAGTGCGGAGACGATGCAAGACCGCGGCGGAGAGCCGTGTTTTCCATCTCAACCTGTGCGAGGCGCCGCGCAAGGGCCTCGTTGCGAGCCATGAGGAGGCTGTAGCCTCTCTCAAGCTCGTCAACACGAGACCGCGCTTGCTCCCTCGACCGCTTGGCCGCCAGACGGTTCTTGATCGTCCGCACACGCTTCTTCACTTCATCGCTACCCCCGTTCTCATCTCCTCCGCTTCCCATCGACGCCAGTAGCCCCTGGAGCTCTTCTTCAAGAAGGCAGTGCTCCTGCATAGGGCGCCGCATCGTCGCTGCTCCGGGTCCGGCACAGTCCGCGCGGCCCCGAATTCAAGTAAATTTGTCAGAGGCCGGCTTGGCAGGCTCGATGTCGGCGGGCGGGTCTTCCCGGCAGGTACGCTTCTTGCTGTAAGTGGGGCTGTACGCGCTATTCGCTCAGTACGTGATCGTTTGTCGCTTCATCTCCCCCGGGCTCCGCTAGTGCGCCATCTGACGGCAGCACGAGAGACGGGGTCAGGATGTTTGTCAGGATTTGTTGCCGACGTCTGCCGACCGAGGATATAAACTAAATTTAGAAGCTTTCCAGCTGGGTTGAGCAAAAAGGGGGAAAACGCAAAACCCCCCAAAATCAATAATCGTTTTCTGAAAGGGCGCGGCTCCATGTCGTACGGCGCCGTCCCCCCGATGAAGGGGCGGAGGAGCCGGTCGCTAACCCCCGGGTCAGTACCCGTGCTTCTGATCGCTGCACTGGTTGCCTGCGGGATGGTGGCAGCTATTTGGCGGCGTGGCCCCGTTGAAGATCTTTCGGCAGGCTCACTTGACGCTGGGCTCCTGGACGGCGCGCCGGACTTGATCAAGCAGGCACTGGCAAAAACCGGTACAGGCGTCTCTGACACTGCCGCACCGACGGATGATTCCGTCGTCGTAAAGCAGGAGAAGCTCGACGAGGCCGTGCTCGCCAAGAAGTACGGTGGTGCAAAGGCCGCGAAGAAGGCTCTTCATGGCATCTCAGCGGCAGTGCTGCATCAGATGGCCGAGGATGTTGAGAACCCAGATCCGGCTGAAAAGGCTGCGGAAAAGGCCGCGGAAACCGCGCTCCTTCATCCGAAGCAGGCGCACGATGCTAAGGAAGCTGCGCTTGAGCGCAAGGTGAAGCATCTGGAGCGGGTGAACGCGCGCCTTGCGATGCACAATGCCCCGGCAGGCGACGCGGCCTCTGCCGCTGCAGCCGAGGCACGCGCCCAAAAGGTTGCCGCCGCTGGTGCTCTTGCGGTAGAACGCAAGGCTGAGGCGCTGACCAAGCGCCTCGTCACTCCGGGTGATGCGGCGATGGCTCACGCGGAAGCGGTTGCGGAGGCGGGCGCCCGCGGCGAGCAGAAGCGCGTGGAACAGGACACACAGGCGATGCTGCACGACTCGGGGAGCTTCAACCTGGCCAAAATGGAGCGCGCGCGCGCGCACTCGCTCCCAGGCGTGACCAAGTCCGCGTTTGGCGGCGCCCGCCGCGCGTTCAACCAGGGGCGCGCCGGCGCGGGGCATCTCCCGGGCATCAAGGAGGACACGTGGCCGTTTGCAGCAGGCTCCTTCCACGAGGCCGCTAAGAAGCCAATCCCGGGCGCCAACGAGGATGACTGGCTGTCCTCGGTCTTCTTTCCCAAGAAGGCGGCCGCGGCCGGTGGCTGCTACCCCGGCAACGACGGCAAGCTGCAGTGCTCGGGCTCGCGCGGTGCCCTGGCCGCCGCGGGAGCGCTCGCCTCGTCCATGGGCCTCAGCGACACGCGCGTCGCGCCGAAGCGCGCGCCAGGCACCGGGCTCGCGCGTCTCGTCCCGCAGATCCGCAAGGACGCGGAGCAGCAGCGCCTTGAAGACGCGGCCGCGGCGTTTGCGGCGCAGATGAAGGCGCAGGGGCCCGCGGCGCGCACGCAGGCACTCGCGCAGGGCGCGGTGCTCGCGGACGCGCGCGCGGGCGACGCGCTGCTGCGGAAGGCGCAGGAATTCTCGGCCAAGGGGCGCACGCAGGTGCTCGAGCGCGCGGGCGCGCAGTGCTCGACGCTGCTGGACTGCATTTCGGGCGCGGGCGGCGTCGTACCGCACCACACGCACCCGACGATTGGCGCGGCGCTGGACCTCCAGGTCCACTCTCCGGAGGAGTCGCGCTCGCGCAACGCCCTCGCCGACGCCTTCCGCGGCGGCATGCGCCCCTGGCGGCTCGTCTCGCGCTGGCCGTTCGAGGCCGGCGACCGCAGCGTCGCCGTCGGCTCCGACGAGCTCGCGGGCACGGTGCACCGCCCGATGTCGCCCAAGGGCAAGATCGCGCGGCCGTCGGCGACCAGCCGGACTGGGCAGAAGGCGGACGTTGCCGCGCGGCCAGTGTCGTCGGGAGCGACGTACGCGCGAGAGCGCCGCGCGCTGCGCTCGCGCGCGCTCGCGGCCGAGCAGCAGGGCACGCTCGCCCAGCTCGCGCAGCGCTGGGAGGCGGAGGACGCGCCGGCGCGCGCGGCGCCCGGGGTGCGTGCGCGCAAGCAGGCGCTGGTCGACTCGGGGTCGTTCACGGCGCTGCTGCACACGTGGGAGACGCAGGACGCGCGCAAGGGAGCGCGGCGGCAGTCGCTGGCCGAGGAGGAGAGCCCGGCGCTCCCGCCCGGGGACGGTTCGGACGGGGCGGCGGGTGCGGAGGCGGGCGAGGAGGGGGCGGAGGAGCTGCCTGTGGTCCCGAGCCTGCCTGACAACCGCGGCGCGCGCAACTACGAGAGCACGCAGAGACTCTGCAAGACGGGCGTCAACTGCAACACGGAGTTTCTTGGCGCCGAGGGGCAGGACCGGGAGGCGCCAATCGCATACGCCGCGGCGCACGCGGCGCTCCCGCCCTGGACGCCGTACCAGTACGGCAACTCGCCGACGGGGTGGACGCCGCGCGACGTGCGCAACTACGCGCCGGACTTTGCGGACCTCCCGGACTGGGAGAACGCGCGCCGCGCGCGCGTCCCTGGGCAGATGGCGGGGCAGCAGCTCCGCGCGATGGCACCCGTGGGGTCGCCGCGGCTGACAGAGGTCTTGCCGCCGGGCGCGGGGGCGGCGGCGCGCCCGGCTGGGGCGGCGCCGGCGCCGGCTCTCGCGGAGGCGGGGGAGGAAGCCGCAGTGGAGCGCGAGGAGGCAACCGACATGGCTAACGCGGCACGGCTCGAGAGCGAGGCGCGCGCGGAGGCGGGTTCGGACGCGCGGCTCTCGCGCGCCGGCGTGAACGTGGACTCAGGATGGCTGCCTTTCCCGCACGAACACGTGTGGGGCGTCGATCGGCGCGGCGAGCACCCGGACCGCCCGGGGCTGCTCTCGGCCGGGGATGCGCTGCCCGCGGACGCGCGCACGCCGCTAGACGGGTTCGAGCGCTCGGACGGCGGGCGCGGCGCGGAGGCGGCGCGGAGGGACCTGGAGGCGCTCGTGTCGCCTGTCGTCGGGGCGTGGGAGGCGCACGTTGCGCCGCCAAAGGGCGGGCGAGCCAAGCCGGCGATCCAGCATGGGTTCGAAGGCGGCGGCGCGTCGGGTGACGCGGGTGCGGCGGCGGAGGGGGCGGACGCGGACGCGGACGCGGACGCTCCAGATGCGGCGGAGGGGGAGGGGGCCGCGGCCGCGGCGGCCGAGGTGAAGAGCCTCGCTCAGACGGTCTTCGGGGACGACAGCCAGAAGGTGGCCGCGGCGCGGGAGGACCGGGAGGCGGCGGCGGTGGAGCAGGCCAAGGTGGACGGGTACCTTGCGTCGCGCTTCGGCGCGGGGGCGCACACGTCCTGAGCCAGTACTGGGGGTCCGGGTGCAAGTGTAGGCTGCGAGAGGCTGCGCGCTCGCGGTCCGCGGCACGGCTTCACTAAGCACAGTGCACGCGCTCAAAGTCCCCGACCCCGCGCCCGATGCAACACAATGCGGGGGCGTCACCACCTCGGCCGGACGCGCTTCGGGAACAGCGCCCAGAGCTGCCACCACTGCACCGCCCACCACCGGCGGCGCCGCCGCGCGGCTCCGCTTGGCCACTGCAACACGCGCACAGGGGCGGCCGCGCCCGCGGCGAGCAAGAGCTGCAGTGCGAGGCGCGCTGCGACGAGCGCCGCGCCCGCGCCCG
>Ga0115567_10007198_pt1 | contig 10548 bp, 10 predicted proteins | sample COGITO_mtgs_1204_2_FD_88679 | JGI IMG/M metagenome (GOLD analysis project Ga0115567, IMG submission 88679) | Pelagic marine microbial communities from North Sea - COGITO_mtgs_120412 | ecosystem: Environmental > Aquatic > Marine > Epipelagic | place: Germany:Helgoland, sampling site Kabeltonne... | reverse complement strand
TTATGGTCGAGTCGGTGCTCAAATTGGTTATTTGAAGACCATCACCGGCACAGATGGTATCTTGATCAATTACGAAGTTTGGAGTTTGAAGGCTTCCAACGATAATTCTTTTGGTAATCGAATATGAACAACCCGATTTGGAGACCACTGTAAGACGAACGATATAAAGTCCTGGATTTGAAAAGGTATGTGCTGTAGCAGCAGATGTATCTGGAGCCGAACCATCACCCCATTCCCAAGTTCTACTAGCAATAGAATCTCTAGGCCCGCTTCGGTCGATAAAATTGACCAATAATGGAGCACAACCAGAATCTACTGAGTTATCGATTGAGGGGTTGAGAACCGCCAATTCAAAATGACCGAGTTTGATAATGGTATCACTGCAACCATGAACCGTAGATACTATCAGCTGGGCATCATATACACCTGCATCAGTGTAATTGTAGGCTGGATTTTGGGTGATATTTGTATCAGTTCCGTTAAATGTCCACTTCCAAGAATTTATTCTATTACCAATACTAGCATCGGTATAATTCACAGCTCGTCCATGGCAAGAAAAGAACCGGTCTTGTGTAAATGCGGCTTCGACCTTATCGACGTATACAATTCTTGAGATAGAATCGAAACAGTTTGCACCCGCACTAATACTTAGCTTAATCCTGTATGTACCTGAATTCGGATAGACCTTTTTGACGTCTCTGTCTGCTGAACTTGTACCATCACCAAAGTCCCAGCTATAAGTGTTACCCCCAACACTAAGGTTCTGAATACTCAATGTATCGTTAATACAAATGGTATCTGGAACTTGAAAATTAGCGTTTGTGCTTGTTACTGATGCATAGGCGGGTTTTATGACAGTATCCTTACAACCGTTTGCATCGATAATACTCAAGCCTACATCAAATACACCCGTTGAATAGGTGTTGTTGGGGTTTTGTCCTGTACTGGTGTTTCCATCCCCGAAGGTCCAAGCATAACTCATGGGTGCCCTTCCCTTACTTTGATCGTCAAATTCAACAAAATGAGGTGCTTGGCAATCGTGAGGAGAATTCTTTGTTCCGAAATTAGCCACTGGCTTTGGGAACACCTCTACATACTGAGCTCGTGTTTTACTTGATTGACATCCATTATCATCGATTACTTGCAAGGTCAAACTAAAAACTCCTCCAGAATTGTAAGTGTAATTTGGGCTTGGACTATAAGACAAGCTTCCGTCTCCTAGCGTATAACGTATCCAAGAGATACTCGTGTCTCCAAGCACTGTTTGATCATTGATTTGGACATTCAAGGGAGCACAATCTCTTCGAATTCCAGAAATCGAAAAATCTGCTGCTGGGGGTTGAAACACCTTGATGTAGGCAGTTTTGGTTCGTGTTACTGTCCTTGAACCATCTGATACCGTAAGGCTCACGGTATAATTACCCGGACTTGTAAAGGTTGCAATTGGAAAAGGATTGTTCGAATTTGAGTTTTGAGTTGGTGAAAAACTCCAAACCCTACTCGTGATATTTCCACCTGTGCTGAGGTCTTTAAACCTTACCGTTCTTGGAGGGCAAAAAGAAAGTGTATCTGCTTCAAAATCAGCAACCAACTGTGCTTTTCCCAGGAATGGAAAAGTGAGAATCAAAATACAGAGGCAGACTTTAGACATTGACCCTAAAATTAAGCTTTTCCAAGTCAAGATAAATTCTCAAAATAGAAAAGCTCAGTTGTTAGGGTTAGGAGTGTCGTAAAAGTACAAAAAAAGAGGGACTAATAAGTAATTATGATCTGTCCCTTGGTGCTAATGGGTCCTTTGGGCTTTTCGTTGAATCTTGCACCCTTGCAGGCGAATTCCGCTTTTGTATATAAGTACTCGTTGGTTGTGGTAGATCCTATTCCTCCTGCTTTAACCTTGGTTACATTTCCATATTTATCTAATTCGATGTCTACTACTACTATTCCTCTATTTTCTGTGGCATTCGAGAGTTTTGGAGCTTTAATCATTTCACGCCCTTTGACTAAGTATCGAATTAAGTAGTTTCCCGAACGGATAGTTTGTTCTTGTATGGAGGGATCAAAACTTCCATCATAGGGAACGTATTCATCAAAGAAAATAGAGCTGACCCGAATCAAAGGAATCTTGTTCATTTTCCTGTTGATAGCCATAATGATTGTGTCGTTTTCAAGGCTAAAAACCACACCACTTAGCTTCTCCCCTCCCTTTAACACCACAGAATGCTGAGCTTGCATTTGAACGCTTAGCAAAATAATGGCAAGTGCAGGTAGTACTTTGAATAACTTCATGTGATAAAAGTACTTTGAGTTATCACTAAGCAAACGAAGGGGTTTCTAGCTTTTTCAACTGCTTCCTGTTGAACAGAACATCGAGGTATTTCCTATTATTGCAAGCAAATAGAAGCTGTGCTACTTTATCGTTTTATTTGGTTCTCCCTTTTCGCTGTATTCAGAGTATACTTTAGAAAAATCTACCTGAACAATCAGAAAACCATACGTAAGAACACACCTTACATTGTTGCTTCTAATCACCCTAATTCCTTTCTCGATTCTGTAATTGGCCCTACCTTCCAATGGAGGCAATGGAATTTCTTGGCCAGAGGTGACGTATTCAAAAAAGGAATCATCAAACAGCTGATGACTTGGATGAATATGCTCCCAATTTTCAGGAGATCGGATGCTAAAAACAATAATGAAAAGAATCAATTGACCTTTGAACTTGTTGCCGACCTTCTAAAGCGCAAAAGAATGGTCATGATATTCTCAGAGGGCCATTGTGTTATTGAAAAACGATTGAGACCTATTACAAAAGGAACAGCGAGAATGGCTTTTCATGCCTGCGAAAAACATGGTTATGATATCGATTTAGAAATTCTTCCCACAGGCTTAAACTATACGGAACCCTTTGGAATAAGAGCCGAGATTTACTACAACTATGGTGATCCAATCAAAGTAAAGGACTATCAAGCACTTTACCTAGAAGAACCTAACAAGGCGATAGTGACACTCACTGCAGAAATTGAAAAAAGATTGAAGGTCTGTATAGTTCATGTGAATCATGGATTAGACGAACAGGCAGAAATACTTTTTAAAATTTATAAGAACGACCGCTTGGTTCGGAGGTTTCCTATCATTGAAAAAGACCATGTTCGTGCTTTCGATGAAGAAAAATCGATTGCCAACTTGCTTAACCACTGGCAAGAATCTGAGCCTAAAAAGCTTGAAAAATTGGAAGATCAGCTTTTTACTTATCAGAAAAAATTGGCTGAATTCAATATGCATGATGCCTATTTTTCAAAAATTTCCAGCAGTAAATTCTTTCAAAGATTATATCTCGGATTATTCTTTCCTCTTTGGGCCTATGGCTTCCTTACCAACTTTTTTGTTTTTCGCTTCGCCAAGCATTATCCTTCCAAATTATTAAAGAGCAAGGTTTTCTATTCCTCCTTAAGAATCGGCTTAATTATTATTGGCTACTGGATTTACCTCCTGATAATCTTGCTTAGCCTATCCATTTTGTTTAGCTTTCCAATTGCAATCCTTTACTTGGTATTTCATGTAATTGCTGGTTATAGCTTCGTTCTTGCTTTTGACATCATCAAAGAATTGAAAGAAAGCCGAAAATCCAATAGTGCTTCTGAAGCGCAGCTTTCAGAAATTCAAGAAATGAGGGATTCGATTATAACTACAGTTGAAAACGCACTATGAAGAAATTCCTACTTTTTATAATGGGCTTACCTCTTTTGAGTTTTGCTCAAGACAGCTCTAAGGTCAAACTAAACTTTGAAGCATTTGTAGACCTTTATTATGCTGCTCAAGAAGGCCCTGTGAGTACTGATGCTATCGCATTCAACCATAGCCGAAAGAACGAGTTTAATCTAAATTTAGGTTTAATAAAACTTAATGCTGAACATGAGCGTTATCGTGCAAATATCGGTCTAATGACAGGCACCTATGCTCGATATAATCTGGCCCATGAACCCCTTGAATTCAGTAAGATCTGGGAAGCCAATGCTGGAATAAGATTAGCAAAAAACCTATGGTTAGACGCTGGAATATTTTCTTCTCACTTGGGTTTTGAAAGCGCAATTTCCACTGAAAACCTTACCCTAACTAGATCTCTTGTTGCAGAGAATTCCCCCTACTATTTATCAGGAGTTAATTGAACATATAAGTTGGGTGAAAAATGGAGCTTCCTCTTAAATGTGTCAAATGGATGGCAGGTTATACGTGACATTAACACTTCAAAAGCACTAGGCACTCAAATTCAGTTTAGTCCAAATGAAAAGATCACTTTAAACTCTAGTACGTTTGTAGAAGATCAGCCCATATTTTCTGGGCGCTCCCTTCGTTTGTTCCACAATTTTTATGGTGATTTTGAACTTAGCAAGAAGATCAGACTCATCGCTGGCTTTGATTTTGGTTGGCAAGATGATCTGCTTCTAAGCGTAAACAATCAAAGGACGTGGCTTGGCCAAGTCCTCATTATTCAATATAAATTCTCTGAAACATATGCTGTAGCAGCGCGACAGGAGTATTATTCAGATCCAGATGGTGTGATAATCGGCAGTGATAATCTTCAGTCGTATTCATTGAACTTTGACTACAGTATCAATAAAAAGGCAATGCTTCGATTAGAAGGTAAATAGGTTCGGAAATTCCACAGATTTCAACGGGGACCTAATAAATGATGACCTTTTTGGCTTAGCCTCTCTGGCAGTTAGTTTTTAGTCCTCATCATATTTAATGCGGCAAAAAACCATCCTGGCATTGGCTTCTTAGGATCGCGCTTTGCTAGGTTCAAGTTCCAACCTATTGCTTTGATCATTGGAATTTTATGCGTCTCAACAAATTCAACTAGAGTGCTTTCTGGTGCATCAATATAGCTAAACTGTCCAGCGGCCTCCCCCATATCAAAGTCGGGGTTTGATTCAACAGTGAATGGAAAACCTTTTGACTCGCATTCAGCTTTGAGCTCTTGCATTCCTCTTATATCGTAGCAGAGATGAATGTATCCTAGATCTCCCCAATCTCTTCCTTCAAATATTTCTTTACCATCATGAGCCTCTAATTCGTAGAGCTCAATTTCAGAAGGGCCAAAAATTGGACTTAAGAACCCAGCCCTAGGTTTAGAATGCCGAAGAATCACCCTTCTTACTTTCGCATCTCCTCCATTCATTTGAATATCATCGAAGCTTGCGCTCTCATCAAAAGAAACCTCATCATATTCAAGAATATCCTTGTAGACTTTTATGCTATCCTCAATATTCTTTACTCCTATTGCACACCCTAAACTCCCACCCATATGGTGTTTGGTTGCTTTTAACTCATAAGAATCTTCAACTACCTGAATAACATTACCGTAAGGGTCTTTCATCCAGAAGCTTTTTCTACCTAAAGGATCACGTTGAACTTCGCCAAGTAAATTTTGCTTCGAACTTTTAAATGCTTCATAACTGCGATCCACATCGGGACTTCGCATTTTATCTGCAAAAATTCCTAAGTCCCCCATTTTGATTTCAAAACCTATTGCTTGAGGCGTCCGACCGGTATATTGCCAGATTTCTAAACCTCCTCCGCCACGAATATTATAAGCCAAAATTGCGTGACGAGAACGAACTTCATTTTGAGTATAAGGAAGCATAAGTGCTGCCTCTGCAGCTTCTTCAAATATTTTAAGATCAAATCCAAACTGAGTTCTGTAGTAATCCCATGCCTCTTTTACATTGCTTACTCCAATACCGATCTGCTGAATACCGCTAATAATCTTTTTATCCACCTATGTAGCTTTTATGTTCTTTGCAATTCTGTAAAACAAGAATGGGAAAAAACGTTTGATATAAACGAGCAAAATTTCCTTTTTACCCACTAAAATCTCCGGTTTATTCTTCTCCATCCCCGAAATTATTCTCTTCGCACATTGTTCTGCACTCATACCTTGAATGTGCCTCGGATCAATCGTCCCGTGATTTGAGCCATCCTTTTTCATCGCATGTTGAGAAAGTTCGGTGCTTATACTCCCAGGATAAACAACTGATACCTCAATACCATTATCCGTTTCTTCCAGTCGCATTGATTCAAGGAAGCCTTTTAATGCGTGTTTGGATGCAGAATAGGCGCAACGCAATTTGAATCCGAAATAACCCACTATACTGCTGATTCCAACAATTTGTCCGTGACCCTGAGACTTAAATATCTTAAGCGCTTCAACACTCAGGCTAACGGCCGAAAAGTAATTGATTTGCATAATTCGTTGATGATTCTCCAGAGGAGTTTCATAGACTCTTGAGCGTTGAGTAATACCTCCATTGTTGATGAGAACATCAAGAGAGCCAAACAATTCATAGGCCTCTTTCACTAACTCCTCCCCATCCTTTAATTCTAAAAGATCCAGAACCAAGACTTTGGCTTGCCCTCCTTCTCCTTCACACCTCTCTTTTACACGTTGAAGTTCTTCTTTCCTCCTAGCGGAGAGAATAATTCGGTTACCCTTTTTAGCAAGGCCTACTGCCAATGCTTCTCCAATTCCTGAAGAAGCACCAGTGATCCAAATGGTACGATCTTGTAGTTTCAATACTTAGGGTTTGTCTTTTGCAAAGACATAAGTGCTCACATGCACTAAAGTAAGCGGGTTACCGCTTCCTGCAGAACCGCTTGAAACCAATTCATAACCTTGATCACTCAAACGATTAAATACATCTTTAATCTTATTTCCATTCACTTCGTGGTGGTCACTATTCAATTGCTCAATAGAAATTCGCTCAGACTTTTCGCCACCATAAGTAAGCACAATTTCTCCTTTGGCTCCAACAGGTTCATAGACTCGAACCACTACATATTCTGTGCCTCCGGCATATACTGCGGATTGCATTGAACTAAAAAGAAGGATTGTACAAGAAAGAGATACGATGAAAAAGAATTGCTTTAAACCAGACATACTTTTGCTTTAAACTCAAAAATAGCATTTCAGTCCTGAAATAAAAGGAGTATTTAAGATTGATTATAAGATTCGTCACCCGTTTCCACTTCTCGCATTTTATTAACTGTATTTTTGCCGCTTCCATTCGCGATGAAAAAGCTTTTCTCTAAAAAGGTAGCAATTCCAGTTCTAGCATTAATTGGAGTTCTTATAGCTTATAGCTTGACTTTAATTCCTGGAATTAAGTTCGACTACAACTATGAGCATTACTTTCCAAAGGGCGACCCTGACTACGCTAAATACAAAGAACACATAGCGCGTTTCGAAACCGACAACGACTTCTTTTTGATCGGAATGAAAAATGAAGCCGGAATTTTCGAAAAGGAATTCCTGCACGATGTCGACTCACTAAATGAGCAACTTCGACGTATGGATATGGTTGAATCGGTAGTCTCACCGACGCGATTTAAAAACCCGATTATCGGACCATTCGGGGTTATTTCTCCCAATGTTCTCAATATTGACAGACCCGAAAACTATGACAAGGACTCGATTAGGGTTTTTGAAAATCCAGAATTAGTAGGTTCTTTATTCTCGCCTGATGCTAAATCGGTCAGCTTATTGGTGCGCCATTATCCTTCGAAGGATCAAAAAAAGAAAGATGCTTTTACTGCTGCAGTTGAGAATTTAGTAGCCTCATACGGTTTCGATGAAAGTCACGTAGCAGGTAAAATAAAAGGTCAATATTTCTTTATATCGGCAATGAAAAAGGAATTGGTTCTGCTAATTATTGCGTCAATTGCTCTCCTACTTCTGATACTGTGGTTTTCATTTAAATCAATTTGGGGCATTTGGGTCCCACTGATGGTGGTTGGAAATACCATCATTATGATTCTGGCTTTCATGGTCATGGTAGGGAAACCAATTGACTTGATGAGTACTGTTATTCCTACCATCTTATTTGTTGTAGGTATATCGAATGTCATTCACATCGTAGAGAAATATTTAGAAGAACTCAGAACAGGAAGCCCTAAGAAACGATCCCTAATCATTGCCTATAGAGACATTGGATTAGCAACCATCCTTACCGCGCTCACCACCGCCATTGGCTTCTTATCGTTGAGAACCTCAAGCATCATCCTCGTCAAGGAGTTTGGGGTATTTACAGCTATTGGCGTTTTCATCGCACTATTCTTGAGTTTTACTTTCTTACCTTCCTGTCTTATACTCTTGAAGAAGCCAAAAAGAGCTAATAAACAGCAGGGCGAACTCTTTTGGACAAAACGTTTACATCGCATCTTTTTGTGGATGCTACCAAGAAGAAAGATCATTTTCATCTATTCGATTATCGTTTTTTGTCTGGCAGTTTTCGGGATAGCATCAGTAAAGGTTGACAATTCTTTATTGGAAGACTACGCCACAGATGAAGTATTCATTGCAGATTACAAGTTCTTCGAAAAGGAATTTTCTGGTTTTCGCCCCTTTGAGTTATCTATAGAAGCGTTAGATTCTAATCACAATTTGATGGATTACAAAAGTCTGCTCGAGCTTCAAAAACTCGACAGCTATTTGCGCGACTCTTTCAATTGTGGTTTCTTAATTTCTCCGCTCACCTTCGTAAAAAGCTCTTTCAAAGCAATGAAAGGAGGCAATCAGGAATATTATCGATTACCTACTGAGAAGGAACATCGAAGAGTAAAACGCAATGTGCGCCGATTACCAAAAGTTAACCAAAGAGCATTTATGTCGGACGATAAAATGTTCGGACGTTTTAGCGGAAAGGTTGAAGATATTGGTGGTTATGAAATGAGGAAAAAGAACATCAAATTTTATGATTTTCTAGCTAAAGAAATCGACCCTCAATTAATCAAAATTAGCATGACGGGTATGCCCTATCTCATTGATAAAAACAATGACTCCTTGGCTAGTAATATTTTAAATGGTTTACTCCTGGCCTTCAGCTTGATAGCCATAATCATGGGGCTACTTTTCCGAAGTTGGAAAATTGTAATCATCTCGCTTCTACCAAACATCCTTCCTTTACTACTCATTACAAGTTTCATGGGACTTTTGGGCATCGATCTTAAAATTGCGACCTCCATTATTTTCACCATTGCTTTTGGAATAGCTGTAGATGACACCATTCACTTCATGTCTAAATTCAGGATTGAATTAAGCAAGGGGAAATCAACCCTCTATGCACTTAAGCGCACTTATTTATCCACTGGGAAAGCAATCATGGTTACTACCATCATCTTAATCGCTGGCTTTATGACCCTATTGGTGAGCAGTATCGCAAGTAATTTCTATCTGGGGCTACTCATAAGCCTAACCTTGCTTTTTGCAGTGCTTTCCGACCTGCTCTTCCTTCCTGTTCTGCTCCTTCTTTTTTACAGAAAAAAAGGAACGAGCTCAAAGAAAAAGACGGAAAAGAAAGAAGCTTTACTTCAAGAAGCCTAGGATCAGCAGCTTACGCCATTCAGAACGAACTATTCCAGGCATTCTCTCTTTGTAAGGTGAAACCTTAGATAAACGCTCATATTTTTCAGGCATGGCCGCCATTTTAAAATTGAGATTAGCCTGTTTTGATAGTTGCATTCGTGTCCTTCATTGATGAAAAGGAGAAGTGCACGCAACTAATGACTTAAAGCCGCTTAATTGCATAAATCGGATCAGAGCAGCTACATTTTGTTCTGTCGAAATACTAGTAGTATCCCAGGTAACATAGGCGGTATCAATACCAATAGAATCAATGAACTGGAGAAACTCTTGTCGTTCATGCATGTAACAGGTTCCTATTGACAGAAACACTGGACGTGCATCAGCCTTGAAATATTCTGAGGCTGATAAAAGTCTTTCCCTAGTACCAAGACCAGGGTTGCATCCACTTCCTGGAACAAATATCACCTCTCCATAAGTCGGATTACTGAATCTTCCAACAGCCAAGAGCTTCAAGCCTAAAGTTTCCCAATTTAGATAGAGCTTCACTATCAAAATCAAGTGAAAGGAAAAGATCGAAAACAATAATAGCCTCGGCCAGAATTTTGAATGATTCATCTTGTCAAAATTATACTTTTGACTTGCACCTGAATGGAATCAAGCTCAGACATAAAATGGTTGAAAGCTGGAGATGAATCATCTTTCCAAAAGTTTTTCGAGACTCACTATAAGGCTTTGGTTGGTTTTGCTTTTAAATACTTAGAAGACATAGACGAGTCAGAGGAGGTAGTGCAAGAATCCTTCACTAAACTATGGGAAAAACGCAGCTCAATTGAATTATCTGGACAGTTAAGTGGTTACATGTTCAGCATGGTTAGGAATGTGTGTTTAAATAAATTCAAACACGAAGAGGTTGCCAGAAAATACAAAGCAGAAATACTGCATACCTCTAATGAGTTCGAGGGGGAAGCTTCAAGTTTTGACCAGGAAATGCATCATCGCTTGCATCAACTAATTGACGAACTTCCAGATCAATGCCAGAAAATATTCCAGATGAGCAGATTCGAGGATTTAAAATATGCTCAAATTGCAGATAAGCTGGACCTTTCTGTGAAAACTGTAGAAAACCAAATTTCAAAGGCATTAAAGATCATTCGTGAGGATCTAAGATCCGTCCGAAGCCTTCACCTCAT
>Ga0115567_10007194_pt1 | contig 10553 bp, 6 predicted proteins | sample COGITO_mtgs_1204_2_FD_88679 | JGI IMG/M metagenome (GOLD analysis project Ga0115567, IMG submission 88679) | Pelagic marine microbial communities from North Sea - COGITO_mtgs_120412 | ecosystem: Environmental > Aquatic > Marine > Epipelagic | place: Germany:Helgoland, sampling site Kabeltonne... | reverse complement strand
GGCGTACACGCAGGCTGACCGGTGCGTCGTGTGGCAGTTCAAGAAGGTGAAAGGTCAGGGTGAGCACGTGTTGACGATTAACATCTCGTTCCCGGACGAGGCACAGGCGCGTGGGGCGAAGAAGGAGTGCGGTCCCGCGACTTTGAGTTTTACGATTCCGATGTACAACGCCAGTAGGTTGGCGGTGCGGTACCTGCAGATTGGGGGTGGGACCGCGCACGACGGGCAGGTTGGGGGCGCACAGGGCGGGGGTGCGGGCGGAGGTGGGAAGGATGGGAAAGGGCCGCACAGGTGGGTGCGTTACGTGACGAAGTCGTCGTCCTACGTGTGTAGGGTGTAAGTGTTTAGCAGTGCTTTGTGCCGACGAGTACTCGTAACTCGAATCGTTCCTAAACGCCAATTACTCGTCCGATCGCCGCCGGTTGGCAGTCTCCTCCTCTTGGCACCCTCGGTGCCTTCCAACCGGCGAAATATCTGTGACCGGGTGCCCAGTGCCCAGTCACGTTTCACGTGCGAACCCAAAAATCGCGAGTCAAAACGCCGCCAAAAAATCTCGGTCGAAAAATACAGTTTGAACGCAGCCTTCAAGTTGAGAGCGGCGGCCGATCGAGCCGGCAGAGCTGGCACCGATAGTGGACACGAGGAAGGTTTTCCCCGCGTCTATCTAAGGTTTACGTGAGGCACGTCGTAGCGTCGACGTCCTTGTCCGTGCGTTAGGGTCAGAGAGACCCAGTGTTCGCGTCTCCGTGCGTGAGGGCGTTTGCAGGTTCAGAGAAAAGCACACTCAAAAAGCGAGTGTAAAGATGGCTGCCGCGATGTCTGCGACGCGGGCCACCGCGCTGACCTCCCGCCGCGTCCAGGGCCCCAAGCCCTGCGCCGGGTCCACCAGGCGTGCCCGCCCGGTTCGATCCGCCGTCGTCGACGGTGAGTCATCGACCCGTCACCCGCAGCCGCAGCGCCCGTCGGCCCACGCCGCCCAAGCCCCAGTTTAAAAATAACCCTCCGCGATCGCGAAGGCCCGACCCAAAGACCCGACCCCTGACGCCGCTCCCATCTCTCTCCTTCCATTCCACAGTCAAATCCGCGGCGGTCGAGAAGCCCTGGAAAACCCACGACTGCCGCCTCGTCCTCGAGGACGGCTCCGTCTGGTCCGGCCGCTCCTTCGGCGCCAAGGGCACCGCCGTCGGCGAAGTGGTCTTCAACACGTCCCTGACCGGCTACCAGGAGATCCTCACCGACCCGTCATACGCCGGCCAGTTCGTCCTCTTCACGTGCCCCGAGATTGGCAACGTCGGCATCAACCTCGAGGACATGGAGTCCACCCAGGCGCACATGGGCGCAATGCTCGTCAGGCACCTCTCCCTCAACGTCTCCAACTACCGCTCCGCCATGTCCCTCCCGGAGTACCTCGAGCAGCAAAACGTTATAGGCATCTCCGAGATCGATACACGGGCCATCACCCGACGGCTCCGCGATACCGGGTGCCTGAACGGCATCATCACCACCGACGCCTCCAAGAGCGACGAGGAGCTCGTCGCCATGGCGAAAGACTGGACCATCGTGGGCAAGGATATGATCTCGGAGGTTACGTGCGCCGAACCCTACGAGTGGTCCGATCCCACCGGAGAGGAATGGGAGTGGGCCGCGGAGGCCAAGGCGTCCACGAAGGGTAGCCTGCACGTGGTGGCCTACGACTTTGGCGTCAAGCACAACATCATGCGCCGCCTCGCGTCCTTCGGCTGCCGCATCACCGTCGTCCCGGCGTCCATGCCCGCGGCGGAGGTGATGGCCATGGACCCCGACGGGATCCTCTTCAGCAACGGCCCCGGCGACCCATCCGCGGTGCCTTACGCGGTTGAGAACGCCAAGGCGATCTTAGGCGAGGTGCCCGTGTTTGGCATCTGCATGGGCCACCAGGTCCTCGGTCAGGCGTTCGGCGGCGAGACGTTCAAGCTCAAGTTTGGCCACCACGGCGGGAACCACCCCGTGCGCGGGCCGTCTGGCCGCGTCGAGATCTCTTCGCAGAACCACAACTTCGCGGTGAAGCCGGACTCGCTGCCCAAAGAGGTGGAGGTGAGCCACATCAACCTCAACGACGGGACGTGCGCGGGGATGGTCTACCCGGCGATGCGGGCCATGACCATTCAGTATCACCCGGAGGCGTCCCCTGGGCCGCACGATTCCGATCCGTGTTTCGAGGACTTCGTCACCATGATGAAAGCGGCGAAGCGCGAGAAGGCAATTTAAGCTTAAATGAAGGCGGCGCGATGCGATTACTCACGTAGTCTACGTGTTACACGCGGGTGATTGATGATAAAGCATGGTTTATGTAATAGGGGGTATGCCGTGAGGGGGTGTTCCGGTTCTTTCGTGTTCTTGTGTGATGAAGCGAAGGGCGCGAGAGAAGTGGAGAGGTTGACGTTAACTTTTAGTTCGTTTTCGAAATGCGATTTAAATCCGTCGCTAATGCGTAATACGCCCACTCACTTGTATATGTGCCAGTCTGCCGAGTTGTCATGTAATCACCCACGCTTCCCATTGGTTGGCGCGGAAGATTTTCTATTTAGGCACTCGCATCTCGATCGTCGGCATCATCCCGGCTCGCGCCAGCCATGTCGGTCCTCGCCTCCGCGACCACCGCGATCGGCTCCATCGCGTCCCCGCGCCGCAGATCCAACGAGCGCGTGACCGCCGCTCGCCGCCCACGATCGCACGTACGCGTGAACGCGAACGAAGGCGGCGATGACCAAGAGCTGGATTTTGTCACGCGGATGGTGCTGAACGTCTTCGGCAAGGACGCGCTGGATGACCCGGAGCCGATGGGCCTCAAGCGCATGACGAAGGAGGAGTGGCCCGACCAGTGGCCCGCGCTCACGGACGGCACCGTCGCGGAGACTCTGCCCACCGACGACACCCCCGAGCTCAAGATGGTGCGCGCGGTGTGCAATCAAACTCAGTTGGAGTTCCAGCCCCTCGGGCTGGCGTACGACGCGGACACGCACGGCTGGCGCGCGAGCTCGTTCCACACGCAGCTCGACGGCCAAGGCGCCGCGATCCTAGTCGCCACGACCATGGACGGGACCGTCTTCGGGGGGTACAACCCGAAAGGGTGGCTCGGATACGGCGAATGGCTGGACGCCATCTCAGCGTTTCTGTACGTCTACCAGAAAGGGCCGATGGGGGGACTCGGCGGCGGGAACGGGCGGCCGGTCAAACTCGCGAAATGCGGCGGCAGCGGCATGGCGATCATCGACGAGGACAACAAAGGCCCGAAGTGGGGCCCCGACGGCTTGAACATCGACTTGGAGAACAGAACCGCGCGGTCACGGCTGGGTACGTATTACGACAAGATGCCGGGCGGCGGCAAGACGCTCTTCGGCGGGGTGGGTGCCTTGACCGGCGGCGGGGGCGCGGCGCAGTTGAAGACACTCCGGGTGTACGTGGCGCTCGGGGATAGCGAACTGGCGAAGAACTACGTGCCGAACATGTTCCAGTTTGGCAAAGGGGAGCTCGAGAAGATTCGCGAAAACGATCCGAAACCGGGCTCGTCTGACGAAGCCGACGGCGGGTTCAAGATGCCCAAGATGCCGTGGGATAAGTGAGTGCCTACCCACGTGTATCAGATGTAATTGATGTATGAATGTCACTAATACGTAATTGCCGCTCAGTCGCTGTCCGTCTCCTCGGCCGCCTTTCGTTCCTCCTCCTCCTCGCGCCACCGCCTGCGCTCGGCGGCTCGAGCGGCTCGTTCAACTTTAGCCTCCGCCTTTTCGCTCTGCGTCTTCAAATCCGTCCTCGACGGTACGCGTTCGCTCCGTTCCTTACGCACGAACCGCCTGAACGCGGCGGCGCCGAGGCCCACGCTCGCCATGGCCGCGAGCGTCTTCTTTCGTCGCATCTCCTCGTCGTTGGCGGCATCCGGGGACATCGTATTGGACGCGCCTTCGCCTGTGCACAAAACATGACGTCAGTATCAAATTGCCCATACGGATGAGAAGAATTACTTGTAAAATGAACGTACCAAAGTGAAGCAAGCCGTCGTCGCCGGTGACGAGGACGTCGTCGTCGTCGTCGTCGGGATTGATCGGCCGTCCCGCTCTGAAGCACCACGTCATGGCCATCTCGCGATACGCGCGTCCTCGTTTCAGTCGCATGCGAGCCGGATCGTCGTCCACCTCGTCGACCGTGGCGTGGACTTTACCGACCCTGTGTCCGACGCCGGCGAGAAAGTGTTGCGGGCCGATGCCTGATAAGAAAAACACGACGTCATACTAATTGCCCGTACGAAGATAAAAAGAAACTCACCGCGGCCGCCGTTGGCGAATGACTTGGCGCCGAGCACGACGGTGGGCCTGCGCCCGCGGCCGGTGGGCAGCGCGCGCATCACGCCGGTGATGCGTTTGAGGAGGGCGTCGAGTCGCCCGGGGAGGCGCTCGTAACGCGCGAGGATGGAATCGGATCGTCGGACTTTATCGACGGCGGTGTCGACTTTACCGGAGAGAGAGACGCCGCCGCCGCCGTCGTTCCCGTCTTCGTCGATGACGTCCTCGGGGGTATCCTCGGGAATCGCACGGCGAACCGCGCTCCACAGATCGGACGCCCGTCGCGGAGGTCCTCCTCCCGCGTCGACTTCGCGAGCGTAGGAGCGAAGTTCCTCCTCCTCCTCCTCGAGGGAGGATAAAGCGAGGGTGGGCGAATGAGACGCGGAGTGAGACTCGTTTCGACGCCGTTCGCGTTCCTTGGCGCGAGCGGTGGACGCGAACATGGGTGCCGACATGCGCGACGAGTTCGCCCCGGCCGCCTTGCCGTGTCCGCCGTGCGCGTGGAGTGACTCGGAGGAGCGACTCGAGACTGTTTGCCCGTAGCCGACGCGTTGGTCCGCTCGTTTCGGGACCCGAAGCACCCTGGTGACCATATCGTCCACCGCTTTCAACCCCTCGTCCATCGTGGCGAGATGCGAGGTGATGCGGGTGAACGCTCGCATCTTGACGTTGAGCTCCTTCTCGCGCGTCGCGATCGAGCGTTCCAGTCGCTCGTCACGCCTCGAGCCTATGACGGATACCGAGACGCGAGTGACGGACGGCGCGGGTGTCTTCGCGGGTGTCTTCGCGGGTGTCCGCGCGGGTGTCTGCGCGGGTGTCTGCGCGAAGGATCGACGCGACGGCGGCGAGAACATCGTGGCGGCGGAGATTGAAGCCGCGCGCATCCGCGACATCTTCGGCACCGGCGGCTTCGAGCTGGACCGTCGGGACCGGAGTGGTGAGTCACCGGAGTGAGTCGGCGAGCCGATCGACGGACTTCGTCCTTTGGTCGGCGGCAAGGGTAAAAGCGTCGCCCTTCGCGCGCGGATCTGTTCCAGCGCGTGTTCCGCTCGGTTCGAGACGGCGGCGAAGGACGCGCGCGCCGCGGAGACGCGGCCGCGGGAGTACGCGCCGTCGTCGTCGTCCGCCTCGAGGCCGATGCCCAGCCTCGCCGTGCGCAGCTCTTCGGTTCGCGCGAGCAGTTCCGACCACATCGCTCGCTCGCGCGCCTGAACCTCCGCGATCTGGTCGTCCACGACGCATCGCGTCTCTCTGCTCTTCTCGAGCTGCGCGAGAATCTGCGCCGGGTTGAGCGACGACGCTTCGTTGAGCCCCGCCGCGGACGCGAGGCGCTGGAGCGCGGCGCGGCACCACTCCTCCTCCGTCTCTTTCCGCTCCAGTTCCTCCCACAGGGACTTGGTCACGCGGCGGGTGACGTCGATGTCAGCCTCGCTCTTCATCTGCTCGCGCTCGCGCCTGCGCGCCAAGATCCGCTCGCGAGTTTTCTCATCCTTGAGGTCGTCCAGGAGCTTGTCGCGCTCCACCTTGGCGTGTTCCACGTCGCGTTTCCACGCGTTGACGCGTTCGAGGTATCTGGCTCTGACCCACTCGAGGGCGTCGTGGCCCCGGCGCCGCGCGTCCATCGCCTCGCGCTCGTACTCCTCGCACGACGCCGCGTCCGCCGTGGCGTCCGCGAGGTCCGCCTTGAGCGCGGCGGTCCCGCGCTTGAGCTCGACGTTCGCGGCGATGAGTCGCGCCGCTATGTGGTCGTATCGGTCCGATACGTCCGACTCGGACTGGGCGTGCTCCAGCTTTTTGGCCACCTCTGTTTTAGCAGCCTCGACCTTGGCTTTGGGCCCCGATAGGTCGTTTGCGCGGTCGTTCTCCTTGGTCACGACCTCGAGGGTACCTCGCAACGTGGCAAGCTCGCGTTCGCGTCCGACGCGCGCGTTCACCGCGGCGTTGTGCGCCATCTCACGCCTGCGAAGCGACGACCGCGCCGCGGTCAACTCTCGCTCGATTCGCTTTCGCTCCTCCTCGGCGACTCTGTCCTCGCCTCGGCTCGTCACCGACCCGGCGCGACGCGTGCGCGACGTGTACTTGGGCTTGGGCGTCGCTGGATCGCCGCTGGCATTCCCGCCGGCTTTGGCACCGGGACTTGCTTTGGCGCCGCGTCCTCCCTTTGGGAGTAAGGTTCGCAGCGCGTTCTGCTCGGCTCGTACTTTGCGAACGTCGTGCAGCGTTCGCAGGTGGTGGTCGGCTCTGGCGCCGACGGAGAAGTCGCCTCCGCCGCCGCCGCCGCGATCGCGCTTGCGTCCCTCCGGGAGGTCGAACAGCGCGTCCGCGCCGTCGACGAGATCCGCGAGCGGGTCTCGATCCCGCGGGGAAGGTTTGCCGGCGCCGAGCGGGGAGTCGTTCGTGCTGTCCGCCGACGCCGATCGTTCGTGTTTGCTCTTGGCGGACGGAGTGACGCATCGCTCGACGAGGTCGGGGTCGACGCCCTTGGCCCTCAACGCCGCGCGCCTGACCACCTCGCGCGATTCGTGCAGGCGTAGCCGTGGAAGGGGCGGGCATCGCGTGCTGTAGACGCCGGGTCCGCCCGGGATGCCGTCGTCCACGAGCGCGGGCTCGCGCGTCACCGGCATGGGCTCGAAATGGAACGGCCAAACGGAAGTGCCAAATGCGGGACCGCCTCCGCGCGGGCGCGTCTCTTGTGCGAACGACGCGTGCGCGGCGCGGCGTCCGAGTCGCCCGGCCGCGCGACGATGTCGATGCGGTGCCCCGAGGCGGTAGATGCGGGTCCACTCGGGTGCGCGCGGAGTGCAATGCGCGTCGCGTCCGTGTCGCGGCGGTTGGCTCTCTGGTGATACGGAGCGACGCGATTTTTCAGTGATGTGAGACGCAGACGGAGGGACGCCCGCCAGCGCATTTTCCGTCCGAGTCAGATCTCTCCGCTCGCCCCGGCGTCAGAACTTGGCGCGCGTGCCCGTCTTCCCCACCACGCGCGCGCGATGCCCCGCGGCGCCAAGGATTCCCCCGACAAGGGCGGCGAAGACGAGTTCTTCGCCGCCGAGTCCACGCGCGCGTCCGAGGAGGTGGAGCGCGTCACCTCCGGAATCGAGCTCGAGCGCGAAGCTTCGAAAACCTTTGGCAGCGACACCGCCATTTTACCGCGCCTGCTCGACGCGTCGGGGGTGCTCCAAGACGCGGCGTCTGCGATCATCGACGACACCTTCAACGCGTGCTTCGCATTCTCCGATAACCCGGCGTGGAACTGGAACTTCTACCTCTTTCCCCTGTGGTGCGTAGGCGTCGTCCTGCGATACCTGGTGCTGTTTCCAATCAGACTCGCGTGGATAGTCACGTGCACGCTGCTCTTCATCGGCGTCTTCACGCTGATCCACAACGTGACGCGAGGCAAGCTCCGGGCTAACTTGGAACGGGACCTCGTGCACCTCTACGCCGCGTGCTTCGTCATCTCGTGGACCGGCGTGATCAAGTACCACGGGCCCAAGCCCACGCAACGCAGCGGGCACGTGTACGTCGCCAACCACACCAGCATCATCGACTACATCATGCTCTGCCAGGTAAGGACTCTCCTAACCCTACCGGGTACCAAATTTTACCAACGACAGATTCGCTCACCCTTACACAGCTGTGTAATCACAGCCCTTCGCAAACCACCACACCAAATCTCTAACCCACGCACCACCGTCCCCACGTGCTTATACACTATCCAGGTGTCGCCGTTCAGCTCCATCGCGCAGCAGAATAAAGGGTGGCTGGGCCTCATACAAAACACCGCCATGGAAGCCATCCACTGCATACGATTCAACCGAACGGAGAGCAAAGACAGGGAGATGGTCCAGCGCCGCTTACGCGAGCACGTCGCCGATCCTGAACGACTCCCGTTGCTCATCTTCCCGGAAGGCACGTGCGTCAACAACGAGTACTGCGTCATGTTCAAGAAGGGCGCCTTCGACCTCGGGTGCAAGGTGTGCCCAATCGCAATCAAGTACAACAAGATCTTCGCCGAGACTTTTTGGCACTCGCGGCGCATGAGCTTCACCACGTACTTACTCAAGCTGATGACGTCGTGGGCGGTGGTGGCGGACGTGTGGTACATGGAGCCGCAGGAGATGCAACCGGACGAGGATTCGATCCAGTTCGCGGAACGGGTGCGGAGCATGATATGCAAACAGGCCGGCATCAAGCCGGTGCCGTGGGACGGGATGTTGAAGTATTACAGGCCGTCGCCGAAGATGACGGAGAAGAGGCGCGCGCAGATCGCGTCCAACCTCGTCAAGCTCCTGCCCCCAAAGGACGGACACAAAAACGACTGAGACATGAAAATGAGGGTGTTGGGTACGAGTATTAGCAACCGGGACGAATGTAACAAAAGTAAGCTCTCGTCGTTCGTTTCTTCATTTCTTTACTTCATGAGACTCTCTTCCGTCTCTATCGTCCCTCTCGACGCGGTTCTCTCGTCCCTCTAGAGTTCACACGTCGAGCGCCGTCTGGCACGTCGCGATCTCCCGCTTGCACCACTCGATCGCGCTCTTGCACCCCTCGTGCGCAGCCTTGATCTGCCGCCGCCCCTCCCTCACAACCTCGCGCTTCCGCTCCAGCTCCGCCATCTCCGGCTTGACAACAGAGTCCTTCGCGAACCCGAGCTCCTTCAACTTTTGCGCCTTGTGCTGCAAATCCCTATCCGCCCGCGCCAGCGCCCGGCCAATCTGCCTCTCCGCGCGCTCCTCCGCGTGCAGCCGGATGCGTAGCGTGCGCTTGCGGACCTCCTCGTACGGCGGCCTGAACGCCCGCGCGGACGCGTTCGCGGCGGCTCGAGCCTCCGCCTCCGTCTCTGAAAACGCGGCGTGTTCTTCGGCGAAGGCCGCGACGTCCGCGGCGGCTTTCGCAATCTTCTCCTCGATGGACGCGCGCATCGCGGCGCGTACCGCGGGGTCGACGTCCATGGAGTGCTGCGTCACCGCGTCCTTGGCGAGCTTGGCGCCCGCGAGCTCGGACCTCGCGGTGTCCATCTTGTCGTCGATGTTTTTAGCCTTTACACGGGCGTGATGCGCTCGGAGCGACGCGTCGTTGAAGCGTCGCCACGTGGACTCCGCAGCCTTCGCCGCGACAATCACGCTGTCCACCTGCGCCTTGACGCCGGTCCTGTCAACCGTGGGTTCCCGCCCGCCGCCCGCGCGGCCGGTGTCGTCCTCAACCGCGGTGAGATCGGGAAGGTTCGCGGTGATGAGCTCGCTGAGCGACATCAGCCGCTCCTTGCCGTCCTCGACGACGCGCCCGTCATCCAGCGCCGTCTCGGACACCTTCGTGGGTAAGCCGAAGACGTTCTTAACGACGTCACTCAGGGTCCCAAACAGAATCTCGCCCACGAGCCGGGTGGGCGCCAGGGGCAAATCCGCGGGAACCGGGTTCAAATTCGAGGAATCATCATCCTCGATTTTGACCCCGTCGATTCTGCGAATGACGTCGTGCGAATCAACCTTCGGGCGCTTGTGCCCCAGCCTGGACGTGCCGTTCGACTTGTACGGCGACGCGACGCCGCCGGGCATCTGCGTCGGGGAAGACCCGGGCGCGAGCGTGACACCCTCGCAAGCGCCGGGCGCCGCCTCGACCCTCGCAACCTCGGTCGCGTGAACCGCGCGTGCGTCGATCGACGGACCGCTCTCCAGCATCGCGCTCGGTGTCCCGGGAGAACCGTGCGACACGAACCCGTTCTGAAACAGCGCCGCTAGGCTATTCTGGCGCTGGGCTAGGTTGATCGCGGCAGCCGCGGCGGGGTCCATGGGGTTGATGGACGCGCCCAAAGAGCCCAACGAACGCATCATAGCCTCGTGCGCCGCGTACGCCTGCGCGTGTCCCGCGGCGACGGCGGTGTGCTGCTGGATGGCGGCGGCGTGTGCCTGTGCCGCGGCGGCTGCGGCGGCGGCGAAGCCGGGGTTCATGTTGGCCATCCCCGCCGCCGCCGCCATCGCCTGGAAATTCGCCATGTTTGGAACGGCGGCGGCGGCGGCGGACGCGGCTGACGCTTTGGCGGATGTCCGACCCGCGTTGTTGGACGGTCTCTTCTCGCGCGCCGTGCGTCCCGTATCCCTGGCGTTCTGTAGTGCCGGTGATGCCGGGGTGCTCTCGTCGCCGCCTGCGCGGTTGTACTTGTGGTGCCCCTTCGGGTTCTTCGGGATGGGTACTAAGAGGGGCCGGCCTCGGGGAAATCCGTTTTCAGATCGC
>Ga0115567_10007191_pt1 | contig 10555 bp, 10 predicted proteins | sample COGITO_mtgs_1204_2_FD_88679 | JGI IMG/M metagenome (GOLD analysis project Ga0115567, IMG submission 88679) | Pelagic marine microbial communities from North Sea - COGITO_mtgs_120412 | ecosystem: Environmental > Aquatic > Marine > Epipelagic | place: Germany:Helgoland, sampling site Kabeltonne... | reverse complement strand
TCATAACCTTTAAGCCTCTATCAGCTAAGTTTAAGCCTTCGTATGCTTTCATAGGATCGTCAGCTAACCACTCTTCAAATTCTTCTTGTGAAACAACTTTCACCTTAGCAAGCATAGTGGAATGGTCTTTACCGCAATACTCAGTACAATAAACTTGATACTCACCCTCTTTGTCGGCCTCAAACCACAACGCTGTGTATGCACCTGGGATAACATCTTGCTTAATTCTAAAGGCAGGGATGAAAAATGAGTGTAGAACATCTGATGAAGTCATCACTAATTTAATAGGCTTACCCACAGGCACGATCATTTCATCTGTAGACATCTTTCCACTTTTATATTGAAAATCCCAACCCCATTGACGTGCAAACACGTGAACTTCAAACGCATTTTCAGGAAAAGCTTTGGCTTGATAGAAAAGCTTCCAACCCCATGCAAATACAAACATAAAGATCAAGAAAGGGATGAAACTCCACAGAAACTCAAGCGTGTTGTTGTGTGAAATATAAGGTGTTTCATCGTTATCTGATTTTCTTTTATGCTTGAGCACAAAATAGATCATGCCCCCGATGACTAAAAGACAAGAAAGCAAACTCACATTTAAAAGAAAGCCATAAAGACTGTCCACTTCAGCTGCGTATTTATTCCCCTGAATAGGCATTGCGTAATCTGCATATGCCACGGCCGTGGAGAATAAAGTTGTAAAAAACGGGATTAGTTTTTTCATGGATTCACACCTCTATCTTTTTCTTTTTTCCAAATAGGAATTAAAATTAAGCCCAACACTAAAACCATAAAAACACCAGCCGCTCTCATTAAATTGAATGCGTACAGTGTATACTTGTTTTTAGTAGGATCAAATTGAAAACAAAAAAGGAGCAGTTGATCAACAACTGTTCCTATAGAACCTTCGGCAGCCTGAACTAATGCTAAGCGCACAGTCCTTTCTTCAAACCCAATGCCAGGGATGATTTGAGAGATCACTCCCTTTGGGGTGATTGTATAAAAGGCAGCAGAATGTGCAAACTGCTTAGTCTTTTCATCCCATTTATAGGAGAAACCGAGCTCTTCTGTGATTTTTTGAGTGTTCTCAGGACTTGTAGTTAAAAACTTCCATCCCTCTTCAGCACCACTTACATTGTACTTATCTAAATAGGAAATCTTCTTTTTTAAAGCTAAATCAGGTGTCTCAGACCCGTCCATTGTGACAAGAACCCAGTTAAAATCTTTGCCTGCTTCCAACTTAAGCTTTTCAAAAACCGTTGCAGCTCCATTCATATGCAAACTGCATAAACCTGGGCAGTTATAATAAACGACTGACAAAATTGTTGGCTTTCCAGGCAACATAAAATCTGACAACCTGCCTTTATTGCCCTCTTCATCAGTAAATTCAGTAGTTATAGAGAGCTGATTTCCCAAAACAGATTGATCAATTCCCACATCTAAAAGCTCATTCGGCAGCAATGCGGAGTCGGCAGGATCAATAGCCCACGCCGAAATGCTTGTGATGAGTATAAATAGAACGGAAAAAGATTTAATCATGTTTTTAAGATCAGTTCCTAATTTGCGTTTTGAGCGAAAGCTTCTAATTCAGCGGGGTTATCATCGATTTTATTTTCAGTGATTGATCTCACATAGTGCACAATCGCCCATCTTTTTTTAGCTGAAATGCTCTCTTTAAATGAAACCATTGCCGTGCCCTCTAAACCATTTTGCAAAACAGTAAAAAGATGTTGTGCCGATCCTTTTCCAGCTTTCCAATCGCCCTTAACAAGATTTCTTGTTTCAGGAGTTGCGGCAACACCATCTGCCTGGCCTGTTTTGCCATGACATGTTCCACAATACATACCGTAAACATTCTTTCCAGCTGCTACCATGCCCGCGCTTGCAACCCAAGGCTGATCAACGGTTTCAGGATCAATAAGCTTAGCTTTTTTGGCCTTTGGCGCTCCTGCAGGAGCCGGCTCGATGATCTTATCCAAGCTTTTAACACCAGGATGAACATAGGCTATATAGATGAAAAAAACGATCGAGCCCACCATTGAAATGAGAAAGATCAAAAGCCCTGATTTATTGTACGGATCGTTTGTGTTCATATATCTCCTCGCTTAAGAAGTTTTGTATGTTAAATTTACACTTTAAATAGGTCCTACACCCTGAAGCATTAACATGCAAAGTTTTAGCGGATATAGTTTAAGACATATTAGTGGTTATGCTTCTTTAGACAAGCACTAATTAGCAATTTATAGGGAGTTAGTAATATGAATTTCAGTATAAAATCTGCTTTGATAGTGCTCACCCTCTTCTTTAGCAGCTGCAGCTCCACTCATTCAAAACTCAGAAAAGTAAAATTAGGAATGTTTAAACGACAAGCCCTCTCAAAATTTGGGGAACCTCTTGAAAAATACCGCACTGACGGCAAAGACCACTGGGTCTACGAAACACAAAAAAGATCTAAACACCGAAATGAGCCTATAGTTTATAGTCACATTCTTGTTTTTAAAGAAGGCATAATGGTGGACAATAAACTTCGCAGAACCTTCACCAGCAAAGAACTTGAAGCCTTTTACAATAAAAACTAGTATTCTTCTTCGGCCTCTTCATAAACAACACCACCATCTTCTTCCCCGTAAAGGTCGACTTCTTCGATCTCTTCGGAAAGATAAGAAACTGGCTCTTGAAGCTCACTTAGCGACCAGGACATGTCTAAACCTAGTGAAAGCAGACGCTTATAGATAACTGTAAGCCTTAAAAAACTAATTTGTGGAAGCGTAAAGTCGGAGGAGTCTCCTAGGATTTCTCGCACAGCGTCCTCAGAAATCTCAAGTCGCGAATCTGCCAATGTCTCAATGAAGTTCTCTTTTTGCTGACCGCCCTCGATTCCAGCGACGTGAAAATCATAATAAATATGACCTCCGTCAGCCGTAGCCTCATCAGAGAAAAGTTCTAAGTCCTTTAAAAAGTCTTCACCATTTAACGGAGAGGCCTCGAATGAGGCTTCGACTGCACGATCTCTTTTATTGATCTCTACGACCGCAGCTTCTTCCAAATCATTTGATTCACTTTCTAATTCAAGTGAGTCATCATCAGATTCATAAGTTTGGAGATCTCCATTTAGTTCATCAGGGTCTTCCACCGCATCAACTTCTTCTTCAGTTTCTTGCTCGTAAGCACTTTCGGGAGAGTCTTCTTCTTCAGAAGACTCGGTCGTGTCGGTATCTTCATCAACTGACTCTTCTTCATAAGTTTCTGGTTCATCAGCCTGCACAGTAACGTTGTCATCAAGATCAACGGAGCAGACAGCTCCGCAGGATTTGCAGTCCACTAAACCAAAATCATCTGTGAGTTCTGTCTGGCAGTTTGGGCAGAGCGGATTCAAATTTTAATTTTTCCCTTTTTCTTCTTTTGAGTTCTACGCTGAGCACGAGATAGGTTTTCCCCTTCTGGTCGAGCACGGAAATTTGCACCATCTTCCATAACGTTTTTACCAGACATACCTGGAATCATACCCGTGTTTACATCACCTGATAAAGCACTGTTGTTTTCAGAACCTTCATACTCATAATCACCATCTTCCTCATCAAAAACATCTTCCATGTCTTCAGGAGCGACGACGCTTACCTTAAAGAGCTTTTCTATTGTTTCTTCTTGAATCTGACGATTCATCTCTTCAAAAGCCATAAAGGCTTCTTTTTTATATTCAACTAAAGGGTCTTTTTGAGCAAAAGCTCTTAAGTTAATCCCTTCCTTCAACTGATCAACTGTTTTTAAATGGTCTTTCCACTGAGTGTCTATCGTCTGTAGAAAAATGATTTTTCTTATACGCGGAAAGAGCTCTTTCAAACTTTCCTTTTGATCATCAAATGCAGCCTTAACAGCAGCACTTACCTGGGCGGTGATTTCGGATGATGAACTTTGCTCCGAAAGATTCAGCTCGATCCCGAATTGCTTCTGAAGAGCCGTGTTCAACCCCTCAAGATCCCACGTTTCTTTTTTAACTTCATCAGGGATAAAAGCCTCTAATAAATCAGATGTTCTATCGCCCATCATGTCTAAAACTTTTCGCTCAACGTCTATATCTTGAAGAACTTCACGCCTAAGGGAATAAAGCATACCTCTTTGTTGATTCATGACATCATCGTAATCTAACAAATGCTTACGTATGTCGAAGTTGTGACCTTCAACTTTTTTCTGTGAATTTTCGATAGCTTTAGAAACCATTCTAGCTTCCAAAGGTTCGTCCTCATCAACTTTTAGAGTTTTCATCAAACTCTTCATACGCTCGCCATTAAAGATTCTCATAAGATCATCTTCTAAAGAAAGGTAGAACCTAGACTCCCCTGGATCTCCTTGTCTTCCTGATCGACCTCTAAGCTGGTTATCAACACGTCTAGCCTCGTGTCTCTCAGTACCTACGATGTAGAGACCTCCGACGTCTTTGACCTCTTCTTTTTCAGCAGCACATTTTTCTTCATATTTCTTGAGAGCTGCCTCGTAGGTTTCACCCTCTGTTTCACCAGTTTCATTCTTAGCCAAGAACTCAGGGTTACCACCAAGCATAATATCTGTTCCGCGACCCGCCATATTTGTTGCAATAGTTATGGAGCCTTTAGCACCTGCTTGCGCAACGTACTCAGCTTCTTTCTCATGTTGCTTTGCATTTAAAACGTTGTGTTTTACGCCCTCTTTATCAAGCATCGCGCTTAGTCTTTCTGAACGCTCAATACTTACTGTACCAATCAAAGTAGGCTGTCCTGTCTTAGCTCTCTCTTTGACGTCTTTTGCGATTGCTTTAAATTTTGCGGTTTCAGTTTGGTAAATGATATCATTCGAATCAATTCTTGCGATGGGCTTGTTCGTAGGAATCACCACAACGTCCAACTTGTAGATTTTATCAAACTCTACAGCTTCAGTAATCGCAGTACCTGTCATTCCAGAAAGCTTATTGTACATTCTAAAATAGTTCTGAAATGTTATCGTCGCCAAAGTTTGATTTTCTTTTCTAACTTCAACACCTTCTTTAGCCTCAACTGCTTGGTGAAGACCATCACTCCAACGTCTTCCGGCCATAAGCCTTCCGGTAAATTCATCAATGATGACAATCTCACCGTCAACTATCATATAATCTACATCTTTCTTAAAAAGATAGTGGGCCTTTAGTGCTTGATATATGTAATGAAGCTTTCCAATGTGCTGAATATCATAAACATTTTCTACACCTAAGAATGTTTCAACTTGAGTGTTTCCCTCTTCAGTAATGGAAACTGTTTTAGACTTCTCTTCCATTGTAAAGTGAACGTCTCTTTTTAAGTGTGGAACAATTTTATTGATTTCTTTGTAAACTTCAACTGAGTCTTCTGCTGGACCCGAGATGATTAAAGGAGTTCTAGCTTCATCAATTAAAATTGAATCGCACTCGTCGACTATGGCGTAGTTTAATTCTCGTTGAACAAAGTTTGCAGGATCAAACTTCATGTTATCTCTTAAATAATCAAAGCCAAACTCGTTATTTGTTCCGTAGGTAATGTCTGCTCCATATGCAGCTTTTCTATCATGATCACTAATATCATGAACAACTGTTCCCACTGAGAGACCAAGCCAATTGTACAACTCTCCCATCCACTCGGCATCACGAGACGCTAAGTAGTCGTTAACAGTCACAACATGTGTGCCTTTTTTGGTTAGAGCGTTTGTATAAACTGGCAGAGTTGCCATTAAGGTTTTACCTTCACATGTCCTCATCTCAGCAATTGATCCACGGTTTAAAATCATTCCGCCGATTAACTGAACATCATAATGGCGCATTCCCATAACTCTTTTAGAAGCTTCACGACAAGTGGCAAAAGCTTCAGGCATGATAGAATCGACCGACTCGCCTCTTTCTAAACGCTCCTGGAAAGCTTGAGTTTGCCTTTTAAGCTCTTCATCAGAAAAGTTGGTAAATTTAGACTCCAGATCATTAATATGTGATATGGCTGGACGCAATTTTTTCATCTCTCGGTCATGTTGAGAACCGAATATTTTAGTAAGTAATTTCATAGGAGCACTTTAAACTCTAATTAGGTAAAGTGCTAGGCTCAGCACAAAGCTTAACGACCTTGGGTCTGTCGAAAAGCCTCAAAAAGACCTATTGCCACAGAGTTAGCCAGATTTAAGCTTCTTGTCGGGCCAGGCATAGGGATTTTGTACAAGTCTTCTGGATACATCGACAAGATTTCAGGAAGCAAGCCTTTCGTCTCCTTGCCAAAAATCAACCATAGCCCCTCATCTGTAGGGTCTGTGAAGTCACAATCATAGTGTAGCTTTGTAGCTTTAGTTGTAAAAAGCGCTTTTCTCGCATTTTTAGGCAGTTTAGAAAAAAAATCCTTTTGAGAGTCATATTGATGGAGATCTAGGTCTGGCCAATAGTCCAGACCTGCCCGCCTTAAACGCTTTTCATCTAAATTAAAGCCCATAGGACCAACTAAATGAAGCGCAGCTTCAAGCGCAACACAGGTCCTTCCAATATTGCCAGTGTTATTAGGTATTTCAGGCTCTATAAGAACTACATTCAAACGGCTCTCTCCCAGCTTTTTTTTTGACTTCAAATCCATATATGCTACCTGTTTACCCAACCTAATGAAAAAAATAGAAGACATTATAAAGCCTTATAAATTAGATGATGTCATTGACGCTTTGTCTGAGGTCGGTGTTGAAGGCGTGACCGTTTCTGAAGTTCGAGGGTTCGGAAAACAAAAAGGCCGCACGGAAATATATCAAGAAGCTGAATATGTGGTCGATTTCTTGCCCAAAGTAAAATTAGAGCTTGTTTTACCAGCATCTTTATTGGACTCAGCCATAGAGGCTATTCTTACGTCAGCCAAGACCAACTCTGTGGGCGATGGCAAAATTTTCGTTTCTACAGTTGAGCGCGCAATTCGCATTCGCACAGGTGAAGAGAATGAAAAAGCAATTTAAGACCACAAAATCTTATTATTTTAATAAAAAATCAAAAAGAATAAAACCAATCCCACCAACAAAGGAAAACTTATAATGAAAGCCAGTGAACTTTTAAAATTCGCAGCAGACAACGAAGTCTTAATGGTCGATCTAAAATTTGTAGATTTGCCGGGTGCATGGCAGCATCTGACAATTCCAATGTCTCAAATTAACGAAGAGTCATTGGCTGAGGGCTTCAATTTTGATGGCAGCTCCATAAAAGGCTGGAAATCAATTAACGATTCAGACATGAAAATGCTTCCAGATTTATCCACAGCAATGATGGATCCTTTTATTGAAGTTCCTACACTTTCTTTAACTTGTGATATTGTTAACCCAGACACATTAGAACCTTATAATAGAGATCCAAGACAAGTTATTAAAAAAGCTTTGGCTTATCTAAAGTCTACCGGGATAGCCGATGAGGTGTATTTCGGGCCAGAAGCAGAGTTTTTTATTTTTGACGATGTGAGATATGAGCAGACACAAAGCTCCGCTTTTTACGCTCTAGATTCAGATGAAGCTCATTGGAATACAGGAAGAGATGAAGGCGGCGCAAATCTTGGTCACAAGCCAAGAGGTAAAGGCGGATATTTTCCTGTTTCTCCAGTAGACTCTCAGCATGATCTTAGAACTGAAATTTGTTTAGAGCTTGAAGAGTGTGGTATGGAAGTTGAAAGACATCATCATGAAGTGGCTCCGGCACAGGGTGAAATCAATATTAAATTTGATAAGATGGCCCCTATGGCTGACAAAATGATGTGGTTCAAACATATCGTTAAAAATGTTGCCAACAGATACGGAAAGTCTGCGACTTTTATGCCAAAGCCAGTATTTGGTGACAACGGATCAGGAATGCACACTCATATTTCACTTTGGAAAGGTGGTAAAACTCTTTTCGCTGGTGATCAGTATGCAGGACTATCAAAAGAAGCACTTTACTTTATTGGTGGAATTATAAAACATGCTGAAGCACTTTGTGCCTTCACAAATCCTACTACCAACTCATACAAGCGTTTGGTTCCAGGCTACGAAGCTCCTATTAAGCTTGCTTACTCTTATAAAAACAGATCCGCAGCAATCAGAATTCCAAATTCTGGCGACACTCCAAGCGCTAAAAGAATTGAGTTTAGAACTCCGGATGCGAGTGCAAATCCTTACCTAGCTTTTGCAGCATTGCTAATGGCTGGTATTGACGGAATTGAAAACAAAATTGAGCCAGGCGAGCCTCTAGATAAAGACATATACGGTCTTCCAGCTAAGGTCGCCAAGGGTATCAAATCTGTTCCAGCTAGTTTAGACGAAGCTCTTCACGCACTTGAAAATGACCAAGACTTTCTTAAAAAAGGCTTAGTTTTCGATGATGATTTAATTCAAGGATGGCTAGATCTTAAATGGAACAACGAAGTACGAGAAATGCAGTTGCGACCAACACCATTTGAGTTCAATCTTTATTACGATTGTTAAAAGGTGACAGGCCCTAAATCGGCATGCAGCGCGTAACACTCAAAGCCTTCTCTTTATGAGAGGGCTTTTTTATTCTTATCGTAAATATTCACAACAGTGTTTACGCAAACTGTTTGAACGTTAAAGCTTTAGCATATTTTTAAATAATCAAAATCTCAAAATTAGAGATTGTAGGACATAAGAGAGCCGACAATTGTATATTTCATTTACAAATCACGTACCATCACAAAACAGGTCCTGAAAAGGATTTAAACAGAATACAATTCATTAATCCACCCGATCTTACTCGCCGTTAGTAAGGTATGGGAAAATTAAAAAACACTTTAATACTTTTTAGCATACTTAATCTAGCCACCGCTTGTTTGAGTGACGATCGCTCATTAGAAAATCTGGGTTCGACTGATGACTTCAAACAGCAAGAGATTGATCCTGACTTTGAGGCTCCAGAGGATGAAACTGAAGTTGAAAAGAGCACGTGCAGTGGATTTGTCGACACTCAATCTGGAAATTTAAATGTCAGAACGGGCTCTAGTACAAATTCAACTATATGCACTAAACTCGCTTCCAAAACTTCTCTTACTATTGCTTTGGAGGGACACAAAGACGGCTTCATCAAGATCACAACACCAAAGTGTGGGCAAGATTGGGTTTATGTTTCAGAAGATTATGTTGGATTAGGCAGTGACTGTCCTTTTGTAATTGGCGCGGATTCTCCTGATGAAGAAGAACACGAGCATGAAGAAGAGACTGCCGACAGAACTCCTGATTCTTTGCTAGATACATTCTACATTGAACGACAAGATTTTACTTTAGCAAATGGCAAAGCCAAAAGATGGGATGGGTGTGAAAGCGGTTATAAATCGATAGGTGGCTACAATAGCGATAGCCGTTGTGGAAGAGCATATCTTCATGCTAAATTTAGTGAAAATTTAAATGAGCAGTTTTACAAATGTGTTTTTAATGCTGCAGACAGTGCTGGCTATGAAAAAACTCAAAAAGTTTTTATTAATCATTTGGGAAGTTACAACGATAGAAATGCTCGAAACTCTAGTCGCAAAAGCAACCATGCCTATGCTCGAGCTCTAGATATTAAAAATTTCAATTTGGTAGACAGCAGAGGGAAAGTTTCGAAGGTGAGCACTCTCCTAAGAGATTACGGCGGCAGTCAGGCTAAATTCTATGATGATTTTCGAGACTGTTGGAAAGACTCGATGCCCAGTAGCTGCAGGAGCGGCCAGTCAGAGTACCAAGGTTCAATAGGACATAAGTCATCTAAGTTAGGCGGCAGTACATTACATAACGATCACATCCATCTTTCATTTCCATTGTGTGCGGGGTAACAAATTATGAAAAAAATTATATTCACTTTATTAGCATTATCAATTTTCAATAGTTCTCACGCTGCAGACGATGTTGAGCTCATAAAAAATGAAGATCACGAAGTAAGACTTTTAAAAACAGTAAAAATAGGAGAAGACCAGTATGTTTATCTTTCTGCTAGAAACAATGGACATGTCCTGGGGCAAAAATTTCTACTAGAAACTCGAGTTAGCTGTAAAGGCGAGATCAATGATTTTACCAAGTTGGAAGTAAAAGACTCTTACTCAGTTTGCAATATGAATCCAGACTCTATTGTCAAAAACACCAAGGGTACAGCTCTCGCGATGGTGGTTAAGTCTGCTAACATCAATAAGTACTATGATGATATTGGAGAGGGAATTAAATCACCAAAAATAAATTGCTACGAAAACAACGAAGTTTTAAAATTCTCAATTAAAAACCTCTGCACTCAATAGCTACTTAGAGTTATTATAGGTGACCGGTTTTAACGAAGATTAAACACCCTTCTTCACTGAAAGGGTTGTGTTCCGAGAGATGCGGACTTCTTATCCATACGCCCTCTGGATAGTCATTATGCTCATCCTGAAATACTCCAGAAAGAACAAAAATCTCTTCACCACCCCAATGACAGTGCTTTTGAAAAAATGCATTTTTAGGCCATAAAACTAAAGCAGTTCCACGCCCTTCACTGGAGTGAAGACTTTTCACTTTAAGACTTCCACGACCTTGCTGCCATTCGATATCATTAGAATTCACAACTATTCTTTTA
>Ga0115567_10007189_pt1 | contig 10559 bp, 13 predicted proteins | sample COGITO_mtgs_1204_2_FD_88679 | JGI IMG/M metagenome (GOLD analysis project Ga0115567, IMG submission 88679) | Pelagic marine microbial communities from North Sea - COGITO_mtgs_120412 | ecosystem: Environmental > Aquatic > Marine > Epipelagic | place: Germany:Helgoland, sampling site Kabeltonne... | reverse complement strand
GATGAGTCGGCTGGTAACTTTGTACAATGACGGTGGTTTCATGGTGGGAGCGTCCAACTCGCCCGATGACCTGCGAGAGGAGTTGGAAGGTGCGCTCGGTCGCCGTGTAGTCAGGTAGGCTGAGCCCGGCGTCTGCTTGAACGATGCCGACCGTACGTAAGTGTGGCAGATCGAGGCCTTTTGCCACGACCTGTGTGCCGATAACGATATCGATGTCACCGCTATGAATCTGCGTGTATTGTTTTGCGAGTGTCTCGTCGGCGTCACTATCTCCGTCAAACCGCATAATCGTTGCCTTCGGGAACAATTTGCGGAGTTCCGACTCAACAAGTTTTGTACCGATGCCTTTATGAACGATATTGACCTGGGAGCACTCTGGGCATTGGGTCGGAACAGCGTCTGTATAGCCGCAGATATGGCAGCGAAGCTCATGATTATCGGCATGGAGTGTTAGCACGGTGTAGCAACGCGGACAGCCGGCTTGCCATCCGCAGTTTTCGCAGAGCGTCGTCGATGCACTGCCGCGACGGTTGTGAAATATCAACGTTTGTTTGTGTGCAATAAGGTTTTTTTCAATCTGCGCGATCAGGGCGTCAGATACGAATCGATGTTTTTTGAAGTTTGGTCGCTTTGTCATATCGATGACCTGCACAGTCGGTTGTACGGTATCTGTTCGCGCCGAGGACATCATTTCGATGATTGGCCGACCCGATGTTTTCGCCAAATAGGTGTCGCTCACGTTTGGGGTGGCGCTACCAAGTATCGTTTTGGCGCCGTGGAAACGAGCCAGCGTACTTGCCACGCGTAGTGCAGAGTAGCGAGGTGCTTTTTCTTGCAGAAAAGTTGGTTCATGGCATTCATCTATCACGATGAGTCCCACATTTTGACACGGCATGAATAGTGCCGACCGTGGCCCAATAATAACCTGTGGCACAGCACTCTCGAGTATTCGTTTCCATATCGTATGTCGTTCAGCTTCCGTCTGATGAGAATGCGTCAGTATAATGTTTTCGAAGTGTTTCGAAAACTCCATAACGAGCTGAGAGGTGAGGGCAATTTCGGGTACCAATAAAATGACTGACTGGTTTTTCTCAAGCGTGCGCCGGGCAGTTTCTATGTATACGTGGGTTTTACCCGAGCCAGTAATGCCATGTAATAGCGCCGTTCCGGGAGACATGCTGTCAAGTATATCGATAGCATTGTGCTGATCTTGGGTGTACACAATTTTTGTTCGTTCCGGCGTGTTTAAACCGTTAGCAAGTTTACTATCTCGTCGATTTTTATGTACGCCGGTCGGTAATATCGTACGGAGCACGTGAGCAAGCGGCGTCTTATAGTATGCCGCCATCCACTGTGCAGTTTTGATGAGCTGGGTAGGAACAGGCCGCGTTTCTATGACACGTGAAATAGCTTTCGTGTCGTACTGAGGCTTGTTACTCGTCTCGATAATAACGCCGACAAGCTGCTTTTTCCCAACCGATATTTCAACGATCTGACCGACAGATAGTTTGGTTTCCGAGCTATATGTAAACGAGTCCGAGCCGCTGCGGATAATTTGAATCGGAGCTACCTCATAGTAGTGCATGCTACTTAGTATACTGCTACACTAGGAATATGTATTTTGAATCTCGATCTCATGCTGGAAAACTTCTGGCCGAGCGGCTTGTTGAGTCGTATCGGTACGAAGATTGTGCCGTGGTTGCGCTGTCTGATGGCGCTGTGTTAGTGGGTGAGGAGATTGCGACGTCACTACACTGTATACTCACGATGCTATTGGTTGAAGATATCGAAATTCCCGGTGAAGGCATGAGTTTTGGCGGCGTGTCGCAAAGTGGTGGGTTCACCTACAACGGTATGTTTTCGGCAGGCCAGGTAGAAGAGTACACCAGTGAATTTCACGGCTATCTCGATGAAAAGAAACGTGAGGCATTCCAGAAGATCAATCGCTTACTGGGCGACGGTGGCATGATCAGCCATGATATGTTGCGCGACAGAGTGATTATTTTAGTCGCAGACGGTATCGATAACGGTGCATCAATCGATGTGGCAATGGATTTTTTGAAACCAATTCGCACACAAAAAGTTATCATAGCAACACCAACGGCGACGGTGCCGGCAGTCGATAAACTACACTTAGCAGCCGATGAGCTACATATCCTCGATGTGAAGCAGAACTTCATGGGTGTGGATCATTACTACGAGGTGAACGATATCCCGAGTCATGAAGATACAATCGCAAAAATCAATAAGATTGTCTTAAATTGGAAGTAATCGGGCTTGAATGGTGTTGTAAGATTGTGCTAAGCTGTATAGAACAAGAAACACATCTCGTAAAGAGAAATAAACTGCAAGGGAGAGTATGTTAGACGTTTTTATCACTAGTCGAGTGCGCCGAAAAATAGTGGTGGTGTATGCAAAATACCCAGATTTCCATACACACGTCCGTGGACTTGCAAAACTTATCAAAGAAGACCCCGGTAATATTCAACGAGAGTTAAAGAAACTTGAAAAAGTTGGATTTCTGACCAGTGAAAAACAAGGGAATACCAAAATTTACTCGACGAACAAGCAATTTGCAATCTTTAAAGAACTACAAAGCATTGTTATCAAATCTCAGCAGCATCAATCGGCTCGCAGTAAGCGTACGACTGACGTCTCGCCGATGTAACCAGTAGTGGCATCTCTTTTTGAACAGATATTAGCAGCTCGCGGTCTTCATGATGAAGCTACACGAGCTGCTTTTTTGCATCCAACATACGAAGATAGCCACGATCCGTTTTTGCTGCCAGATATGGCGAAGGTAGTTGATCGGTTGATACAGGCACATACCAACAACGAATCGATTACGATATATGGCGACTACGATATCGATGGGCTAACGGCAACCACGGTGTTACTCGATGCGTTTGAAAGCTTCGGATTTACACACGTTGATTCGTTTATGCCGAATCGTTTTGTTGAAGGCTATGGGCTAACTGTCGATGCCGTCGAAAAGATTGCAAAGAGGGGGACGAATCTGATTGTCACGGTAGACTGTGGGAGCTTGAGCGAAAAAGAAATTGTACGAGCCAAAGAGCTCGGTGTGGACGTGATAGTAACCGATCATCACAATGTGCTGAAGGTGCAGCCTCCGGCCGTTGGTGTGGTGAATCCCAAGCGGCTATTACAGGATTTTCCAGACGAATACGATGGATTTGTGCTAAAAGACCAATCTGAAAAACGAAGTGAGATCTATCCATTCCTCGATATTCCTGGCGTAGGCGTGGCGTTCAAACTCGTGCAGGCCCTACAGACCAAGCTTGATGGACTAGAGAAAGGCCAAGAAAAATGGCTGCTTGATTTGGTAGCATTGGGTACGGTGTGTGATGTGGTGACACTTGTCGATGAAAATAGAATGCATGTATTTTGGGGACTAAAGGTTCTTTCAAATACTCGTAGACCGGGGCTCAAAGCATTGATGGTGGTCTCTAAGGTAGAGCCCGGCAAAGTAAACGCCAGAAGCCTTGGGTTTGGGCTAGGACCGAGGATGAATGCTGCCGGGCGACTCGAGACGGCGCAGATTTCACTTGATTTACTGCGAGCTACTGATGGCATGGAAGCGTACGAGTTAGCCGAGCAGCTTGATGCTATGAATCAATCGCGGCGAGCTGACCAAGACACAATATTTAAGCAAGCTATCATGCAAGCTGAAAAATATAACAACGACAGTGTACTAGTGGTCAGCGCACCAGATTGGAATCACGGCATTGTCGGTATTGTCGCTGCAAAACTACTTGAGAGGTATAAAAAACCGACCTACGTACTACAGGAAATGGGTGAAGAAAGTAAAGGTTCAGCCAGGAGCTACGGTGACTTTTCGGCAGCCGATGCAATACGAGCCAGCGACGATATTATTACGAAAGGTGGTGGACACAAGCTTGCAGCGGGTGTGACGATGCCAACAAAAAATATTGCAGCATTTCGTGCTCGAGTAAATGCGTTTTATAACGAGCTAAGGCTAAAGGACCAACCGGCATTGTTACTCCCAAAAGCAGATTGCGATGCAGACTTTGAAGACGTCAACGAAGCGCTGATTGCGCAGCTCGATACACTGGAGCCATTTGGCAGCGCAAACCCGCAGCCAGTACTAAAGTCAACGAACTTAACAGTAGCGAATGTTCGGAAGATGGGCGCAGACAATCAGCACGTAAAACTCGAAGTGAAATCTCAGGATAATAAAAAAATGCAGCTCTTAGCATTCAATGCTCCTGACCACTTTTTTGTCGAACCAGGCGAAATGATTGATGTCTGGTACCAGCCAGACGTGAACGAATGGCAGGGCAGACGAAGTATCGAGGGCAGGTTGCTGCATGTACGAACTCAGCAGTAGTTCGCTATCGCTATAGCGTGCTATGCGATTATGAAGATAATGTAGCAAAGATTTGGCTGTTCATCTAGAGATTGGCACGGTGCTACGAGCTATCAATGAGCCGCTGGTAATTTCACGAGCTAAAACTTGTTGTATAGGTACCGTTCATCTGTTATAATTTGTCGATATGGTACAAGTAACACGTAAAGATTCACGAGAAGCAAACGAGAACGTTATTCGACGTTTTAATCGTAAGGTTTTGCAAAGCGGAGTTCTCTCTACTGCAAAAGCTGGAATGCGCTTTCAAAAGCCGATTAGTAAAACAGAACGACGTTCAAAAGCTATCATTCGAAAAGCCCGCAAAGCCGACAAATTGGCTAAAATGCGCCTCGGAGTAAAGTAACCCCGTGGCTCTTAAAGAGCTGATTCAGGACGATATGAAAACCGCTCTTTTGAGCGGTGATCGTTTGCGTGGTAATATATTACGCGATCTAAAAGCAGCTATTTTGAACGAAGAAGTTGCCGCTGGTAAACGAGATGAAGGTTTGGGCGACGAAGAGATTGAAAAAATCGTTGCTAGAGAAGTCAAGAAACGCAACGAGAGCATCAAACTATACGAACAAAACGACCGCATGGACTTAGCTGAGACTGAAAAGAATGAAATTGTCGTTATACAGCAGTATTTACCAGAACAGGCGAGCGAAGCGGAGATTACGACGGTTGTCGACGAGATTGTTGCTGGCATCGACGCCGCATCGATGAAGCACATGGGTCAAGTAATTGGCGCGGTCAAAGCGAAATTTGGCAACGGTGCGGATGGAGCACTGGTAGCCAAGATTGTTAAACAACGACTCGGCTCGTAGAAAGTATAGGAAGTATGAGCGAACGAGAATTTTCATGGTACAACTATCGACGGTTGATAGCTGCCGGAACCCTCCTCGGCACTACTGCGCTAGGCGCGTGCTCTTCATCACAAACAACACCGACGGAGACAGTAAGCGCCGAGGCTCCAACGCCAACGCCAACGAGCAGCGTCTCCGAACGCCCGATAAAAGCACCTACGGATGACTACGAGGTGAAGTGTACTGGTGTTGAAGTGGCTCGCACGTCAGTTCCCGAAGCAGTGCAACAGCGATCGGGCATGCCAAAACTTCTTGGGTTCGTCGTTCGTGTTTTGTATAGTGAAACGGGCATATCGGTGACAGATGATGACCAGATCGGGTATTCTGTGCGGTATGCCAGCAAAAATGAAAATAATGTCTACGTTATTAGTACAGATTATCCAGACGTGAAAAATGAAAAGACAACGGGGCTTGGTGTTGACGACGAAAAGATAGTGCGTCTAGAACCGGTGGTAACCGCCATTCTTAAGGACGGCGATACGACAAAGCGCTATTCGGACGTATGTGAAGAAGTGTCACTGAGCGTACAAGTGCAGTGATTTTCTGAATCAGAGCTGATATTATAAAAAGCAACGAATATATAACAGGTAACATAAGGAAAAAAATGATTATATTTTTTGGGCCAGTCGGTGCCGGTAAAAGTGTGCAAGGACAAATGCTAGCGGATAAGATGGGCTGGAGCTGGCTATCGACTGGACAGATGTTTCGCGAAAGCACTAATCCAGAGGTGATCGAGATTTTGAAATCTGGCGAGCTGATGAGTGACGAAAAAACCTTTTTGGTTGTACAAGAAGCGTTTGAAAACCACAAAGACGCCAAGCGAGTTATCGTTGATGGGTTCCCGCGTACTGAACCGCAAGCAAAATGGCTATTTGATGAAGCAGGTCAACTCGGCAGAGAGGTTGCGATGGTTATTTCCCTCGAAGTACCAGATGAAGAAATATATGCTCGATTAAGTTCTCGAGGACGTGATGAAGACACACCAGAGACAGTAACGCGTCGCATGGAGATTTATCGCTCTGCAATGAAACCGATTACTCAGTTGTTTGAAACACACGACGTAGAGATTGCCCAGATTGATGGCACAGGAACGGTTGAAGAAATTCACGAAAGAATTTATACAGCAGTGAAAAATAGTCAGGCTATCGAGTGACACAGCCGAAAAAAACTGAAGCGCAGGTTCAGGCCATGCGTGACGGTGGCAAGATTTTAGCTGGGATTTTACACGATTTAAGATCTCAAGTTCGTCCCGGTGTAACGGGTATCGAGCTTGATCGTTGGGTGTCGAGCGAAATAGTGACTCGTGGCGCTGAGGCAACGTATCGTACGAAAGAAGTGGGGTTCCCGAATTCGGTCTGCATTAGCGTCAACAACGCCATCGTGCACGGTGTGCCAACGAATGAACCACTCGAAACCGGTGATTTGGTCGGGTTCGATTTGGTGATCACCTACAACGGCATGAAAACCGATAGCGCATTTTCGATGGTAGTTGGCGAAGAACCGAGTGGAGCAGTCAAGCATTTGCTGCGGTATACCGAGCGAAGTTTGACAGCGGGAATCAAGAGCATTAAGGGCGAAGGCACCTCGATAGGCGATATCGGAGCGGCCGTCGAAAAAGTCTTGAACGAAGGGAAACTTGGCATTATTCGCGATCTCGTTGGGCACGGCGTCGGTCTTGAAATGCATATGCCGCCAGAAGTTCCGAATTGGGGCAAAGCCGGTAAAGGCTTGCGGTTACAAGAAGGAGACACGATTGCGATAGAACCAATGGCAACGCTCGGCGGTGAACGAGTGACATCTGGCCACGACGATGGCTGGACGATTGCGACACGAGACGGCAGTTTGTCGGCGCACTTCGAACACACGGTACTCATTACGAAGACAGGTGCTGAGATTCTCACTCAGATATGATAGGCTAGTGGCACTAAATCGTCGTCGAACATAGCGTTTTGACAAGCCGGCTGTTCAAAAAACTGCCTAGACGGTATAATAAAGCTCATGCAAGAAAATTCTCGATACGCCGTAGGGATAGATATTGGTACGAAAACAATTCGCTGCGTGGTTGGTCATCTCGACGCCACGACGGGTACTCCAACGATCGTTGGTGTTGGTAAAGCGGTCAACCATGGTATGCGAAAAGGCGTAGTTTCAAATCTTAATGGTCCAGCTGGTGCCATAGACGATGCACTCGGCGAAGCCGAACGTATGAGCGGCTACCAAGTAGATGCTGCTTCAATTTCGATCAATGGTCAGCACATTCTCAGTACAAAAGCCGACGGCATGATTGCGGTTGGCTCGATGGATCACGAAGTGAACGATGAAGATCTTCAGCGGATAGAAGAAGTGGCGACTACTGGAAAAGTACCAGCTAACAGAGAAATTATTGAAGTCGTACCTCACAGCTACCGCCTTGATGGGCAAGATAACATCAAAGATCCACTCGGTATGACGGGTACGCGTCTAGAAATAAACGCGAATGTTGTGTCAGTACTCGCACCATACCTGCACAATCTTGAAAAAGCAGCTGAAATGGCTAAAGTGGAAGCACATGCTATCGTGCCATCGGTGTTGGCCTCGGCAAAATCGGTATTGAATGAATCCCAGCTAGAAAATGGCGTCGCGGTAATCGATATGGGTGCCTCGACGACAAGCATTGCTGTTTTTGAAGAAGGCGACTTACAATATGTCGGTGTCGTCCCAATGGGTGGTGCAAATATTACCAATGATCTCGCGATTGGGCTCAAGACTGATCCCGAAATTGCTGAAAAGGTGAAACTTGCCCATAGCCAAGCGGTAAAGCGCGACGCAGATGTGAATTGTACGATCAAAGAAGAAAAAGAATCGTTCACATTTTCGAGCGGTGAGATCGATGAAATTGTTGAAGCACGCCTCGAAGAAATATTTGACCTTGTGACTAAGGAGTTAAAAAAAGCCGGCCGTGCCGGTAGACTTCCAAGCGGTGTTGTACTTGTCGGTGGCGGTGCCAACATGAAGAAGATAGCAGATTTTACCAAGCAGACACTCGGACTTGCCGCGCGAGTTGGGACACCAAGCGGATATGGCGGTGTTTCTGAAGATGCTGAAAAACCAGAATTTTCATCAGCTGTTGGGTTGATGATGATTGACGCCGACGGATTTGGCCGAACACAAATGAAGAACACTTCGTCTAAAAAACACTTCTCACAGGCGAAAGGTGGCGTGCAAAAAGCTGGTGGAGCACTATCGAAATTTCTCGGTCGGTTCAAAGTTTAAATTTATAGTTCAGCTGGTGTATACTAGAATGAGTAAAAGTTTTATAACGTTCAATTATGGGTAGTTTGGGGGAGAAAAGCAGTTCATGCCGGAAGTTAAACCAAGTGAAATTCAAACATTCGCCAGCATAAAAGTAGTTGGTGTTGGTGGAGCAGGTGGTTCAGCTGTTAATCGCATGAAAGACGCTGGTCTCACTGGCGTTCAGTTCATTGCTATGAACACCGATGCGCAAGCCTTACACAACTCTAGAGCTGACGTAAAAATTAATCTCGGTAAAGACGCGACTGGCGGACTCGGAGCCGGCGCTGATCCAAGTAAGGGTGAAGACGCTGCTCGTGAATCAGCTGATGAAATCCGCAGTGCGCTTGAAGGCGCCGACATGGTCTTTGTCACGATTGGTGCTGGCGGCGGTACTGGTTCGGGTGCAGGACACGTGGTTGCAGAGATCGCTCGTGAACTAAATATCTTGGTCGTTGGTGTCGCCACGAAACCATTTAGTTTCGAGGGTGAGAAGCGTCGTCAAAACGCAGACTGGGCTATCAAACAACTGGGACGCCAAGTTGATACGCTTATTACGATTCCAAACGATAGGTTGCTCCAAACCATCGATCGTCGCACACCACTACTTGAAACATTTAAAATTGCCGATGACGTACTACGCCAAGGTGTGCAAGGCATCTCAGAACTTATTACCGAACATGGCCTTATTAACCTCGACTTTGCAGACGTGAAAGCGATTATGAGTAACGCTGGCTCTGCCCTTATGGGTATAGGTCGCTCAAGTGGTGAAGACCGTGCATCACAAGCAGCGCAGCAAGCTATTGAATCACCGCTTATCGAAGTTTCGATAGATGGCGCCAAGGGTGTCCTCTTTAACGTAACTGGTGGCTACGATATGAGTATGGCCGAGATCCAAGAAGCGGCTGAGATCATTACCAGCGCAGTCTCACCAGAGGCAAACATTATCTTTGGTGCAACCTTGAAACCTGAAATCGAAGATGAACTGGTAATTACTGTTATCGCAACTGGGTTTGACAGCGAATATTTCCACGAAGATGATGATGCAGCTACTCATGGTACCGAAACCACGCATGTAGTTGCTGATGAAGAGATTGAGAGCGTTAATATGGATCTTGATACGACAGACTCAGCAGAGCATTTTGCCGACGAGACACCAACGGACATCTGGAGAGAGCCAGACACAGCCGCCGATGATGACGATGATACACCAGCATTTTTGCGTCGTCGTAAAAAAAATAATTCCGAAGAATAGGATAGGTTACTCGTGGCAGCTCAATTAAACATTGGTGATTCTAGAGTACTTGAATCGAGAGAAGTTGGTGACGGCAAGACAATTCGACGTCGTCGTGAATCACCTGATGGTACACGATTTACTACTTATGAGCGAATCGAAAAACCGAATATCGCTGTTATAAAAAAGGACGGTAGTCGCGAACTATTCGATCGAGATAAGCTCACGGGTGCAATCAAGCAATCGGTTGGTAAGTTTTTCTCATCAGAAGTCGAAGTCGAAGACATCGTCACAAAAGTTGAGGACTCTGTCTACAATCAGGGTGGCAGTGAAGTGTTCTCAACGCAAATTGGTGCGTTTGTGCTGGAAAACCTTGAGGGCAAAAACCAAGTTGCCTATGTCCGGTTTGCAAGTGTGTTTCACGACTTTAAAACACTCGATGATTTCGTAAAGATTCTCGCTAGTCGCGGACACGGAGACAATAGCTAATATGCGCGTACTGGTGGTGTACAAAGAAGAAAGTGAACACCGACGCGCGGTGGCGGATTTCATGCGCGACTTCCAGATACAAACCGGTAGAGCTGTCGAAACACTCAATCCCGACACCAGAGATGGTGGCAATTTTTGCCGGGTATATGACATCGTTGAGTACCCAACTATGGTCGCTCTCTCTGATGACGGTCGCGTGCAGAATAGCTGGCGGGGGCTACCACTGCCAACTATTAGTGAGGTAAGTTTTTATGGGTAAACTGACTGGTGTCAAAAACAACGATCACCAGACACTATTTGGTACGATGCTGGGCTC
>Ga0115567_10007187_pt1 | contig 10559 bp, 14 predicted proteins | sample COGITO_mtgs_1204_2_FD_88679 | JGI IMG/M metagenome (GOLD analysis project Ga0115567, IMG submission 88679) | Pelagic marine microbial communities from North Sea - COGITO_mtgs_120412 | ecosystem: Environmental > Aquatic > Marine > Epipelagic | place: Germany:Helgoland, sampling site Kabeltonne... | reverse complement strand
GGGCTCGGCCCCCGGGGGGCCCCCCCCCCCCCCCCCCCCCCCCCCCGGGCCTCGGGGGGGGGGGGGGGGGGCCCGGGGGCCCCGGCCCCCCCCCCCCCCGGCCAACGCGCGCTTCGGTTCCCTGCCGCCGCCCTCGCCTGGCGCTCCAAGGGCGAGACGGCAAGGGCTCCAAGGGCGGGGCAGGACCCATGATGCGCCGAGCCTCCCCCGTGCGCTGACCAGCGCATGGGGGGCGGGCAGCTGCCGCCCCTCCCATCCTCCCTCCCGTACTAACTGGACGCGTCTCGTCCCTCCTCCCGTACTAACCGGACGCGTCTCGAGCGGGCAGCTGCCGCCTGGGGATAGTGCATCCCGAGATCTCAGAGATGCAGGCGCGGGCGATCATCGAAGCGGCGCTGAACTTCAAGAGCAAGGGCGGGCACCCGAAGCCTGGTTCCCCCCCCCCCCTTCCCCTTTCCCCGTACTAACCGGACAAGTCTCGTCCCTCACTCCGTACTAATCGGACACGCCGCGTCCCTCGACAGACATCATGATCCCGCTGGCGGGGACTGTGAAGGAGCTCGAGCACCAGGGCGCGCTTGTGCGGCGCGTGGCGCAGCAGGTGTTTGAGGAGCGCGGCGACTCGATCGAGTTCCGTGTCGGGACGATGATCGAGATCCCGCGCGCCGCGCTCATGGCCGGCGAGATCGCGCGCGTCGCCGAGTTCTTCTCCTTCGGGACCAACGACCTCACGCAGATGACGTTTGGGTACTCCCGCGACGACGTCGGGACCTTCCTCCCCACCTACACCGCTGAGGGGATCCTTCCCGCCGACCCCTTCCAGGCCCGCGCCCGACACCAACTCCACCCTTTCACACTCAAACTGAATGTTCCACAGCTTCATTTTTGAATCGCCCGTACCGCGTGCCCGGAGGTGCTCCATCGCCCCGGGCCCCTGGGCCCCTCGTCATCTTCAACCGCGAGTGCCATGCTGGCAAAGGCGCCCCCGCGCCGCGTCCTGCGCCGCCCGCGCGACTCTCAGCGCCCGCACGCGGCACGCACAGGTTCTCGACCGCGACGGCGTGGGGCAGCTCATCCGGCTCGCCGTCAAGAACGGCCGCACGACTAACCCCGCCCTGACGTGCCCCCCCTCCCACTGCACTTCCCCCCTCTCCCCTACCTGTGTCGCTACCGTACGCCACCGTGCCCCCCCCCCCCGACCGCCACCCCCTCGCCGCAGATGCGGCATCTGTGGCGAGCACGGCGGCGAGCCCTCCTCGATCGAGTTTTTCGCGGGTGCTCCCCCACCCTCCCGCGCCCGCCGCTGCCTGCCGCTGCCCTCGCCGTGGCGGCAGCCCCTGCCGCTGCCCGCGCCGTGACGGCGCTTGCGCGCCGCCCCCCCTTCCTCCCTCCCGTACTGACTGGACACGCCTCGTCCCTCCTCCCGTACTAACCGGACACGTCTCGTCCCTCCTCCCGTACTAACCGGACACGTCTCGTCCTTCCCCCCGCGCGCAGGCGAGGGCCTCGACTACGTGTCGTGCTCGCCCTTCCGCGTGCCCATCGCCCGCCTGGCCGCCGCGCAGGTCACTCCGCCCCGGCGCGCCGCGCCAGACGCGGCGCGTGCCATCCCGGCGCGGCCGCGGGCCTGACGCGCCGCGGCCGCGCCCAGGCTGTCGTGGCCCAGGGCAAGGCTGGGCACTAAGGACGACGGTGGGAGGTACAGTGCATCGAAAAGGCGGCGGGCGTTGTGTTCGGGCCCCTTCAGATTACATACAGGACTGGACGCGACGCACCCTTCAGATTACATACAGGACTGCGGGGTCCCGCACAGATGCGGGGGCGCGCCTGGCGAAGCGCGCCGCTGGCATGCGGCGCAGAGTACACGGTTTGGACTCGGGCGCAAGACGCGCGGATGCGCGCGCGTGCGGGTGCGGGCAGCGCTCGCGCCTGTCGGGCCTGGTTGCGCATGCACTCCACCCAGAACTGCAGCCACCTCAGAACACACGAGCTCAGAGCACAGCCACCGCAGCCGACCTGAAAGACGCAGAGAAACCCGCGCCCGCAAGATGGGGCTTGAGAGAGAGAGAGGAGCCGGCCGCGCCGCAACCCCATCCCAGTCGAGGTTTGTATCCGTTTTAATACCATCAAGAATGATGCCAGAAAAACGGGAAGAGTTCAATGGGGGGAGAGATACATTTAATGACAGTGTTCAGAGGGCGGGCAAGGAGAGAGGCACGCGAGGAGGGCGTGAGCGGAGAAGGGTCCAAAGCCAAGCAGACTACCGTTCTCCGAGCGCGTGGACCCTCGTGAGAAGAGTCCATTTAAAACGAAGAGAAAGCATCCATCAATGACAAACAGTCGCAAATCGCAGAGCGAAAAACAGTTGGCGAGCAGGGGCCGGGAGACCGCAGCAAGGAAGCCGCAAAACCAAAAAAGTCCCAGGCCACTAACGGGACGCGTGCACGTGGGCGGCGGGAGCCGGGGCAAAATCGCAGATCGCAAAGGCCGTCCAAAATCGAAACGATCAGGTTACGAGGCTCGAAATCACGAACAGCCATCTATTATTGGAGACTTTCATCCTGGTACATCTCGGACGAGGACATTGCTTCCCTTGGCGCGCCCGTGAACCAAACCGCGACCTTTTCGAAGGAACCCAAGGGCGCGGAGGTCATGGCGGCGCGCCCCGCGGAGTTGGCGACTCCGGTTGGCGGGCTGGCTCAGTCGTCAGTCGCCACTGGCGAACACATGCCTGCGTGTCCATCTGTGACTGCGTCGGGTGATGTGTCGCTGCCTGCTGCACAGGAGTGCGCGCCACAAGGGGATGCGGTCGTTGAGGTGTTGAGTGAGAAACAGTACGGTCATCTGCGGAACACGCTGCAAATGTATGAAGGAACTGAAGCCCACTCAGCCAGTTCGTCCAACATCATGGCGATGGAGGTACCGGAGAGTCGACAATCGGGGGAACCGTGCGGCGAGTACGACGCGGTGACCTCGCGCCTTGTGACTACTCCGTTTGGCTCGCCGCCGCGGGAATTAGTCGCTGCAAGCTTTCAGCAGCAAGGAGCCCCTTCCGAGCTCTCAATAACGCTGCAGCGTCTTCCCACATCCCCGGAACGCGACCGAACGCACCTTGGGATCAAGGTGCGCCCTAATCCCGCGCTCAAACTCATCCGAACATCCCTCCAATGCGAGTTGCAGCTTGCGCGTCAGCGCGTTCCGAGACCGGGACGCCAAGCTATCAAGCGCGGTGCACTTACCTGTTCGCTCCCACGTGCGATAGGCTGACGACAAAGTCTTCGTCCACGCGCGGTCCGAGAGCACGACAGAGGACGTGTGGGCCGAGCTCGAGAAGCTGCTCGCAGAAACAGGGTCCCCTGAACGCTCTATTCTCCGCGATCCCATCTCTGGGCACATCGAACCACTTGTACTCGGAGATCCAGCCCACCGAGGAGCTGGTGCCGTCTCCGACGGTGCACAGAGCCCATTGGAGGGCCCGCTGGAAGAAGCGCAGGCTGGGGGCCCCCAGGAGGGCGCAGATTGTGTAGATGGTGCGTGGTTTCTTCTCACGGCGACACGCCGACGTGCATCAGACGAAACGGAGTGCCACGCAGTTGATATTGCAGCGGAAAGGCCGGCTTCGTCGCCCGCAGGCGACTGCGCGGTTCGCAGTGAATCTGGCGCCGCCACGATACAAAACGCACGGAAGGAACAGGACGCGGCGGGCAAGCCCGCCCCGTCTGTCGAGCATGGCAAAGCTGGAGATGCAAGTGTCGAATTGCGCGCGCTCTGTTGTTCCGGCTCTCCTCCTGCTGCCGATGGTGCCACGCCCGGCGATGTGGGCCACGAGCCGCTTGGTACAGCTTGCTCGCCTGCAGGCACGGCTGCGAAGGAGCTGTGGAGCGCGCCAGCTGAGGCATCAGGGGAAACAGCCTCGTTTTCCAACTTGAGTGACACCCGGACGGCGACCACGTCTGGCCGTGCGGGCTCCAAAAAGTTCCTGATCACAGACGTGACGAATACGCCCGCTGGCAACTCTGTCAGCCCTGCTGGCCGCGCTGTCAGCAGCGGACCAGATGCGCCAGCAGCAGTGCTCTCTCAGATCACGCCTAAGGGGGAGACTCCGGCAGGGAAGCGTTTCGCGATCCGAGACGTTGGGCAAGCAGAGCCGGTCAGGCGAGAAGACTCCGCTGGGGGCGTGTCGTCGAGGCCCGCCGCCCCGCTGTGCGGAAAGCGCGGCCTGGGCGGCGTGTTTCCTGAGCCTGCCCCGCGGCCGTCCGCGGGCTCGCGGCGGGCGTCGGAGTCGGACGCGTGCGTGCTGGGGCTCGAGCATCGGACGACGAGCCCGGCGCTCTCCGCGAAGGAGTGGGACGAGCGCCTGCTGGGGGCGGACGCCGGCAAGATGGACAAGGCGGAGCTCGTGGACGCGGTCCTCGCGATGCAGCAGCGGCTCAAAGCGCTCACGCACGAAACTGCAGAGCTGCAGAGAGAGACAGATGCGATCCGCGCCAAAATAGGAACGATGCAATAGTAGGCCAGGTTTGGCGAGAGGCGAGATGTGGTGAAGTATTAGAAAGCATGGAACATAGCCATCCTACAGACACCGCTCTCACGTGTTGGTTCCACACACTTGCCTGTCCCCAGCTCACGCCTCAACCCCATCCTCAGGGTCGCGGCGGATCACACACGTCCCCACCCTGGCTCGTTGCATGGCGCCGTGTTGAGGAAGCAGTGCCAGAACGGTTCGATCTTGAGATTGTCCTTGTCCCCCCCCCCCTTGCGCCATGCGGCCTTCATGTCTGCAACCTGCTGCCGCACCTGATTCCCAAGCGCCTCGCGATCGTCGTACGTGAGGCCTGCAGTGTTGATCGGCTCCCCAAAAATGACCTGTCCCCGCGCGCCGCGCTCAGTCGCGCCGCCGCTGCAGCACGCGCAGACGAATTTCTACACAAAACTCCCGTAAACCCCCACGGAGTGTCGATTCTCTGGAGGGGCCCGCACCTTGAGCGGCCGCGGCGCGACCTTGCGCCCCCCCTTCACAACCACGTCGTACGTCCCGCACACGCACACGGGGACAACTGGAACCCCAGCCTGCGCCGCAACGGCAGTCAGAGGCCGCCCCCAGGCCCACCCCCCTTCCTTCCCGTACAAAGTGGACACGTCTCGTCTATCCCTCCGTACTAACCGGACACGTCTCGTCCCTTTCCCACAGGCGCAGCTCGCGGAGGCCCCCAGGCGCGCGGTCGTTGTGTCGGCCCGCGCATGCACGCCGGTGCGTGGGAGCGCGACACTAGCGGCAGGCCACGAGGCAGGGCGCTGGCGTGCCTGGATTGCAAGCACAAAGCCGCCCTTCTTGAACTCCTGGAGCTCGCCGGTGGGCGTGCGCGTGCCCTCCGGGAAGATCAGCACGGACCGCGGCCGCTGCTTGAGACTCTCGCACGCCGCCTCCATCGACTTGACCGCCTTCGCTGTGTCCTTCCGGTCGATCCACACCTGTGCGGCGCTCCCATGTACCGGTGCCGCGCCGGTCAGCGCGTTGCGAGGCCTGAGGCGCGTGGTGTTGATGCTTGCTGCAGAGAGGCGAAGCCGGGGCCAGGTGCTGGGCGATGAGGTGTAACGCTCACCGTGCCACCTGCAGCGACAGCCCATCCGAAGATTGGCACGTATGCAAGCGACTTCTTCGCGAGGGATATGAGCCAGAATGGGCACCTAGGTTTCGAAGGTCCACAGCCTACACGTCAGAAAATTCGGATAGGAGGTGAAAGAACGCCAGGGGCAGGCCATGTTGCGGAAATAGGGCAGCGGCGGCGGCGGAGGCGGAGGCAGCAGCGGCAGCGACTGCAGGAGCGGCGGCGGATTTCAGCGCACAGTGGCGTGATTGGGACAAGCTCGGATAGAGCGGGTTCTCACGCGGCGAAAATCAGAGGGACGTCCCAGAGTGACTCGTGATTCGCTGCAAAGAAATAAGCTTCCTGCACCGCACGTGGCGCTCAGGCCGCTGCGTCCAGCACACTTGCTGCACACCTCACGGCAGCGATCCATTGTGCGGTAAGTAGGGACGACGCGCGCAGGGCAGGCACGCTAGTGCGACCTTGACTACTTGACCCTGGAGCACGTCGAGCTACAAAACACCGCAAGGAAGGTGGGGCGGCGACCTCCGGGTCAAGATGCTCGAGACCGACGACAGAGTACGGGCACCCGGACGACCACAGGACAATTCGGAAGTAGACGCAAGCGCAACGCCAGGTGAAGCGCTGGGCCTGCCGATGAGGCGGCGGGGCGGTTGGGTAAGCTTGAGCACATGCCAGTGCAGTACACAGTAGAGCGTTGTGTGAGCGCACGCATGGGCGTTCAACTACCGTTCGGGTGTAGGCATGCGAATAGCCCGAGAGCGAAAAGACGAGGGCTCGATCGCAGTCAGATCGGGCCAGGAAACATCTTTGTGGAGCTTCATAGGGCAGTGCGTATACCTTGCTTAGCCCAACGATGGGCCAGAGGAGCGGTACGCCGAGGATAGCGGGAATCCCGGTCAGGGGCACGAACAGGATAGTCATGAAGTACACCAAAATCGTCCGGAACATACTGGGCTGCCGTGCAAAGCCCAGCAAAACCAATCAAACTTACAGACATGACAAAGCTGCAACCATAGTTTTTCTCTAGAAGCAGGAGTCGGGTTTGGTGGCGCCCTATTGAGTTCGGAACCGGCGGGCAAGGCAAATATCCGAACGCTCGCGTGAGGGGGCTTGCCTGCGAGAAGCCGCGCGCCAGCCCATCCCCAGAATTTTTCGCATCGCCATTCGACCGTTTCGTCGGCATCGCGCCGCGGTGAGCAGCGCTGTCGGGGATCAGGACCGGAGCGTTAATGCAGGTCGCAATGGGGCGTTGGCACGACTGCTCTTGCCCTTCGAAGCCTTCCTTGGATGGGTCAGCTCACACAGAAGTCAACATCCCAAAGTCGATTGGACGGCCTCCTAAAACGAAGCCCCCCAGGCTATCGAGTGTGTCGAAACCGGTACGACCCACGGCAGGTCGCAGAGTACCCCACGGCGGGCCACCCCCGACCGGACCGGAGCTTCCCTCCACGAGCGATATTCGTGAATTAGGGGCAAGGAGGCACACATCTGCGAACATTGACACACGCAGTCGGGCAGGCGGAGGGCCAAACCGGGCGGTTAGTCGTCACATATCTCTGACGGGTGTGCGCGTGCGAAGAATCTTCCCTTCAGCGCATCGTACAAGACGATCTTACGGGAACCCCCCGCATTTGCTCCTGCGGGAGTACGTCTAGAATTCAGCGGCGCTGCTGTCTGTCGAAAGAGCCCGGTACTACCGCCAGGAAGTCTATTGCCCCTACTCGCAGCAATGGTCCTCTTTCCGCGCCGGAGTAGCGCCAGTGCATCGAAGCAGACGAACATGCGCGCGCAATCGTCGTCTGGTGGTGCTGAGGACAAGAATCACGCCACTTGCTTCTGCGGCGCCGTGCAGATCGAGACGACCGGGCAGGTAACAGCTTTCACACACTCTCCACACGATGTTTTGGTGAGCACGGACCATAAAACTTAGACAGGGTGAGACTCTGCCATGTCGAAGAGCAGCATCAACACGCTAATTTTGTGGCCTGTTTCCAGCCCGCAACTGTCTCCATCTGCCACTGCTCGCGCTGCCGCAAACTTTCAGGTGCTCCGTTTGTCGCCTGCGTCCTCTTCGCCCCAAACCAAGTCAAGGTTCACTGTGCCCCACTCTGTCGAGCTCTCATCATGTCGCGCTTCAGCCTTTCTTTGAGATCTGCAGGGGCTATTCGCGTGGCCCTGTGAAAAAACAAGGACATGAGAGGCGCCTGGGGTTTGCCAGGTGACCGGCGGCCCGCTCACCGAACTGGCCACGTCGCCCTCCGTCTTCCGGCGGCGGTGCGAGTCTTGCGGCGGGCCAGTGATGGCTGACATGGGTTCGCGGGTAACGTTCCCTTCAATTGCAACGCACGATTGCTGATACCATCCATTCACTCCAAAGCCACACGCATTTGCGTCTACTTGGACATTCGGGCGCGGAGAATGCCATGGCGAAGGCACCAGCTCCACGCACGCTCGCAAGCTGAGCTGTTGTGTGTCTGAGCGGCATGCTGATGTGCCCAGGTTACCGTTCTGCCGTTGTCGCTCTTCGACCACATGCAGACGGAGACTGGAGAGCTGGTGTGGGCGCCGCAGCACCACATGTACTACGATGACAGGGTCCGGTCCCGCGCCGGGCACGCGCGCGGTCGCTGCGGCGGGCGGATCAGTGAGCGGGATCATAGTTGGTGTGTAGCACGCGATGATTCCTTGATGAAAGTGGGAGATCTCCTTTGTGATCCTGATGTGTGTTGAGATGTCGCACGCCGCCGCAGGTCATGGACGTGGAGGACAGCCTGCCCAAGTACCGCGCGTCGACAAAAGGCGCACTATGGGAGCCCAACATTTCATCTGGCGGCGCGTGAAAGGCCTCAGTGACGTGGATGCAGGTTCTTGGGGTTCGTGGGTGTCGCCTCCGTGCGTCCTGGCTTTCCTGTGCAGTTTGCTGGAGAGGGCGGAGACAAGGACGGAGCAGGCAGGAAATAGGCTGCAGCACATTCTGTGTGCGACGCTGCAAGGGGGCGCTGACAGGAATGGGCAGGAAGGAGATGACGGGCGTGAGAGTACCTGTGAATCTCGCACCACGGTATCATATCTTTTCATGGCATCGCACGCCTTTTTGGCCTGAAACCAGTTATACTCTGCCTCTTGACCGTCCGCACAGCTAGAGATACGGGCTATTGCGGCGTCTGGAACGGTCGTTTAAGATGTATCTTTGTCTGCCCGTATGCCGATTTGTGTGTACATCGGCGTGTCCCAGATATCAATGACAGTTGACTTATATTTTCACCGCATCCCGCTGTTTTTCGACCGCTGCCCGTGCGCACGCCACGGCGCGTATAGCAGTTTGTCTGGTCACATTTCCGCCTACCCTCTAGACTCACCCGCGATGTATAGTAATAGGGAATCTTGGACACGAAGACCTTCACCAAACATCTCCCACATACTGCTGGTATGCGTCTGAGCTGTGCCGCAGCACCACATGCACTACGATGCCTGGAGACAAGAACGGCGTAGGCAAGAAAGAGGCTGCAGCACATTTTGTGTGGGACGCCTCCCTAAGTGCCGATGTACACACAAATCGGCATGCGGGCGGGCAGTCCATCTGCTAGACAATGTAGACGGTCAACAGGCAAAGTTCAACTCGATGGTGTCAAGGAGGCGCCCCCCCCTGCCCGCGCCTACTGGACCCCCCCCCGCCCCCCCGCCCCCCCCCGTACTTACTTCGCGCGCGCGCCCGCACCCGCGCCCGCGCCCGCTCCCACTCACCGCACCTACCCCCCACCCGCCGCCGCCGCCGCGCCCGCCGTGCCGCCGCGCGCATGCAGTCGAGAGAAGCATGCAGCTTCACGTCCTCGATAAGGGCAGGCTCCCGCGACAAGTTTTCCACACGACGCCCTACCCCAGCCCACGTGACCGAAAACCGAGTTCAAAACGGTCAAGAGGCGCGGCATAGGCCTGTCGGCACGTGCTACACATGGCAGCCTGCCTGAAATCAGATCCTGGAGGTGTGAATGCGCGCACTGAATGCCGAGACTGATGCCAACCATGCCGGGACGGTCGTAGCGTAGATGGAACAGCATGCATCTGCCCACTATGGAATACTTGCGTGTATTTACACACGCTGCACTCCGAACCGAGCGCTCAAAGTCCCTGCGCGAAAAGCTGGGCCTACGCTCTTGCACGTGGTGAGTTGGGCACCACTTCCGATTCAAAGTGCCAAACGAGCTCCCCTGCCCAGCGAACCTCACTTGACTTTGACTTTGACAAGTAGCTTCCCGTCGGCCGCAGCAACGGCTTGGGAGACGAAGGCATCTCGTTGGACGAGCCACTGCTCGAAAGCGAGCACGGGTCCGTGTCGCGGCTACTGTCTCGACTCGTCTCGGTGCTTCGCTCGCAGCGCCGCGGGGCACCGCGGGACCGATGCTGCTGCTTCTTCTCGTTTCTCAGCTCGATGGCCCGCTGAGTCTCGAGCAGGAGCCGCAATTTCCCGAGGATGTCCGCATCGAAGTCAGCGCCGGTGTCGCACGAATCGCGTCGCGTGGCGGTCTCCGACGCGACCCGCTTCTCCATGTGGTCCACACGCTGGAGGAGCTCGTCGTAGGCTGCGGACATGCTTCGGAACGGCGATGGTGTGCTGGTGTTTACCGTGTAGTGCACTGAACTTCCTGGTGCCGAAAATCTTCCGTGGAAAGTTGCACGGACTCAAGGTATCCGCAACGTATAAGTTGCGGACTCAAGTCACAAAACTAGCCGGACCACTCTAATCGTGGCGATCAAGTGTGTTCAGCCTGTATTTTGCAAGAGTATATAAGTTGCGGGCGGATCCTACAGGCTGAACACACTTGATCGCCACGATTAGAGTGGTCCGGCTAGTTTTGTGACTTGAGTCCGTGCAACTTTCCACGGAAGATTTTCGGCACCAGGAAGATCAGTGCACTACACGGTAAACACCAGCACACCATCGCCGTT
>Ga0115567_10007186_pt1 | contig 10560 bp, 15 predicted proteins | sample COGITO_mtgs_1204_2_FD_88679 | JGI IMG/M metagenome (GOLD analysis project Ga0115567, IMG submission 88679) | Pelagic marine microbial communities from North Sea - COGITO_mtgs_120412 | ecosystem: Environmental > Aquatic > Marine > Epipelagic | place: Germany:Helgoland, sampling site Kabeltonne... | reverse complement strand
GGGGGGGGGGCCCCCCCCTGACAGCGGGCGGGGGGGGGGCCCCCCCGAGCCTTTGGGGGGAAACGTGCGGGGGGGGGGGGGAGGGGGGGGGGGGGGGGGGGGGGGGAGGGGGAATGGAAGGGGCAGGAGCGGGTGAGCAGCAGTTTGGGCCACAGTGGACACTGCCGCTCCGCAAGGTGCGACAGAGCATCCTGCGCTTCAGGAACGAGATGATCCGCTACCGCGATCAGGTTCTGCGACCCTGCCCGTGTTTTCGACCCTGAATCCGAGCCAGAGACCAGTCGGAGCGCACCGCTGACGCTCCTCGATCGCAGGTTGAGGGCACGAATGTGTGGAAAAACGTGACGGCAAACACGGTGCCGAAAGGACTGCGACATCTCGACGCTCATACAGAGGAACTCGACACGGAGCTGTACAAAAACGTCAAGGAGACGCAGCGCATCGTCTTCAACCCTCGGCGGGCGGTGAAGGCGCGCCGGAAGGAGCTGCTCCGCCTCATGGAGTGGTTTGAGCACTACGGGATGATGCCCAAGCTGCAGCGCGAGCTGCTGTACAACAACGGGCTGAAGGCGGTGGTGTATCTCGGTCTGATCGGCGGTGGACACAAGGTGCTGCAGAGCAACAACAAGTTTGGACGCTCGCCGTTCGGCACACGCATCTCCAAGGCCGGGCGCCGTGCGCCCAACGCGCGGCTTGCGGCCGCGGGGTGCCGCATGCTAGTCGGCGCTGCTTGGAGCAATCCAAAGATCCGGCGCTTGGCCAACGACCTCAGCGTGATCGCCGAACTGCTCAAGCTCGCAAAAGTGCACCGGCGCGACATCGACGTCGTCCTGCCGGTTCCTCCCCCCCCCCCTCCCGTACTGACTGGACACGCCTCGTCCCCCCTCCCGTCCTAACTGGACACGCCGCGTCCCTCACCCCTACCTGCCGGTTCCTTGACCTGGCGCCCCGCGTCGCCTTGCCTGGGAGAGCGGAGAGCGGAGCCCTGGCCCTGACCATTTCCTGAGCCGCTGCTCGAGCAGGCACTCAACGCGCTCAAGTTTTTCGCGCACGGGCGCGGGAAACACATGGGGCCCATCAAGGCCAAGGTTCTCGGGCCGGATAGGGGCGCACTGGTCCTGTGCAAGATTCTGGACAGCCATCCGCTGGACTTGCGGGTCAAGCGTGTCGCGGCAGAGTTTGCGGCTGCGATGGTCACTGGAGGCCCCGGCAGCTGGAAGCATGAAGCCAAGGTCCGGCCAAAGAAGCGCGCCAACCGCTTCTGCTGGGGCCCCGGGGTTTGCGGGGCAGACTGTGGGCACAGTTTTATTCTTGGGCGCAGGGCCGTCTGCTGCTGCACACGCGATCCTGTCTCCCCTCAGCCTCCCCGAGTGCTCGCCACGAACTCAGCCTGGGGCGTGGCGTGCTGCAGACCGCGCTTCGAGACGCCAACGTAACTACGGCGCTCAGCCACCTGTTGTACAGGTTTGTGCCCCACCAGGCTGCGAGCGTGCCGCGCTGAGCGCGCCTGCCAGCTGAGCACTGCGGTGCTCGCATGTCTGCCTGATCTGTTGCAAAGTGACGTTCCGAACCCCGTGCCCCCTGTGCAGTCCAACGCACACGATTGGCTCCCGCAAGGTTCTTTCGCGCCACCCGCGCACGTTCCGTACTCCTGAGTGCCCGCGCGTGCTGCGGCGCTCCCTTCCCTTGCATCCGCTCGAGCTCGCTGGACCCGTACCTTCAGCGGCGCGTAGCCTCCGTCTCATCGGGCAAGTCTCTTTACTCTAGGTTGTCGAGCGGGCGCTGGAGAGCCTGCGGCTGCGGCTGTTCCCGCCACATCAGTTTCCGGCCGGCGATCCCTGGGCGTCATTCGAGGACAAACGCGCGCCGCTCGACAAGCGCACGATCAAGAAGCTGCGCGCGGAGGTGCGTGCCCCCGTATCTGAGGCGGTTTGCTTGTTGCTGAGCGGCGTCCGCTTGGCCTCATTGGCGTGTGCTGGTGGCAGGGCAAGCTCCCCCAGCACGGTGGAGGCGGTCGCGCTGAGGAGGTTGACGACGCAGGCCCCAGTGTCGCAGCGCGATGCTCGTCCAAAACTCTGTTTGACCCCACTCCTGAGAGCGCCCGGGACTCAGCGCGGTGCGCGCGGGCGAAGCAACTATTGGCCTAGCCATTGTGGCTTGATTCGTGCCCCGAGCTCATACGGGTGCGGTGCCGTGCAGGAAACGACGTTTAAGCCGCAAGCGCAAGAAGCAACGGATAGCACAGGGTGGGGGCTGGGCACCGTTTGGACCCCGCCCCGAGCGGACCACGCAAGCGCCCCTTGATATTGATAGGGCGGGAACAGTGGCAGAGGGCATCGAGCAGTAGGGTTTCCTCTGAAGTGCCGCGGAGTGAGGTGCTGAACGCGCGCTGCGCGAGTCAAAGTAAAAAGACTTTGATTTACGCAAAATCAGCCACATATGATTTACGCAAAATCAGCCACACATGATTTACGCAAAATCAATATGTGGCCTGATGAAAGATAACAGCAACTTTGTTGCCTACCCTAAAATCCACCAGATGGCTGAGGCGAGCACACGCGATCGCCTTTCCATGCCCCACCGAAGTTTGATGGGGCGGGCTACCATACGTGCGCTGTGGTTCCTGGCGGTGTTGGCTGCACTGGAGGAGACGAGGTCGCTGTCACCCGGAGACTACATCACCGTTGGTACAGTTCAGTCGTTGTCCGGGGGGCCCTTCGACACTGCGCATCTTGCGCGCGCATACAAGCTTTGGTCCGAGCGTACAAACAGAGCGGGTGGCATATTGGTCGGGGGGGAGCGTTACCTGGTCGACCTCAGGGTGGAGGACGACAGAAACAACAGAACGCTTCGCGGTGCCCTCTACGACGGGCTTGCGCGAAATGCACACGCGATCGCCTTCCTTGGGAGCCATGTCAGTGCTACTGCCGATCTGGCTGCGGCCACCAGAAGACACAATCTGCCCGCTATCGCATGCGCTTCGGACACTGACGACAACTTCGATGCGAGCCTTCAGCCTCTGCTTTTTGGAGTGTCCACAAGCCCTGAGCTGTACCCAGAAATGTTTCTTGACGCCGTGTATGGGCAAGGCGTTGGGCGCGTTGCGCTGCTGTACAACGCGGAAGCGAACTCCACTGTTGCGATGTGCAGCGCCGCACGGGCGCGCTCGCAGGCATTGGGCCTCGATGTTGTCTTCGACAGGGGCTTGACTACACCACCGGGGACGGCAACGTCTGAGTTTCTCAACACTTTACTCCACGACATGCTTGATGCAAAGCCTGATGCGCTGGTCGCGTGTACACTGGAGCCAGACTCGCTGGCACTGGGAAGTGCGCTGCTCGCAGCACGCGTCATTGACGGCGCGCTGCCGCCAACAAAACTGTGGAAGGGCTCCGTGCCGGCACTGGTATACTGCCCCGACCCTCTCCTGCAAATTTTTCTGCCATGCAAATCCAAATCTGCCGCTTCTGCCCCCGCCGGCCGCTAATGTCATCATTTTTCGGCAGGTCACGGCACGACAGGTCCGGTTCATTTTCCTCACTGGCGGACCAGCGCGCGAGAAGGCATGGCTCGCAGCACAGAGAGAGTACGCGCACGGGCTCGCATTTCCTGCGCAGTGGCACTTGGCTACTGGTGGGCTCGATGCAGTAGACCTGCGTCTCGGACCCGCGTCAAAATTGAACGACGAGTGGGCTGCGCGGCGCGACTTGGGCGATGGGGCGCCGCTCGAACAAGACGAAGTGGCGGCTTTAGCAGCAGGAGCGGACGCCCCTCTGGCCCGATACCCTTCTGCTTGCATTCTGCACGCGCACACCTGCGTACTGATCGAGGCTCACCCTCCTTGGCGCCAGGAAGTCTCCTGCACTCTGCCCTGGAAGCCGCAAACGACACCGAATTCAGGAGTGACAAGATTGCGGCTGCGATTCGAGCACACAACGCTTCGAGCTTGCTAGGACATGTGGCCTTCAGTGGCACCGTACAGCGAAACGTTGCACTACCAACTATGCTGTTGCAGTGGCGTTGCGACTTCAACAGCGTTTCGGGTTGCTCTCCACTGAATGCCGCAGAAGCAGGCGCACTTTGGCCGTACGTACAAAGCTGTCCGCTCGGGCGTTTCTTTTTCCTGAAGAGCAGCAACGTCACGAATCGTGAGCCAGAGTTCATTTGCCAGAGATGCTTCGATATTTGGCCAGAAAAGGTTGCCCCCATTCTTGTGTGTGGAACAGCATACGCTGGGCCACTCTCGCCTCTCTGTGCCGAAAACCGCGGCCTCAGCGTTTCAGTCGAGCGCGCCTCACGCAGCAGCGAACGGCCACTCAGCCCCAGCATGAATTTTCCTAACAGGTCAAAGCGACTGTAATCGCGTTGCCTCCGATTGATGCTATCACCAATGACTGTCCCGTCTTTAAGAATCCAATTGTTGTCAGCTTGGCCGACAGCAACGACCCTGCGGTGCCGGCCCGGTCCTTCACGAGAGCTCCCTGACGAGCTGCGGCCACGGCTGCTCAGCAGCACCAGATGCGCACAGTATGACAGTCCTGGGGGTGCTGCTCAGGTTGTGTTGGGCGTAGAGCTCGCAGTTGAAACACTGTACGAGTCGACGGACATCCTGCCGAACGTGCCGGTGTCACTAGCAAACAGCACAAATGCTCTTGGCGGCGGCACCATGGTGCCCTCAGGTTGTTGCTCCATTCTTTTGCTTGTCGCATCGCACCAAAACCAAGCGGCTCAGATCTATACGCTTACAGCATGCAGCTCGAACAGCAGAGTACGTTCCCCCTAATTACGCACATGTTGGTGCAGGCATCACCCGCCCCCGCATTCGCTACGACCTCGAGGTGTCAGTGGACACGTCCCTTCCATGGCCTGTCGTGGACATGAAGGCAGGAGGCGTCAGTGTCTCTGTGCTTTCAGATTGGCACGTGCAAGGACGTGCTGTCGCGATCACGATTTTCCGGTTTCATTGGAAGCAGTATCTCATTCTGCGCTGCGCTTCGGAAGCGTGCGAGAGGATGAACACCGCATTCACAGAGGAACTCAGTCGACGCGGTGACGAGTATCACTCGGTTGGTGAAGTGAAATTGATAGAGCCGCCTGCAGACGATGAAGAATTGACTGCCTGGGGCGAAGAATTGAAGCAAGCAGCAGATGTACTTTTGCATAACCATTCCCACCCTACAACTAGAGAGCATGCTTGCAAACCATTCAAATATGACGGTCCCTGCCACGTTTGCAGTTCAATTGTGTGCGCACGAGAATTGTTGTGATGCTTGTAGAGACGGTCGCTATGGCCGAGGCTATCTTTGACACCGCAGAACGCTCAGGCTGGGGGAAAGGTACGAGCACCAGCGTTCGCCACAACCCTCTAAATGACAACCCTTCTGCGCATCGTTTCGAATTTAAAACTGTGTGAGATGCATGAAAGTTTGTGAGTGCTTTCTGTGGAAAATGGTGCAAGAGGACACGTTCAGAGTATCCTAGAGCTCACGCGCGCGCTTGGACCTTGACAGATGCTGTGGTATTTGTTGTGGGTTCAGAAGCGACTCGCGCACGTAATGCGCCGCGTGGAGCATTGGGCGTGCGCCCGTGGGCGACGCCTCTATCAATCTTGCAGCTTAGGGGAGTGGCTGCAAAGCAGCGTTACACCGAGTATGCAGGGGAGGAAATACTACAGAGTCCGCAGGTAGAGCCGCCCTCAGGCTTTGACGGTCTCGGGCTTTCAAGGCCAAGCCCTCAACACTGCGGCTCACCGCGCGCCTGCTTCTATCGGAGAAGCCCATGCTTCGCATCAGACATCTATATATAATCCCAGTAATGGTGCGTTTTGCGCTCTTCTCTGTGCAGCTTTCATTCGCGTTCGATGCCGTGATGACATGGGCAAGGGTCCTTGATCAAGTGCTGCGTGCCGAGGATAAGCTTGAACCAGGCGTTGAGAGGAGTGGTCCCATTTTCACCAACGATCGTCTCGACGCGGTCAACTTCCTTGGGTCGTCAGGACCTATTAACTTTCTCGAGGGCAAGAGGCGCTACGGGAGTTTCGAGATGCTAAACTTCGACGGTGAGGAGTGGCGCGTGTTGTCTTACATTCAGGCAAGAGGGACCACCCGTGTATCGCATGCTCAAGGCAACCGCATATCCTCCTTCCGATGTGGCGCTGGACAGCTCTCTTATCCATCTTGTCATTTGCAGGCAACGACAGAAAGTTCAATGTCGGTGAGCGTCCACTTGAACGCATCGCTTGCTGCCCAGAGCCGCTCAGCATGGGAGAGCCAAGTGGTGTAGCCCCGGAGACCCACACTACGTTGATTTTTCCTATACCACGAGAGAAATCCGAGTCGCAATTTCCCATTGTGCCGTGTGAGCTTTGATGCTGCACGCACTGCGGCGCTCTCTCATTCTTGCCTACTGCTTCGGCAGGTCGCATGGCCTAGGCCGCCTGGCGGGTATGAAAATGACCCAGCGAAACCATTTGAAACCTGTCCGTGCATCTTCGGGAGCAATTCGATGGATTCGAGATGTACCTGGTGTGATCCCGTTGCTGCTAGTCCCTCCTCCTCCCGCACACCCCTCGCCCGCTTTCATTCCTCGCTGCACTCATGCGCAATCGAAAATCTCATCGTGAGCGCGGCTGCCTCCGAAAAGTGAAATGTGTGCGCGCATGACACGCGTCTCCGGAATGGTCCGGCCCACAGGTCTACATTTGCTTCGGTCGCTGCGACTTGTGTGGTCCTTGTGTTGTTGCTTCTCGTTCCCGCCATGTCGTATCCGTTCATCAGGCGGTGGCAGGTGGGTCTTCTTGTGCTTCCTCTCTAAAAGTGATTTTTGTAGTTCAGCGTGCGCGCCAGAAGAGCGATTTCTGATTTCCTCCGAGTCGTATTTTGCCTCCGGTGCACGCTCGTGACATCTGCATGGTGTCGGGCGCAGGACGCCCGATTCGACTCCGCGTGGCACATCGAGATCAGTGACCTCATGTTTGATGATCCCCCTGAAATTCTTGGCGTTGGCAGGTTCGGGTAAGCTTCGCCTATCCCAGAGAGCCCTTCATCCTTGATATGGGGGCAACGGTGGTGGGCCAAGTTGTTTACCCACACTGTATTGGTAGAGTTCATGGTCACAAGTCCTGTTCCTTGCAGGGAGGCTGTAAAGGCCCGTTATCGAGACACCCTTGTTGTTGTAAAACGCGTGGTCCCCCCGAGACGAATACGCCAAAAACGCCGCAGCATGTTCGATCTTTCAACTGTCGCTGGCTCTCGGGGAGAGGAAACAGATCGCGGCACAGAGCTATCCGACATTATCGTGAAAAAGTCTTCATTTGCGCAGAATCTCGACCAAAGTGGTAATTCGGGCACGCCGAAGCCAGATGTGGAAGCCGCCTCACAGCAGTCGCGATCGAGCCCATCCAGCATGCCCCCAAATAACGAGACGCTTCAGGAACCGCCGAGGAAAATGGCAACACTCTTGCAAAACGGGCTGGGATCATGGCGCAGCAATGTTGGTGGCTCATGGTCTTCATCTTCGCGCAACAGAGAACTCGTAGCTGATGATTTGCATTCAGATTCACTGACTTCGCGCAGGGCAGTAAATCCCGCGATCTCGAGCGCATTTCATCAGCGTCTCCTCACAAACTTTACAGCGGAAATGCGCAGGCTCGTCGTCGTTCGTCACCCCTGCATCGTCTCAGTACGTGCTCCTCTCTGGGGCTGGCTTTCGCCCAGAAAATTCTGCTCCAAGCTAGGGATCTCGCCCACGCGCTGGCCTGCCCAGAGCTGAGGCAAAGACATACGGCACCACAGCTGTGTGGTGCACTTGTAACTCCAGCACGGGCTATTTCATGCATCGTGCATGAAGTTGGCAGCTTGATTGAGAGGACAACATCGGCAGGTCATGGGCGCCGTCTTGCGCAAAGGTCACGAGCCGCTTCTGGTGCTTGAATTTATGGAGCACGGTTCATTACGCGCGCTGCTGAACAACGAGACTGTGGATCTTACTTCGGAAATTGTGCCGCCCTCCCCGTCTCAGTTTCCTCGTCTGCTTCGCCATTGCAGCTTGACCCTCCTTCCGCCATTATTCTCTTCCTGGCGAGAACCGGCCCTCTTGTGCCCTCGGCAGAATGCTCGTTACGCCCTATGTTTAAGCTGATTGTTTCGGCTTCTACACTTCGTGTCGACTTGCAACTGCACACCTGTGCTGCACAGCTTGTCTTGACGCCCGTACCCCCGCCCCGGCAGATCCTGACGATGCTCCGCGACATCGCCAAGGGCATGAGGTTCCTGCATGCCTGCGAGGTGTCGCCCGCTCACTGCACGTGCGCAGCCGGCGGCGCGGGCAGTGCTCCTTGTAGGCAACTCGGCACCGCATTGCGTCCCTGTCGTTTTGTTGCGCTGCTGGTTGACGCACAGGGCACCTCGTGCGTTTCATGTTGCCCAGCCTACGGTTGTTCATGGAGACCTCTGCGCCCGCAATATTCTTGTAGATGACAAATTCAACGCGAAGGTCTCATGGCACCCCTCCCAGATCCCGCCCGGATCCGAACCGCCGCAAAGTTTCGTCCACATGGGCGCCGTGCAGAAGACCTCTGGAGACCACCTGCTAGTGTTTGTTGTTCTTCTGTCACTAATGGTTCAAGTCTGCTTGTGCGGCCGCAGGTTGCTAATGTTGGCAGAATTCGCCTCAGTGCAGAGGGCGAAGACGCGCTAGGCTCGCCGCTCTGGTTGGCACCAGAGCTCATCAGAGAAAAGCGCAGGAATATGCCCCACTGTACATCACTGAGTGCCTCAGCAGCGTTGGCCGTTTCCAGCGCGCAGCCAGGGCACCTTGCAACCGTTGTTGGAAGCTGATTCCCGTCGACGTCTCCTGGTGCAGCTCCTCAAAGGCGGGCGACGTGTACGCATTCGGGGTGCTTCTCTCGGAGATTTGGACCCGCTCGGAGCCCTACGCGGGGCAGCCAGTCAGTGCTGTGCTCGCCGGCGTAGCTGATCTGACTCAAGTGAGCACCCGCACTCGGCGGCGGCGCATGGGCCAGGCCAGACGTGCGCCAATGAAGCATCAGTATGCCGGCATATTGTTGTGGTTCTCTCATCGGTGACGTGCTTGTCCGCAGGAGTACCGTCCGAATGTCCCGCCCGGAGCCGCGCCGCCCATGATGAATCTTCTCATGGGCGAGTGCTGGGCTAGTGATGCGACAAAGCGCCCGGCCTTCACTGGTGGGTGTCCCGCAGGCTTCCATCGCTGTTGCCCGAGAAGCTGAATGACGGACCAGCGCTGCAGCGCTGGGTCCGGCACTGAGGCGTTCGCCCCCTGCTGACAGAAATTCACCGTCGTATCTGCGCTGTCGAGGGCGACAACGCCCTTGCGCCGAACGAGCTTGAGCGTAGGAACCGTCGTCGTCAGGCAGACGCACAGCGCATCTTCTCAAGCGTGTTCCCGCCGAGGGTAGCACAGAAGCTGGCCCAGGTGCACCGCCGTGCCCTGCTCCCCACCCCAGCCCTGTCGAAAGGCAATGAGACCTGCGCACCTCGCGCTGGGATCTCGCACGCGCGCCGTGCTGCGCCGCCGCTCCGCGTGATGTCTGTGTGGTACTGCTCGCACAGGGGCGCAAGGTCGAGCCTGAGCACCACGAGTCGGTGACGGTCTTCTTCTCCGACATCGTCGGTTACACCTCCATGGTCGCGACGATGTCGCCGGTGCAGACGGCAGACCTCCTCAGCCGGCTGTACTCTCTCATCGACGAGGTGGCGGGCGCGCACGGCGTCTTCAAGGTGGAGACAATCGGCGACGCCTACATGGCCGTGACGAATCTCGTCGAGCCGCAGCCCGACCACGCGGCGCGCATCGCGTGCTTCGCCAAGGCGGTCTTCGACGCGCTCGAGCAGCGGCCGGTGCTGGTGCTCGCGTCTGATCCGTCGCTCGGAGCTGTCCAGCTCCGCGTCGGCCTGCACTCTGGCCCGGTCCGCGCTTCCCCTCGAGAGTCAGGACGCCGCGTCAGCGATGTCCAACCAAGTGCGCTGCGTGACTGACCGGTGTTTGGAACCCCCGCCAGGTTGTGTCGATTGTGATTGGGGATGTCAACCCGCGCTTCTGCCTTGTGGGCGATACGGTGATAACCCGTCTTCGAATTTGAGGCGCGCAGGCAAAACATGCAGCTATCGCTCTGACCGGATGGTTACAGCTGTTCATCACTCAACCCACTGATCCGCTCCCTTTGAACTCTGGTGCCGGCAGGTCAACACCGCGTCACGAATGGAATCCAACTCCCTCCCCGGGCGCATCCACTGCTCAAGCGAAGTTGCAACTCTCATTGCGAAGCAAGCACCGGAGCTTCCGCTGAAGGAGCGCGGCAGTATCGAGGTGAAGGGCAAGGGCCGGATGGATACTTTTTGGGTACACGAAGGTGACAGCATAATGACGGGGGCAGCGTCCTATGATTTGGTCCGGCACGGACAAGTATCGAAGGCAGCAGAAATACGGAGCACATTGACTGGCGTACTTGGTCGCAGCAACACGGATGTAAAGGCAAGCGTTGATCCCGTCGATACAACGACACGGCCTGTGCAGGTTGCG
>Ga0115567_10007183_pt1 | contig 10565 bp, 8 predicted proteins | sample COGITO_mtgs_1204_2_FD_88679 | JGI IMG/M metagenome (GOLD analysis project Ga0115567, IMG submission 88679) | Pelagic marine microbial communities from North Sea - COGITO_mtgs_120412 | ecosystem: Environmental > Aquatic > Marine > Epipelagic | place: Germany:Helgoland, sampling site Kabeltonne... | reverse complement strand
TTTTCATGAATTCTTGATAAACATCGGTTCGTTTGTCTTGAAAATAAATGGCGTAGTTTGTATAAGAAATAATTAGTAAATCAAAGTTAGAGGCATTTACTTTTTTAAGACTTGTATGATTACTCAAGAATGCGTTAAAATAATCCTTTGCTTTTGCTTCATTTTCGAATTGTTTGATAGAAATCATGTGAGTTTTCTTATCCAATAATACAGATGAAATGACTAGTTTTTTACCTACGTGGTAGGCTTTGTTATAGTTTGACACTGATTTTTTTATTTCATCAAGGTCATTTCCATCAACAGGAACCATTAATAATGCTAAGTGACGAGAATTCCTTTCATAAACATATTTAGGCTTTTCCTTTTTCTTTACTTCAATTCTTTTAGTAGTCAATATTTTAATTCTAGCTTCAGCATCTTTCGCCTCTGGGGTTCCGCTATGTTCAGATGCATATTTTTTGAGAGAGGCTACTAGTTCTTCTTTATTTCCGCTTTTAGAGCCTATGCTTAAAGCTTTTAAATAAAGAAGCTTGTCAGATAAAAAACTATTTGGGTATCTTTTTTCACACTCATCAACCTTGTCAATACATGCATCGAAATAACCTCTATCATAGTAATAATATGCCTTTTTATATAAGGCACTAATTGCCTTTTTTTCACCCTGCATTTGCTGAGCATAGCTTGGATCTCTAATTATTTTGGCGTAATCACTGTTGGGGTACCTGTAAAGCACTTGGTTTTTGAAGTAATTCGAGGAGTCGATTTTATTTTCATCAAGATACATTCGGTAAAGTAAATAATAGCTTGTAACATGATGTTTTGAAGTGTCAAATTTGAAAACCAATTTTCTGTAGGTGCCAATTGCGTGTTCAACGTCATTCATGTTTTCTTTATAAATACTACCAAGTTTATAGTAAGCATCTACTATTTTTTCGTTTGAAGCAGAGAGTGCTTCTTTGGTAAGTGGGATATCTTTTAAGTATTTTCCTTTGTCTCCTATACTGTTTAAAGTGGAATCGTTTTCACTTGTGTTGATAGATTGTAAATCATCTTCAGAGACCTTAGTTCTGTCGCTTCTCCTCCAATTATCTTCATTTGGTCTTGCTCCCCAGATGGTATTAAATTCCTGCAACCCTAGTTTTATGTTTCTTTCATTATAAAAATACCATTTACCTTTATCTGCACCATCATCAAATCCGATGTCCCCAGTTTGCGCAAGGCCATTTCCTCCTTCTAATTCTTCTCTTTTCCTTTCTTCCTCTGCTATTTTTTCTTCAATTACCCCCTCTATAAAAGATTCTCTTTCAGCTTCGCTCATATTAGCTAAACCCTGCAAACTGTCTTGAGTTTCAATTATTACTATTTGGTCCACCAAATCTTTTAAGCTCTGTTGAATGTTTAGGATTTTACTATGCCCAGGAAATTCTTCTGGTAAATATGCTACCGCACTGTCATAATTTGCTTGAGCCAATTTATATTCAGGTTTACTAAAATATATTTGACCTAAAGTCAAAAAAGATTGTCCTTTTTGGTAATCATCCTCAATACTTACTCTAGCAGATAATTTAAGTGCTTGAATTTGTTTGTCTTCTCTTCCTTCTTGGTAGTAAATTTTTGATAAAGCGTAATAGAGTTTGTCACGATATTCTTTGTTTTTATCATCGCGAAGCATTTTCAATAATGTCTTTTTAATAGCATAACTGCTTCCATTTGCCGATTGGTAAGAAAATGCTCGATGCATTTGTGCCCAAAATTCCATTTCGTATTCCGGATGCTTTTTAACAACTTCTTTGTAGGCGTTATTTGCACGAATAGATTCTCCTTGATCTGCATATAATTGAGCCAATACAAAAAGCCAACGTGTAAGTTGATCTTTGTCAACCTCTAAGTTAGTGGCATCTTCCAAATCAATAATTGCCTTGGAATATTCTTCAATAGCTATAAAATATTGTGCAGACACGGCTTTATAGTAAGGCAAATATTCTTCAGGAATATTGTCGTTATTTCTCAACGATTGCAAAACCACATCGGCTCTATCATAGTTTTCTTGTTCTAATAATGTCCTAACCAGCCATATTCTGGCTTCAATTTTTAAGTCCCCCTTTTTATATTTTTTCGCTACATATTCAAATACAGGCCTGCATTCTGCCCAATTTTTTTCGTAAAAATAGGCCTTGCCAATTAGCATCCAAGTATCGTCAATCCATTTACAGTATTCTTTTCCTTTGATGTCCATGGAGTGAAATTGAATGACTCGACTACTTTTTTTAATCGTAACATCCATTTCAGTGGCTACAGACTTGGCCATTTCTTCATCCCCCAGAATAAACAATGGCAACAACTCTCTGTAGTTGTCCTTATGAGCATTTTCTACCTTTAGAACGCCTTTCTTGTATTCTTCTTTTGCATTGAAATAACCATTGTATTTAGCATTTACATTATGATAGCTCCGAGTCATGAAGTTGTTTTTCTTTTGGGAGCAACTAGACATAACTGCAGCAATCGCTACTAGAAGAATTAAGAGGTTATTATTTTTAAAGTTATTATTCAAAAAGAAGATTTTTCTAAACTTGAGGAAACGGCGAAAATGCAAATTTATTTCATTTGTTATTCAACATATTAATCTTCTATTTGGTTTTGTAATTTATCTTTAATCCTTATTCAATTAGCAATTAGAAATTACGAATTTTATGTATTGGTTTTTTTTTCATTTTTAATATTCATCTTTGTTGTATTCATGAGCGAAGAAATTAATAAACAGAAAAAGCCGAAAAAAATTATTCAAAAAATTCGTCATAAGTTTAGACTGGTGGTTTTGAACGATGATACTTTTGAAGAGCGCTTTTCATTTGTTTTATCTCCGCTTAATGTTTTTACCTGGGGTGGTGTGTTTTTAATGGTTTTCACGGTTATTCTGACCATGCTAATTGCTTTAACCCCTCTTCGAGAGTACATTCCCGGATATGCGGATATAAATACACGAAAACTAGCAACCTTTGCGGCTATTCGTGCTGATTCGATGCAAGTCGCCTTGAAAAAAAATCAGCAATATGTAAATAACATTAAATCAATACTAGAAGGAAAAACAAATGAAAAAAAGGATAGTTCCTCTGAAAAATTAGTTTCTAATAAAACAGAAATGGAAAAAATTGATTTTACCCGTTCTAAGGAGGACTCTATTATGAGAAAGGTTGTAGAAGAGGAAGAGCAGTTTAATGTGAACTTGAAAGAACCTTCAGCTAGAGAAAAAAAACTATCCAAAATACTGCTTTTCCCACCTTTAAAGGGAATGGTTACATCACATTTTAACCCTTCGATAAAACACTATGGAGTTGATGTAGTGCCAACTACCACTAATGCTTCAGTAAGTGCTACTTTCGACGGAGTTGTAATTCACTCGGCTTGGACGTCTGATGAAGGACACGTACTTTATATTCAACATCAAGGTGATTTGGTTTCAGTATATAAACATAATTCAGCACTGCTTAAGAAAACGGGAGAGAATGTAAAAGCAGGGGATGTTATTGCAATAGTTGGAAATTCAGGTGAATTATCTTCCGGTCCACATCTTCATTTTGAGCTATGGTACAAAGGAACTCCTATGAACCCGGAAGAATATTTACTATTTTAAAATTAGTAATTACATGAATGCCTAAGCATTCATGTAGTCCCAATCTTCTAAAAATTTCGTTGTAAATTCTCCTTTGTTGAACTGCTCATTTTCCATCAATAATTGATGAAAAGGAATAGTGGTTTTAACGCCTTCAACAATGTATTCTCCTAGAGCTCTTTTCATTTTTGAAATGGCTTCTTCACGAGATTGAGCAACAGTAATCAATTTCGAAACCATGCTATCATAGTTTGGCGGAATAGTATACCCTGCATAAACATGGGTGTCAATTCTAATTCCAATACCTCCAGGTTCATGATACTCAGTAATTTTCCCAGGACTTGGCATCCAATTGTTAAATGGGTCCTCTGCGTTAATTCGACATTGAATAGCGTGCATTTTTGGAGAATAATTTTTACCTGTAATGGGTTCTCCTGCTGCAATAAGAATTTGTTCTTTTATCAAATCCCAACCGATAACTTCTTCGGTAATAGTATGCTCTACTTGAATTCGAGTATTCATTTCCATGAAGTAAAAGTTTTTGTGTTTATCAACCAAAAATTCTACAGTTCCTACTCCTTCGTAATTAACTGCCAAAGCTGCTTTAATAGCGGCTTCTCCCATTGTTTTTCTCAATGCAGGAGTCATAATAGGCGAAGGTGTTTCTTCGACTAATTTTTGATGTCTTCTTTGAATAGAGCAGTCTCTTTCACTTAAATGGCATGCTTTTCCAAATTGATCTCCTGCAATTTGAATTTCAATATGCTTAGGTTCTTCAATGAATTTCTCCATGTAAATGCCATCGTTTCCAAAGAAGCTTAAAGCTTCTCTTTGAACTGCAGCAAACGCATCTTCTATATCTTCTTCATCCCAGACCAAACGCATTCCTTTACCACCTCCACCTGCGGTAGCTTTTAACATTACAGGGTAAGTCACTGCACGGGCAGTTTTAACAGCATCAGCCGCATCTTTTAAAATACCCACTGAACCCGGCACACATGGTACTCCAGCGGCTTCCATGGTTGCCTTAGCCGTAGCCTTGTCTCCCATGTTTTCAATCATTTCTGGTCTAGCACCAATAAACTTAATGCCGTGCTCTCCACAGATTCTTGAAAACTTTGCGTTTTCAGATAGAAAGCCGTAACCAGGATGAATTGCATCGGCATTAGTAATTTCAGCTGCTGCAATAATGTTTGGAATCTTAAGATATGATTCAGCACTTGATGCTGGGCCAATACAGACTGCTTCATCAGCAAATCTTACGGGCAAACTATCTTTATCGGCAAGTGAATATACTGCTACAGTTTTAATACCCATTTCGCGGCAAGTTCTGATAATTCTTAGCGCTATTTCACCACGATTAGCGATTAAGATCTTTTTAAAGAGCGTCGCTTTTATTTTCCTTCCCATATATCTATTATTAGCTAGGGTCAACTAAAAATAAAGGCTGATCATATTCTACAGGAGAAGTATCATCAACTAATATCTTAACAACTTTACCGGTAACTTCAGATTCAATTTCATTGAAAAGTTTCATTGCTTCTATTATACAAACAACATCTCCAACTTTGATGTCATCACCAACATTAATAAATGCAGGTTTGTCTGGAGAAGAGGAGCGATAAAAGGTTCCAATCATTGGGCTTTTCACTTCAATGTAATTTGAGTTTTCCTCTTCTGCAGGAGCTGCTGGAACATCCGCCTTGGGAGATGCTGCCGCAGGGGCTGGGGCAGCTGGTATGGCTTGTAATTGTTGAACATTTGGTAAGCCACCCATTACTGGGGCTTGAACCAATGTGGTAGACTCAACGTTTCTAACACCTTTTGGAGGAGTTTTAATCAAAATTTTTACGTCATTCATTTCAAGCTCTACTTCACTAACGCCTGATTTGGCAACGAACTTGATTAAAGATTGTATTTCTTCTATTTTCATTTGTACGTCTTTTAATTCAATTTTACCTTAAGATTTGAAGGCAAGTTTTATTTAATATAATTGACAATTTCTTGTCTTTGCATTACAAATTATTAATATGAATTGTAATTAGATTATTTTTTATCGTATGCCCATTTTAAATAAACGGCACCCCATGTAAACCCTCCCCCAAAGGCGGAAAGAATAATATTGTCCCCTTTTTTTAGTTTATCTTCCCATTCCCATAGGCACAAAGGAATTGTACCCGAAGTTGTGTTCCCAAACTTTTCAATGTTTATCATTACTTTTTTAGGATCAAGTTCCATTCGGTTTGCTGTAGCATCAATAATCCTTAAGTTGGCTTGATGAGGAACCAACCAATCCACTGAATCACCAGTTAGGTTATTTCTGTTCATTACATCTACTGATACATCAGCCATATTAGTGACGGCAAACTTAAAAACTTGCTTTCCTACTTGAAATACGGAATGTTCATTATTGTCAATTGATTCATGACTTGCGGGCTTCACAGAGCCTCCAGCAGGCTGATATAAATACTGCCTTCCTGATCCATCTGAATGAAGAGCAAAATCAATTATTCCATTGCCTTCTTCGTTTGGTTCTAGAAGTACAGCTCCACCGCCATCGCCAAAAATGACGCAAGTGGTTCTATCCTCATAATTAATAATTGAGGACATTTTATCAACTCCAACAATAACTACTTTTTTATATTTTCCAGTCTCAATAAACTGAGAGCCTGTTGACAAAGCGTAAATAAAGCCTGAGCACGCAGCGTTTACATCAAAACTCCAAGCATTTTTTGCCCCGATTTTGTCAGTAATGATATTTGCAGTGCTCGGGAAGTTGTAATCTGCTGTTACGGTTGCACAAATTAACAGATCAATTTCCTCTGGAGAAATCCCTCTTTTTTCACACAATTCCAATACTGCAGGAACGGCTATGTCGGATGCCCCTGCACCTTCACGTCTTTCAATTCTTCTTTCTTTAATTCCAGTCCGTGTGGTAATCCATTCGTCAGTAGTGTCAATTAACTTCTCCAAGTCCTTATTGGTAAGTTTGGTTTCTGGAACAAATCCCCCAAGTGCAGTTATTGCAGCCTTAATTTCAGACATTCTTAAAACTATTATTTTTAATTAAATCAATCACTTTAATAAATGATAGATATTTTTAAAATTTACTTGCCAATATTACGATTTCATTTCTTTGCATCCTTAAAATACCCAACAGTTTTTCACCAAAAAAAGGTGAATTTGTTAAAAAACGGGTAATTATCAGGTAGAAAACAAAAAAAATCGAGCTCATTGCTATGAACCCGATTCTATTAAATTTTTGAAATCAGTGTCTTAGAACAATAAAGATCATTCTAAATGCCAATAATTATTTAGCCTAAAAAAGCCAGAATTACATCCAACTCAAATTAAGTTAATGGCTTATGCTTCTGCAGTAGCCTTTTCCATTACCACTTTACCTTTATAGTAAAGTTTGTCCTCATGCCAATGAGCTCTATGGTAAACGTGAGCTTGTCCAGTAGTAGGGCAAGTAGCCACAGTCGGGGCTGTAGTTTTGTAATGAGTTCTTCTTTTGTCTCTTCTGGTTGTACTCTGCTTGCGTTTAGGATGTGCCATTTTGTAGCGTTTTTATTATAAGTTTTTCAATTTGTCCCAACGAGGGTCAATTTTTTCTTCTTCTTTTTCATATCGGCTATACTCATCAAGTTTTTCAATCATTTTAGAGTCACATTCACCTTCAGCATGAACATTTTTTAATGGAATAGAAAGACTAATAAATTCGTATAACAAATCTTTAACGTCTATCTTGAATGCGCTTGAAGGAATGTGAATTATATCATCTTCATGCCAAGCTTCTTCATCAGTAAACTTTCCAACTATTCTGCGTTCAGCAGAAATCGAAGCGTTAACTGTTTCCATACAAAGATCACAGGGTACATTAAGATTTCCGTCAATGCTAAAATTCAGCACTAACATAGTATCTCTCTTTTCGAGTTCAAGTTGAACTTGAACCAAACCACTGCTAAGGTTTGTAATTTCTAGATTTTGATCCTTAAAAAACTCAAAGAACTCTTTGCCAACCTCAAAGTTGAAGCTATGATTTCCGTTTTTTAATCCAGAAAACTGAATTTCATACTGTTTCATAGCTCACAAATTTCGAGCGGGCAAATGTAATAAAATAAAACCTTCAAATGTTGATAAATAATTGGTCATTTTCTTGAATTATTTTCCGGCCCTTTTAATATGTAAATAGGTTGATAGGTAATGATTTATGCGCCTTATCTCCCTATGATCAAATCAATAACTTCAATGGTTATTCATTTTTAGATGTTCTAGCCTTTTTAATTTTTAAAGGCTTCGCGCTTAATTCTTTGTAGTCACTTCGGTTATTGTAAACATCAATGGCTAAATAGACTGCGTTTCTGAAAGAGCGAGCTGATGCTTCACCTTTTCCTGCAATATCGTAACCCGTACCATGATCTGGTGATGTACGAACAATGGGTAGGCCGGCTGTAAAATTCACTCCTTCATCAAAACTCAGGGCTTTAAAGGGAGTGAGGCCTTGGTCGTGGTACATACTTAATATGCCATCAAAGTTTTTATATCCTGGTGAACCGAAAAATCCATCTGCTGCAAATGGCCCGAATACTAACAACCCTTTACTTACAGCTTCTTCTATTGCAGGTATTATAACTTCGGACTCTTCAGATCCTATAGTCCCATTATCCCCATTATGTGGATTTAGCCCTAAAACGGCAATTTTTGGTCTTGTAATTTTAAAATCTTGTTTCAACGCTTTTTCAAAAATTTCAAGCTTTGTTACAATTTCGTCATGATATAAATTTTCAGATACTTCTTTTATTGGGATATGCCCAGTAACAGTTCCTACTCGTAAATCTCCTGCCGCCAAAATCATGAGTGGAGTTTCTACATTAGCATAATCAGCTAAATATTCTGTATGTCCAGGAAAATCAAATTCTTCACTCTGAATGTTGTTTTTGTTAATTGGCGCAGTAACCAGAACATCAATTTTATTAGAAGCTAAATCATGGGTAGCTGCTTGAAGAGAAAGAAAGGATAACTTACCTGCTTGTTTAGTTGATTCTCCAAAGGTAATTTCAGTTTCTTCATCCCAAAGGTTGACGAGATTCACTTTTTTTGAATTTGCATTATCCGCATCATCGATAAAATTAAAACTGAAATCCTGGATATCAAGAGCTTTTCGATATGCCTTGGCTAGTGAAGTAGAGCCATATACAATAGGTGTGCAATCTTCTAACATGCGAGCATCCAAAAAGGAATTAATAATGACCTCTAATCCAACACCATTAAAATCTCCAATAGAAATCCCAACACGAATTTTTCTTTTTGCAGAAGTTTGCTTTTTTGACACCATGTTTTATATCTCCTAAATATTTTTGAAGAAATCAAATAAAGTTCTAACACCAACTCCAGTGCCTTCAAGGCCTCTGTAATTTTTTTCGGAATGATTAAAAGCAGGCCCAGCAATATCTAAGTGAATGTATGGATATCCTTTTTTGGTTTTTGTATCTTGAGTGAAATACTCCAAAAACTTCCCAGCTGTTATCATTCCAGCTTCTGGGCCACCTAAATTTTTAATATCAGCAACATTTGATTTTAAATCGTCTCTATATTCATCCCAAAAAGGAAATTGAGTTAACCTTTCGTAAGTTCTAAAACCTGATTCAATTAATTTATCGTGAACTTCTTGAGGAGCATTTCCCATTGAAACAATTGCTTTGTCACCAATAGCTCTCGCCGCAGCACCTGTAAGTGTAGCCATGTCAATTACCAACTCAGGGTCATATTTTCTGGCATACGATAATGCATCAGCCAAAATCATTCTTCCTTCCGCATCAGTATTTAGTACTTCAACCATCATTCCATTGTGCATGTGGATAACGTCTCCTGGAACATAGGCATTTCCACCTGGTCTGTTCTCGGTAGCGGGAATTAAAGCAATAATATGAACGGGAAGATTTGCTTGAGCAATTGCAGCCATAGTTCCCACGGCTGTGGCCGAACCACCCATGTCACACTTCATATAATCCATGGAATTGGCTGTAGGTTTTAGGCTAACTCCACCAGTGTCATAGACTACTCCTTTTCCAACTAAAACGTAAGGTTTTGTGTTTTTTGCATTTTTTGGTTTCCATTCTAATATGGAAAAAGTTGGAGGGTTTGGCGAACCAAGGTTTACCGCCAAAAGTCCTCCCATTTTTAAAGATTGAATTTTTGTTTTATTAAAAACCTCAACGTTAATCCCCATTTCTTCACCCATTTCTAAAATGTCATGGGCATATTGATCTGCGGTAAGATAAGATAATGGCTCGTTTACAAAATCACGAGCAATAAGCGTTGAGCTAACAACAGCATTTAAGTCCAGTAGATCTTTTTCAGAAACACCATTTAAATTAATAACTTCTAAAGAGTTTTTTCTGTTGGCAGCATCTGAAAAATATTTAAGAAACTGATAATTACTTAATCCTAAACCTTCGGCAAAGGCCAATAAAGTATTTTTATCTACATTACCAGAAATGGTAATTTCTTTTAATTTCAGGTTGTTGATTGTTTTGCAAACGCCGTGAGCAGCTATTCTAGCTTTTTCCCAAACAAGATTTACATTGCTGTCAGTGTCTTTTTTATAAATGAAAAGCTGGTGGTCCAATTTGTTGATATGGACAGGGTTGTTTTTAATTTCAAATTGCTGAGAAACATAATTTTTTTCTTCTTTCGAAAGAGACTGAAGATCGTTCAAAGAATTGCATAAAATGATGTGATTTGATTTTTCTCCGAGATCTTTTGACGCTGTATATATTGTATCCATAAAATTTATTTTTTGGGTTCGCAAATGTAATCAATGCTGTGGTGTTCACTTAGCAATTTAAGATATTTCAACTTTAAATAACGCTTGTTTTCAAGAACCAAATAATTATTTTCAAAATCAAAATGTATTGCAATTACATTTGCTCATTAAAATAATAATGATGTT
>Ga0115567_10007182_pt1 | contig 10567 bp, 8 predicted proteins | sample COGITO_mtgs_1204_2_FD_88679 | JGI IMG/M metagenome (GOLD analysis project Ga0115567, IMG submission 88679) | Pelagic marine microbial communities from North Sea - COGITO_mtgs_120412 | ecosystem: Environmental > Aquatic > Marine > Epipelagic | place: Germany:Helgoland, sampling site Kabeltonne... | reverse complement strand
CGCGAGATATAATACGTAGCGTCGCTGATACCCGCGCCACGACAGGCCGACTGCACGTCGCTGCCGTTCGACAGCTTCACCTCAATCTCCCGCAGCAGCTTAAGTATGTCCTCGGCTGAATGACGCTTCCGAGCCATCACATCCCCCTTCAGTCTCTAAAAATAGTGGCCCAGTTTTAGGGGGGAAGGACAGGGTTTTCCTATGCCGTAATCACAGCCCATAACGGTTGCCTCCACCTGGAAGCGACCGTGACGGGAAAAATTGGTCACGCGGCCGAACCCGAACGGGCGGTCGATGCGCTGGAAGTCACGAACGCCGTACTCTCTGCACTCTATGAAAGCCGCGCAGCGCTGGCGGAAATCCGCACCGATGTGCCGGGCATTGTATGTCCGACACTGGTCATCGGCACGATCAAGGGCGGGATCAACACAAATGTCGTGCCCGATAGTGTCAGTTTCCGGATTGACCGGCTTATTCTCCCGGGAGAATCCGTGGATACAGTCGAACAGGGCCTGACAGACCTGATCCAGTCAGCCGCCGCCGCATTCCCCGGTGCGAGCGCCTCGGTCGAACGCATCATGGCAGCGCTGCCACTCGTACCGCAGCCCGGTTGGGAAAAAATCGCCGATGCCATCCGCCGAGCAGCTTCCGACCTGACGGGTGATGATATTCCCTATGTCGGCGCCAAACTGTTTACCGATGCGCGGCTCTATGCCGAAAAAGGCATTCCGGTGGTCCTGTACGGTGCCGGTCCGCGCACCCTTGCCGAAGCCGGCGGGCATAACAGCGACGAAAACCTCGACCTTGTTGATCTGCGTCTCGGCACGGAAGCCGTCGCCCGCGCTGTCGCGGACCTGCTGACACCCTGATCCGGCAGGCGCCAGACGCCCGAGGCTTACTTGCCGCCGAACCCCCGCCTGATCATGCTGAACAATGAACCGAAGATCAGCGAGACACCGCCGACCCTGGCCGCACTCTCACCTGTCGGCACAGCTTCGCCGCTTGCAACGGCTGCAAGTGAGCTGGCAATTTCGGCCAGCAATCTGTCGGCGATTTCCGCAACCAGTGCCGGACGTCCGAATTGTGCCAACGGCCCATTGAGCCGGTATAGCATCTCTAATGAGATCTGTGAGCGACCGTCGGCTGTTTCCGTAAGCGCAAAATCGAGGCAACCGTCCAGGGTCGAACGGCTGAGACGATCGCGCCCCTTGCCCACAACATTCCCGGTAAAGATGGAATCATCTGTCTTTAGTGCGGCCGTCCCCCGGAACGCGGCACTCATCGGGCCGACCGAAACTTCGCACACACCCTGGAAAGTATCGCCATTCGGCGCACCTTCCAGCCTGGCACCCGGTATGCAGGTCACGACTTTTTCAGGGTCCTTCAGAATTTTCCAGACATCCGCAACGGAAGCGTCCAGTTCAAGGGTCCGTGAGAGTACGACGCCACCGGCCAGCGATTCGCGGGTCGGCAGTTTCTCCTGCGGGTTGATCCCGGCCGACGATGTCGCCGCGCCCGTTGCCTGCTCACCATTGGGCGCCGACGCAATCAATCTGTGAACGCGGGGAGCTGGCAGCACCTGCGGCGCGGGCGGGTCATTGGCAAGAACATCCGTGATCGCCGCAACGATGCCTGCATACCCGGTACATCTGCAAAGGTTGCCAGAAAGCTGGCGACGTATTTCCGTGTCATCGGCATCGGGCACTCGGCGGACAATATCGTAAGCCGTCGCAAGCATCCCCGGTGTGCAATAGCCGCATTGCAACCCGTGATGACGCGTAAAGGCATCGCGAATTGTCGCCATCAGCGGATCGTCGCCATAGCCCTCGACAGTGCGGATATCCGCCTGTTCACAGGACACGGCAAGGGTGATGCACGAGCGTACCGGCCTGCCGTCGACCATCAGCGTACAGGCACCGCAAACGCCCTGTTCGCAGCCAAGATGGGTGCCCGTGAGCAATAGTTCTTCGCGGAGGAAATCCGCGAGGTGGGTACGCGGCTCGGCACTGCCGGACACCGTACGCCCGTTAACGTTCATCGTGATATCGGACATGCTCATGCGCCGTCCTCCTCTTCTCCGAGAGCGCGGGCAAGGGCACGTTCAAGTGCTGCGATATGCATCGCGAAAGACTGCAATGGCCGCCCGGCAAGCGCCGACGGCACGACATCGGCGGCGCTGACACGCCGTTCGATGATCGCAAGCGGATCCGGCAGAACGACCGGAGGACTGCCAAGCGCGCCGAGCGCACAAAGATGACGGCCATTTTCCGGGTCGATCAGAACCGTCGCGCTCGCCTTCGCGAACTCGCCGACCTGGCGCATGAACTTCCAGTACCCCCAGCGTGCCGCAGGGCCCGGACGCGGCACCTCCACGGCCACAAGAAGCTCATTGTCGCCAAGAGCGGTGGTATACGGCCCGGTCATAAAATCCGCCATCCGAATGCGGCGCTCTCCATCGGGACGGGCGACGACAACGGTCGCCTCCAACCCGGTGAGGACAATCACCCAATCCGCCGCGGGGTCGGCATGGGCAAGGCTGCCGCCCATGGTCCCCCGGTTACGCACCGCCCGGTGGGCGATGTTCGATGCGGCCGCCTGCATCCAGCCACTTGTGGGATCCGGCGTCTCGCCATCCTCGACCTCAGCATGGGTTGTCGCCGCGCCGAAGCGGACGTATTCGGGGGTCTCGACAATTGCGCGAAGCTCCGGCACCGTTGCGATATCGATCAGGCGGCGCGCCCGCACGAGACGGAGGTTCATCATCGGTCCAAGCGACTGATTGCCGGCAACCGGCTTATCGCCGGTTTCGGACACCAATGCCTCAGCAAGGGTGTCTGCCCGGTCGAAGTCGAATGCTGCGGCCTTCATGGACTTTTCTCCCCAGTGGCTGCCGCGAGAGCATCAAGGACACGCTCCGGCGTCAGAGGTATCTCGCCAACTTCGGCACCGAGAGGCGCCAACGCATCGTTGACCGCGTTCGCGATCGCGCCGGGCGGGCCAATAGCACCACTTTCCCCGATCCCCTTCTGGCCGAACCGGCTCAGCGGGGACGGTGTTTCCATGTGAAAAATTCTGACCGGCGGAATATCGCCGGCAACAGGCAGGTGATAATCGGCCAGCGTCGATGCCAACGGTTGTCCGGACTGATCGAACGGCATTTCCTCGAACAATGCGGTGCCGATTCCCTGCACGGTCCCGCCATGCACCTGACCATCGACGATCATCGGGTTGATCATCGTGCCGGCATCTTCGACGATCACGTAGTCGAGCAAATCCACGCTTCCGGATTTAAGATCGACACTGACCTTCACAGCGTGGCACGCATAGGAAAACGTGCCGGTATCCTGGACGGTCTTGTAGCCTTCGGTCACTTCCAGCCCCCTCGGGTCGACATCATCGGGCAAAAGCTGCGGTTTCAGATACCAGGTCTTCGCAACCTCTTCGACCGACACGGAGCTGGTACCTGCATATGCCATTCCATCCTGCAGGGTCACATCTTCCGCTTTGGCCTGAAGAAGATGCGCGGCGATATGTTTGATGCGGTCGCCGAGGGCGGCGCTGGCGGCCCCTACGGCGCCGCCCGCCATGACGATACAGCGCGAACCCCAGGTCCCGGTTGAATAGGGCGTGTAGGCGGTGTCGCCGTGGACCAGCTTTACCTTTGCCGGATCGACGCCGATCTCTTCATACGCGATCTGGGCTAGGGTTGTCTCCAGACCCTGACCATGGCTGTGAACGCCGACACGGAGTTCAAGCCCGCCATCGGGCGTCAGCCGCGCACCGGCCTGCTCGAACCCCGGCACCATCGGAATGCCCCATCCGTGATACACCGATGTGCCATGCGCTCCCTGTTCGCAGAAGATCGACAAGCCGACACCCACCCGTTTATCGCCGATCTGGTTCGTCTGTTCTGCCCGGGTCGCCTCGATATCGATCGCATCCAGCGCTCGGGTCAGTGCTTCGGGATAATCGCCGCTGTCGAAATATTTGTTGGTGATATTCGTGAACGGCATCGCTTCCGGGCCGACCAGATTGCGCCGCCGAATAGCTTCCGGTGTGATTTTCAGATCGCGGGCCAGCGCATCCATCAAAACTTCCATCGCAAAGCACACGCCCGTGCGGGCGACGCCACGATACGGCAGGATCGGCGGCTTGTTGGTCGCCACCGACCATGTTTTACACCGGTAACCCTTCAGCCGGTAAGGCCCGGGCAGGATGCTGGCAACCTGCGCGGATTCAAGACAGGCCGAGAACGGGTATGTGGAATAGCAACCGGCATCGACGATTGCTTCACAATCAACGGCCAGCAATTCGCCATCCGCGCCGGCATACCCGGTTACCTCGTAATAATGTTCCCGGCAGTTTGCGCTGCCGCTGAGGTGCTCGCGGCGGTCTTCCAGCCAACGGATCGGTCGGTCCAGCTTCATCGCCAGCCAGCCGGCGCAGATCTCTTCGCCCAGCAACTGGCTTTTGAAGCCGAACCCGCCACCGACATCAGGAGCAATAATACGCACCTGGCCATGATCCAACCCGAGACAACCGGCGATCCCGGTGCGGACGATATGGGGGATCTGCGTTGCAGAATGAATCGTCAGCATTTCAAGATGGCGGTCCCAAACGGCAACAACGCCTCGGCCTTCGATCGGCGCCATGCATTGGCGCGCGGTCTTGAAGGTGCGTTTGACCACGGAGGCTGCACCCGCCTTCGACGCCTCGAAATCGATGTCCACGGCGCTTTCGAGGAAGACGTTTTCATCCCACTCGTCATGCACCATTGGCGCATCCGCATCGCGGGCCTTTGTCATATCGTGCACTGCCGGCAATTCGTCGAAATCAATCGACACCAGTTCACAGAGATCCTCAGCACGGGCCCGGGATTCGGCGAGGCATGCAACGACTGGCTCGCCGACGTGCCGGACCTTCGTCGCGGCAAGAACCGGCTGAATAGAACTACGAAAACCCGGCAAGCCTGAATCCGCCTTGATCCCGCTGACACCCACGAGATCCTGCGCAGTAAAAACACGCTCCGCGGAATCAGCCGGTTTTTCGATCCCGTTAATCCGGGCATGTGCAAGCGGGCTGCGCAAAAAGGCAAGCTCGAGCATCCCTTGCATGCGGATATCGCCGATGAACCGGCCACGGCCATGCAGATAGCGTTCGTCCTCCTGACGAAGAAGCGAGCTACCGATACCTTTTCCGGTCGGTTTACTTTTTACATTTGTATCCATCGATATATCCCTTCGTGACGGCGGCACTTTCGTGTCCGGTCAGGCATTCTATCAGCTCATCGGGGTCCGATAGCCGAAGAACGCAATCGACAGCCTTGCGACCAAACTTTGATCGCACAGTAAATCGGTGACCTTGTGCATATTCGAATCCCAAAGCTCGTTCGTCCACATTTTTGTCATGTCGCCGATATGTATTATGAGGAGTTCTTCGTTGAGCCCGCATCGACCCTCTGGCCGGACCGGTACAATTTCATCTGACTCCGCCACACGAAACGGCTAAATATCTGATGACCGATTAATTGATAGGCAGGAACACCTTGCGTCTCTCCGTACTCGACCAGTCTGTATCGCTCGCCGGGCGTTCCCAGGGCGATTCCATCAGAGAAACCATTGAATTGGCGCAGTATTGCGAAAAGTTGGGGTATCATCGCTTCTGGGTGTCCGAACACCATAATCACGAGACGATAACGGGAACTGCTCCGGAAATTGTCATGGCGGCAATCGGCGCGACCACCGACCGTATCCGGATCGGGAGCGCCGGCGTTATGCTGCCCCACTACTCTGCCCTGAAAGTCGCCGAACAGTTCCGGGTTCTGGATGCGATAGCACCGGGCCGGATTGATCTCGGCTTGGGCCGCGCACCGGGGTCGGACGGCCGGACAGCCTATGCACTCAACCCCCAGGGAATGCAGGGTGCGGATAATTTTCCTGCGCAGATCCGCGATCTGATCGCATGGGTTTCGGGAGAGCCTCTTCCCGCTGATCATTCCTTTTCCGGTATACGAGCGTTTCCGCAGGGCGACACCGTCCCGGTCACCTGGATGCTGGGAACATCGGATTACGGTGCGCAGGTCGCCGCACATTTCGGCATCCCGTATTGCTTTGCTCACTTCATCACCCGGGGAGAAGGCTGCGAGCAGGCACTTGATCTTTACCGTCAGCACTATCAGCCAAGCGCACGACACCCTGAACCCACAACGACCGCCTGCGTCTGGGCCCTGATGGCAGACACAGAGGAAGAAGCCGAATTCCAGTTCATGTCCCGGGCACGCACACGCCTGGCCCGTGACCAGGGCGTTCTGGTCCAGGTCGAAGCACCCGAAGTTGCAGCAGCGCATGACTATTCGCCCGCCCAAGAGGCCCGCATCCGCGTCATGCGCGAGGAATCTTTTGTCGGCACCCCGGAAACGGTAGGCACCCGGCTGCGGGCTCTCGCAGACCAAATGGGACTGGACGAACTCGTGATCCTGACCTGGGCCTATGAATTGGATGCCCGCAAACGCTCATATGAGTTATTCGCCAAAGAATTCGCGATCACTTGAGGCCAGCCTGAGACCCGGATATGCCAACACGATCAGTCGGAGCCAATATGAACAGCCTGCCCCGGACACTCAAATTAAAGCACCTATCATCAATCACCCTTTTGAGTCTTTTGCCCCTTTGCGGTGCCAAGAGCGCCGGAATGCAGGAAATAGCCGGATTTTCGATAGACCGGACCGAGGTTTCGGTCGGGCAATTCCGTCAATTCGTCAATGAAACAGGGTTCGTCACAAAAGCGGAAAAGACGGGCGGTGGCCTCGTCTATGGCGCGGGATGGGAGCGCAAAGCCGGCTGGACCTGGGCGTCCCCCTTCGGGACTCCCGCCAAGCCTAACGAACCCGCCGTCCATGTAACCTTCGACGAGGCTAGCGCCTACTGCAAATGGGCCGGCAAAAGACTGCCGAAAGACTCAGAATGGGAAAAAGCGGCCTTTACCGAAACGAGGTCGGAACCGCCGGCACCCTTTACGACCGGTACGACGTATGATTATCCAACAGGTTCATCGCCGCTTGGGGCCAATTGTCTCAACGATTGTGGCGCGCCCCCCGCGATCGATTACAGCGCCAGACTGGACCGGGGAACCGGCCACGCGCGGGTCGGCACAACGAAAGCCGGCGTCAACGGCCTGTACGACATGGGAGCGAATGTCTGGGAATGGACTGAAAACGGCGCCGGCACGGCAAAAGGTACGCAGGGCGGATCATGGTGGTATGGCGCTTTCAGGATGAAAGCGGGCGACGTTGCCACCAAACCCCGCGACATGGCCGTCGTCTATATCGGGTTCAGATGCGCGAAAGATATTGAATAACCCACGTGCCCGCCTGGCCGCGCATGTGCTGCAAATAGAATCCTGCTACTGCCTAGTCGGCCGGATGGAAATGCACGACCTCCGGCGGCTTTGACAGGAAATCCCGGAACAAGGCACCGAATGATTTGTAGTCATCGGTTTCCCTGAAACCGAAATGATCTTCGATCTGATCCCACTCTACCTCCAGGACGAAGGCGAGGTCCGGTTCTACCCGCTTTCCCCAGCGCAATCCCCTGCAGCCGGGCTGCCGTTTCAGAATTTCTGCCGCATCGCCAAAACTGCCAACGAAATCGCCTTCGGCTTCGTCTTTTACAAACAGCGTCGCTATCTCGATGACCATCTTCGCTCTCCTGTTCTCGCTCACTCACAAATTCAGATGTGGAAAATACCGGGCGCGGGCTTCCCTTGCACGTCGGCGACATCGGCTATGGCAGTACGCCCTTGGGAAGGACACAGTGGATTCCCTTGTTGACGTCAACCAGTTGGGTGACACGCAAGTCCGCAGCGAGACTGCACAAGGAATAGGCATCCTGCCGGCTAAGACCGCTGACCTCGCAGATAAGGTCGATCATTTCGCGCAATGCCTGCCGCGCTGCCTCATCCAGATCTTCATCCATTCCCATTGAGATCCAGCTATCAGCGGTCTCACAGCGCGGCATGGAAAGTTTGATGTCCTTGCGCACAGTCAGTTCTAGCGTACCGCTCAGGCTGGTTTCTATCGCTGTCAGGCAGACCTCTCCATCGCCCTGGGCCGCGTGCCCATCTCCCGCCGAAAAAAGCGCGCCCTCGTTGAATACCGGGAAATAAACGGTAGTGCCTGCAATCATTTCCTTGTTGTCCATGTTGCCGCCGAATTCACGTGGGATAACCGATGTCAGTTGACCGAGTTCCGGCGAAGGCGCGACCCCGAAATTACCGAAAAACGGACGCAAGGGAATTCCCCCCCCCCAGGGGGGACGAGCAACCATCGCGGTGCCATCAAGCGGAATATGCACACGGCGCTTATCGGGAAAATCTTCCGGCAGTGTGCCCTTGCCCGGCGCCTGCAGATTCCAGCCCCAGTCCTGACGCAGCTGGATATCAAGAATTTTGACCTCAAGCACGTCGCCGGGCAACGCGCCCTCTACATAAACGGGACCGGTCAGAAAATGCGGCCCGGCGCCGCGTTGGTTCCGGGCATGCACCTCGAGATGCCCCTCGACCGCGCCCCTTCCTCCATCGGGCATGTCGTCCGGTTCACCAGACAGCGTGTCGATCGATACCCGGTCACCCGAGGCGATTTTGAGAACAGGGGGCAGGGCCGCGTCCCAGAACCCCCAATGTACGGTTTCGGGCAGAGAGGGCAGATGATGGGTTTGCGACATGATGGTACGCCTTTCAGGACGGAATGCAGCCGCCAAGCGCAGTATCAGTCCCCGGCGAATATCTCAGGAATATCGCAATTCCGGAACAGGGAAACAATGCCGCATTCCAGCCCTTGCGACTTCAAACCGTTTGCATATAGACAGCTTTAGACCGTTTCCCTGGCTGCGCGTCGGTTGGCGATAACATCCTGCGTCAGATAAAGAGCACCGAGGACAATCCCGCCGATATTGGCGTAGACAACCCAGGGGGCAAGTGTTGCCGGCAACATTGCCGCAAGCCCCAGTGCCGCCAGCACAACCCGGGCCGGTACCGTCATCGGACGGGCCGCAAAGCCGATAAACGCGGTGGAAATAAAGCACACACCGATACAGGCCGTCGTGATGTCGATCAGCGTTGCTGTCCAGTCTCCCTGCAATAGCAGCGTCGGTGAGTAGGTAAACAGGAACGGGATCACATAGGCGACCCAGGCGAACATCATTGCCCGCATCGCCGTGCGCATCGGGTCCTCGCGCGTCAATGACGCCGCGGTAAAGGCGCACAGCGCCACCGGTGGCGTGATCATCGACATCATACCGAAATAAAGAATGAACATGTGGGCGGCAATCGGCTCGACCCCGGCCTCGGAAATGGCGGGCGCAATCATCGCTGCAAGCAGCAGATAAACCGCCCCGGTCGGCATCCCCATGCCGAGAATAATCGACGCAAAGGCGGCGATCACCAGCAGCAGGAACAGGCTTTCACCCGCCTGTTTCAGCAGGAAGAGAGTGAAACCCTCGCCGAGGCCGGTCGAGTTCAGAATGAACATCACCCAGCCCGCGCCCACGACCACGAAGACCAGCTCGACCATCACCAGACCGGCGCCACCGAATGAAGCAATCAGCTTTTTAACGGTCATCCGCGCGCCCCGGTAGGAGCGAACAAAGCCAAGGAGCACGACAACACCGGCCGCGTACATCGCAGCCTGTTGTGGTTCGGCCCACAACCAGAACAGAGAATACAGAAGCATCACGAAGGGCAGCAGGAAATGACCACCCTCGATAAGGACCTTGCGGATCTCCGGCAGTTTTTCTGCTACCTGGCCGACATTGTCCTTTGCCGCGACGCGGTCGACCATGACGAAGACCGCAAAATAATACAGTAGCGCCGGCACAATCGCGGCGATGACGATATCGGTATAGGGAATTTCGAGAATTTCCGACATCAGGAAGGCCGCCGCCCCCATGATGGGCGGCATAAACTGCCCGCCGGTCGATGCAACCGATTCAATAGCCCCTGCATTGACGCCCGAATACCCGGCATGGCGCATGAGCGGAATGGTAATCACGCCGGTAGAAGCGACATTGGAAATAGCGCTGCCGGAGATAGAGCCGAAGAAGGCGCTAGCCACCACCGAGATCTTCGCGGCACCGCCGCGGCGGCGACCGACCATCGCCATTGCGAGATCGATGAAGAACCGGCCACCACCGGACGCGACCAGCAATTGTCCGAAGAAAATGAAAACCAGGACGACTTCGATGGAAATTTTCATCGGCAGCCCGAGTGCTGCCCCGGAATCCAATCCGAGATCCGTGGCCAGCGCGTCCCAGTGCACGGTCAGACCCTTTAGATCGCCACCGACCTCGTCCGCAAAGAGAGCATAGACCATGAAAAACAGGACAACGCTGAAAAACGCGTAACCCGCGGTTCGCCGAATGCCCTCGGCCGACAAAACGACAACGATACAGCCGATAATCAACGCTTCGGTGGTGCGGTCGCCATACTCTTCGGAAAGCCGTTCATAGTCGAACGTGACCCATAACAGGGTCACCAGACCGACAAACGCGGCAATCCAGTCATAGAAAGGCGG
>Ga0115567_10007175_pt1 | contig 10573 bp, 6 predicted proteins | sample COGITO_mtgs_1204_2_FD_88679 | JGI IMG/M metagenome (GOLD analysis project Ga0115567, IMG submission 88679) | Pelagic marine microbial communities from North Sea - COGITO_mtgs_120412 | ecosystem: Environmental > Aquatic > Marine > Epipelagic | place: Germany:Helgoland, sampling site Kabeltonne... | reverse complement strand
TATTATATCTTTTCAAATACCATTTTTCTATCTCGGGATAATCATCTTCCATAGAGTATTGCTTTAGGACCTCAATAAAATCGTCTTTATAAGCGGCGACAATCTCTTCTTTGGTGGCATCATTTAAAACGAGCTCAATATACTTGCTTTTAAACTTTATATCCAAGTCTTCTAGTTGGGCGATGAATTCTCCATAAAGCTCCTCTTCACCTCTGTGCTTCACATAAAAAAGAGAGCTGGTTTTGGACTCTTGGGCCATCGTATTTGATACCATAGGTAAGGGGAGAGTAATATTGGGGTTTTGTTTTATTTTAGAGATCGTATCTAGTGGAGAGTGTTTAAAAATCTCTTTAAACTTAGCTTTTGTATTTTTATTTCCGTCAAGAAACGACTGTATTGCTTCAAGTACATTTGCCTGAGCAGATATTGATAGTTTCTCTTTTGAAGTTAGACCTTCCATCACTGGGTTTAGTTCAGCATTTTCAGTTGGAGAGAACTTTTTAGCGCAGACGCCGACTTTAGTTGCGGCTTTTATAACTTTACATGAGTTACCAGCATCAATACCTTGAGAGAAATCATTTTCTTGTATTTTAAATTGCAGTGCTAAATCTAAAAAAGAGGGGTCGAGCTTATTTCTTGAAGCTGAAATTAATAAGTTCCTAGCAGTGTTTGCAAAGCAAGTACCCAGGCCATCTTGATGGTCCCTAGGGACTCCATGGAATGGTCCCACAATATTAGATGATTCAGAGATCTTTTTATTCTCTAGATCGATAGTTTCAAGTTGAGGGCCACAGTTTAAGTCTTTATCTGTTAAAGACTCAGCATATTGAAGTTCTCTTTGATTTAAGGTCTTATCTCTAAAGGCTTTGTTCTTTTCAAACTCAGACCTCTCTAAAGTAAGTTCTCTTCGTTCAATTGCGCTTTCTAAACCTTTTTGTTCTTTTTTTATTATCTCTATATTAGACTTTATATCATCTTTTGTTATTACCAAGGTTTTATAAAAGGGATTCAAGCTCTCTAGTTTAGAGAGTTTATAATTGCTTGATTTTTGGCATTTATAAAAATAGGGCGATTTTTTGTTTTTGGCATTTTCTATAAGGCATTCAAGTAATCTTTTCTTTTTTGAACCAAGTTTGTGGAAGAAAGAAAGTGAGTTAAGTTCTTCTTGGGCCTTGAGGTTGAAATTGTTTAGATTGCGTTCGTAATTGGAGTCTTGATCTTTTAGTTCTTTAAGTCGTTTCTGTTGAGCTTGTAATTTTTTTTTATATTTTTTTATATTATTCTCTATCCTTGCATCAGATTTTTTGTAGTTATTGTAAATACTTTCACTCTTTTCAATATCTTCCTTTAAAATACTCTTGAATTTATTTATGGTTGTACTCTCTTGGGCTAAAGCAAGACCATGGATGAGTATAATTATTAGGATTCTATTCATGACTCCTAATCGGCTATTTTTAATAATTTGTTACTATAAAAGTGACTAATAAAAATATAATAGATGCATAGTATGTGAGGTTCATTTTTTACTCCTTTCATAGTATTATTCGCAAGTAATATGCCAGCTTTTTACTCGTGATTTCAGACGCTTAGCTGTTTTCTTTTATTGCTGGTGCAATTTGAATTAAAAAAGGAGCCTTTATGGCCAAATATATCCTATTTATATCATTATTAATGATCTCCTGTTCTTCTGATGAGTCCTTTGAATTAGCTGGAGATACTATGGGAACGACTTATTCAGTTAAGGGTTATTCTCAAGGTGTTGATGAGGCTTTGCTTAAAAAGGAGATAGAGTCCTTTTTAAAAGCTTATAATTATAGATTCTCTACTTATATTGGTAATTCAGAGTTATCACTCGTTAATAAAGCTCCAGTTGGCAAGAAGCTTCAAGTATCAGAAGAGCTTCTTACTCTAATTAAGAAGGCAAAATCTATTTATAGTAAAACCTCTGGCTATTATGACATTACTGTTGGGCCACTAGTTAATAGATGGGGTTTTGGGCCACTAACTGAAAAAGGGAAACCTTCAAGAAGTGAGATAAATAAACTCTTAAGCACAACTGGCATGGAGAGCTTAAAGATCCTGGAATCTGCAATTATTAAAAAGAAGGATATTTATATTGATTTATCTTCCATTGCCAAAGGCGATGGAGTTGATGGTGTTGCCAGATTATTAGAGACTAAGTTTAAAATTAAAAATTATTTTGTTGAGATAGGAGGCGAAGTAAGAGTAAGGGGAGAGAAACCAAATAATCAAGATTGGAAAGTCGGAATAGAAAAACCTGCCTTAGTAAAAGGATCTGGAATTCAAAAGATTATATCTCTAAAAAATGAGTCTATCGCTACAAGTGGCAGTTATAGAAATTATAAGAAATATGGTGATTCAGTCTTCTCTCATCTCATTAATCCCAAGAGCGGATATCCTGTTAAACATAAGACTATATCTGTGAGTGTTATCTCAAGGGATTGCGCTATAGCTGACGCTTGGGCCACAGCATTTATGGCCATGGGAGCCTCAAAATCTATAGAAATAGCAGAAAAAGAAGGATTAAAGGTCTATTTTCTGGTAAAAGAAAATGGTAATATTAAAGAGTACACAACAACAAAATTTGGGTATTAGTATGGATACAATGTTAATAACAGCTTCAGTTTTTATAATCGCTTTTAGTGGTATGGCCATTGGGGTTATCATTTCTAATCGTAGGATCAAAGGGTCATGCGGCGGAATTGCAAACCTTATGGGTGAGAGTGGATGTGATATTTGTGAGTTGAAAGATAAGTGCGAAAAAACTGGCAAGGAACTATGTGAAGAAGGCTAAAGATGGAGCCTTTTAAAAATAAATACAATCCAAAGTCCCTAAAAACCTTTTCAAATATCTTAAAAGATAAATCTTTTAATCAAAAAAAGTTCATAAAAGTAGTCGATCCTAAACTTAAAAATCTTGAAATGAAAGCAAGGGTCGATCTTATCTCCCACGCATTAAATGAATGCCTAGATTTGAGCTATGAGGACTCTATTGATCTTCTCTTAAGTCGATTAGATGAAGTTAAAGAAATGGATAGCTTTTGGATTTGGCCGCTAACAAATTTTGTCGCTCTCTTTGGTTTAGACTCCTATGAAAAGTCGGCCCAAGCAATAGGAGAGATGACAAAAAAGTTTACTAGCGAATTTGTTATTAGATATTTCATCAAAGAGTTTGAAGCTAAATTTTATAAAGATTATATAATACCTTGGTCTAAAGATAATAATGAACATTTAAGAAGACTTGCAAGTGAAGGTACAAGGCCGAACCTTCCTTGGGGAATGAAAGTTAATTATATTAATGAAAACTTGAAAAAAAATATAAAAATATTAAATCGCTTAAAAAATGACGACTCTCTTTATGTAAGAAAAAGCGTTGCCAATCATTTTAATGATATAACAAGACTAGACCCTGATCTAGTTATTGAGACTTTATCTCAATGGAATCGTCAAAATGAAAAACAGGCATGGATTATAAAGCATGCTCTGAGAACAATGCTCAAAGATGGTGATGAGCGAGCTTTAAAGTTAAACGGTTTCGATATAAACCCTAAGCTCACTATAAGTCACAAAACAATATCGAAGAAAAGGATTAAAGAGGGAGATAGCTTTGAGATAAAATTTGTGCTTAATTCAAAAATAAAGAAAAAACAAAAATTAAGTATTGATTATATCATTCACTACCCTAAGAAAAATGGAAAGCTTTCAGCTAAGTCTTTTAAAATGAAAGATATTCTCTTAGAGGGAAAGCTTTTGTTAAGCAAGAAAGTTAGCTTTAGGAAGGTCACCACAAGAAAACATTATCCTGGTGTTCATAAAATAGAGATAAAAATATCAAATAAAAAGTATTTCCTAGGTGAGTTTAACTTAAAAAGCTAATTAGATAGATATATCTAATGATGCACCCATAGAAGTGTTGGCCAAAGACATCTCAGAGATCGAATACCCAACAAAGACATCAACAAACACTCTCTTTACAACTCTTGCGCCAACGCCAACAAGACCAACATTATGCATGTTTCTACCTAGGGTTGTCGTCCCAACTTGATCCCCTTTTTGGTCCCAATCAAAGTTAAGTCCATTCTTTAATGTAAAGCGATCATTTATTCTATAGTTTAAGTATGGGCCTAAACTTAACATAACTCCTTGTGGGTTGAATGCAGAATCATCATAGAAGTATCTTTCAAAGGAAGAATTAATACCAAAGCTTATTGTTGGCACATTTGAGTAAAAACGAAATGTAGGTTGAAAACCTAGTCCATACTTCATTCCTGAGTTTCTTGAGCCTTGATTAGGCATCTCATAGAAGTAACTAGTACTCATGACTCCAATAGATGTATTGAGTATACCTGGTACAAATAAAGAGACTCTGTGATTATTATACGACTTACCATTTGATCTTGTGTTGGTATTACCGTAAATATTTTTATATTCAACGTCAGAACTTAAGTTTTCTTGGAATGTTACTCCATAGGCTAGGTTCCAGTTATTGCTAAATCTGTATCCAAGCCTAAAACTTTGATAGAGTTGGTATGAGCCGGTTGCATCAAAGTCCTGCCCATCTTGAACTCCACCATCAAAACGGTTAAATGTAGCACCTTGAGAATAGTTTCCACCAAGAGCAGCACCAGAGTATTTCGTGAAGTAATTAAAGTTAAAATTTGATAAAGCTTTCTTTATACTATTTGTTTTAACTTCAATCGTACTTTTTTGCTCAAGTGCAAAAACTGTAGATGTTATAAATATTAAACTAATTATTAATTTTATCATTAGATTGTATCCGTTACTGTTTTAACAAAAACTTTTTTGTTCTTATTAAGTAAAGCATCTCTTTGTATTACATACTTTTGAATATTGTTAATAAGCTTCTCTCTTAGCTGTGCCTCTTTATCGTTAGCGAGGTTCTCAGAAAATTCTTTCTTAACACTTACATAGTCAAAGGTTATAAAGTGAAGAAGGTTTTCAATCATTTCATTGTTTTCTGCATAAGGCATCGTTTCTTGGGTGTTTTGATTCTCTAAATTAAATTTGTAACTTAACACCATATGATCATCTTTTTTAGTTGAGTACAGTGATTGAATTGTCCAAATGGCATTCTTTATAGATGCACTATAGGACTGCATCCCAAAAGATGAAGCTTCTTGTTTTTTGTTTTGTTGCAGAAGTAAAATCTCCCAATGTCTTTTCATATAGCTTCTGAATTTATCTGTGTTAAAGATATCATTACTAGCAAAGAGCTTTGAGTTCTTTCTTAAATTTTCCATTGTCGTATTGCCATGGATTTTACTTGTTTTATAAAAGTCTGCCAACTTCTTAATCATGACATGGGTATCTGGTCTGGCCAGGTTCTCGTATTGGCTTAAACTATCAGTCATTTTTTGCATAAAGACAAAAGCTCTACCAGTATAAGCATTCTTTTGAGTTTGCTCCATACTTTGATCAACAAGTATATATGGGTAATCAATAAAGAATTGAGACATTCTCTCCCATAGATATACTTTCGCATCTAATGATCTTCTAAGCTCGTCGTTTAGAAATTGTTTATAATCACTATCCAAACTTTTTACATAATCTAAAGTACCCTGAATGGCTCTTTCGTACCTATTGACTTCATTCCACGCACCTTCCACAGCTAGTGGAAAATTTAATTGAGTTTCAATCTGCTCAAGTCTTCCCATTCTCTCTGCAAATAAAAGATTACTCTCATAAGCAATATGCATTGCTTTGAACTGACTCATTCTTGTATCCCAGTCCTGTTTCGTATTGGCCGCAAGCTTAGTAGAGACTTGATCCTCTACTTTCTTCTCAGGTGTAGCGACTGGACTCGCTTTTGGGCTAAAGGTTTTATCTAGGCTATTTACAGTTCCGATATAGGCCTCTCTTACTTCTCCAACAACCCACATGGCATGTGGATTCATTGGCTGAGTAATAAAGTAAAAGGTAAAGGGACCATATATTGCAAGGGCGATAGAGTAGCCAAGGTTGTCTTTAACAGTACTTAAAAACCAAAGAACTTTACCAATTGTATACTTGTAGAGTAGTCCCTTTAAGTTATTTACAGGTCTTCTCTTTATCAGCTCAAGGTTTAATCCCATGTTCAAGAAGAAAAAAGGAAGCACATATCTGAGCCAACTAAAAGCGTGAACACGCTTCTTAGTAGAAACAACTTTATCTCTTTTACTTAAGAGATTTTTAAATATATTTTGTCTCTCTGACCAACGAAGGACTTTATCATTTTCTAAATATAAAATTTGGTCTTTCGTTTTTGTAAAGGCCTCGTCTTTTCTATATTTATTTGCCGAGATTTTAGCTTTTTTATCTTTTAATAAAGTGTTTAGGATCTCTTCAAATAACTCAATCCTTTTAGAGTCACTTTCAGCTGTTAGCGTGAGCTCGTACTGATTTGCGAGAATATTATACAAATGGTTAACAATGGGATTGGTTGGATCCATTTCAATCGATTTGTAGTGCTCAAACGGGTTTGAAAATGCATCTGTTGTATAAGAGAAGTTTCCATCTTGGTCATAAAAGGAGTAGGTCTCACTGAGCTCACCTTCAAAGTATACTTTCTTATAGATCGCATACCAACCGTTTTGTAGACTGGCCATATGAAGCTGGCCAACCATTTCATCATCAATCCAGTAGTTGTAACCACTAAATCCATTGAAGTTCTGAATTTCATATATTTTAACAATTTCTGAGTCTAAGCTCTTAAGGCCGCCATCACATTTAGTGATCTCTAAAATAAACTCTTTTAGAGTAGGCTGCTCTTTAAGAACAATCTGTGAAATGTTAATATATGCCATCGGCTTATTCATTCTTACTCTCTATTGTTGAGTTTGGTTATATGAGTTTCCAACTTGAACTGTACTCGCCTGTGGAGTGAGAGTTAAGTTTTTAGACTCTATGTCAGCTCTGTTAAATGAAACACCATAGTATTGGTGATTCGCAATTACTCTAAGTGCTTCCCAGTTTATTTGAGCGTTTTTAAGAGCTCTTTTTATAAGAACCATATTTTCCTTTACTTGATTCTTATTAGCCGCTGGAAGTGCTGACTTAACTTCACAAATATCTACTTCTAAACCTAGTTCTTTTGCAAAGCTTATGTTCTTAGCATTCTCTAAAGCAGGTAGAACCTCTTGCAATGCTTTTACTCTCGTGCCTGGAGAGTTAGGCATCATATAGCCAAAAAGTGACCCGTAAGACTTTACAGTTTCATCCCATTTCTCAGTCGATTCATTAAGAGCGCCTCTTAATTGCGCAATAATCTTATTGTTAAAATCGACTATAGATCGATCCGTATAGCCATATAGATTAACTCTATCCGGTTGCATATCGAAGTTAATTGCATCTACTGTTCTTTGATTTGCTCCAAGAAAGTTTCCGTAATAGTTTATGAATTTAGCAATTGAGACACCACCGTCCTTAAGGGCACGTTCTTCGGCCTCCATACTATTTTTAAGCTGTCTGTAGTGGATAATTTCATGTCCAGCTGTATAGATCGTTGTAAAGGCATTTAAGCCCTTTCTTAGCCAAATAAAGACATCGCTATCACTGTATAGACCGTGAGATTGATTTTTCTTCGCAAAGCACTCACCGGCATACTCTCTGCCTCTAAGTTTATTAATCGCTAACTGTCTCTCACTTAAAAGTGAGAGTCTATTTGGTTTTAAGCTAGATGAGAAGACTTCACCTACAGTTAAGTTTTGATCCTTAGCAAAGTTTTCAATGTTAAACTTAGCGTATGGAGCAATTGGCAATAGCTCTATAATCTCTTCTGTCGTCGGTTCAATCTTATTAAGTAAAGACTGATACCTTTGAAGAAAGGGAAATTTATTAAAGTGCTCTAGTCTCTTTGAGCTTATAAAGTTTGCTCTAGCTTTAAGATTAAGCTTCTTAGCTTCTTTTTCAATCTGTATCCACTCTTGTCTTGCTGTTTGCATGTGAGCTGGGATATAGGCGCTATCAGCGAGTAAAATATTTTTTCTCATCTCTAGTTGAGTCGCAACCTTAATTTCTTTATCTTGATCTTTATCACCGAGATAGAGAGTTTCAAATTTCAATCTAGTGACATCAGAGTTAAGGTCAAAAAGATTTGCAAACTCTTGGTTTTGAGCTGATTTCATTAATCTTTCTTTTGAGCTCTCACAGAACTCTTGAAGTAGAGTTGTTATAGATCTCTTTGATCTTGTTGATAGATCGGAGTCTGGGCATTCAAGTTCTATAGATTGTGAGATACTCTTTACTAGCTTTCTAAATAGTTTTGCATCCCTAGAGAGCTTTAATTTTTCATTCTTTTTGATCTCATTAAGTATAACGTAATCTAAAGCTTTCTCTTCTACAGTATATTGATTATTGACTGTCTCAATACTTAAAGCTCGAATGTTTTGAAGATTATCTAAAGTGGCCTTAGACAGTTTTGATTCAATAACTTTAAGGATGGCGACAACCTCTAGCTGATTATTTCTGATCTTACTAAAGTATCTTCCTACTTCCACCTTCTGTGTCTTTGCCTCTAAAATATGAATGATTTTATAGATACTCTCTATACCTCTTGGGTTAAGAAATGAGAGAACCTCTTTGAGTTGTAGTTTTATACCAATTGTAAGACCTAGCAATTGATTTACACTACAGTTATCTTTCGCTAATAAAAGGTTTGCCTCTTTTAGCATTCTTGAAATTTGAACAAGTCCTGCTGCTACAAATAAAGGCATTGCTATTGTATGAGCAATTGTCTCTTTAGGCTTTACTAATTCTTTTGCTGTTACAGCATTTACATCATTCGTGTCATCTATAATTACAAATGGTGCATACCCTCCACCAGCAGAAGTATTGACGATAGAACTCATGGCCCCTTTTTCTTGTGGAGCATATCTAACAAGTGCGTTGTGAGTGATCTTTGGTAGAACACCTTCTCCTGCTCCATAGAAAATCCACATTCTTATGTCGGCTGCAAGATTGGCAAATTTATAACCAGTCTCTTTTCTTTGAACTGCTACTGGAATCCTCGCGATCTTAACTAATTGTTGATAAGCAAAATCTTTTGGATTCTTAGTTATCATTTCTAAAACTTCTTTTCTGCGACTTGCATTTAAAGTTTTTAAAATATAAACACCTTGTCCACCTGCTAAGCTTGGAGCTTTTACAACCCAGTTGTCTGGATTAGATTTTATTATATCTACAGACTCTTTCTTAGGTGGAAGAGTTTGAGGTGGTAGTATTTTTGTTCCCGTAGCAGATAGTCCATAGGATTCAATATCGTCTGCGAAAAATTTGGGTGCGTAATGTGTAAGAGTTGCTAGGATAATCTTATTATCCATAATTCTATTGAGTCCACCCATGTAGAGCTTACCTGAAGTAATTGCATCAATGGCCCCTGGGATTGCAAAAGCAGACTGAAGAGGAATCTTCTTTCCTTTAGAATCTCTTATAAATGGAGATCTACCGTCGGCACCAAGCTTTAGTGCATCTCTTAGGTATAGTTTTTCACCTGTATCTTGATCTCTTAGTAGTAATCCTTTTTCAGCATCAAATAATGCTGAGTCAGTATTTACTCTAGAGTAAATAGCAGTAACAATAGGATTCTCTTTAACTGTTCTTAATCTTATATATCCTTGATCATCTTGATAGAGCTGATCTGGGTCCGCGTAAACTAGACCTGAGTAGGCAGCCAGTTGGTGAATCTCTGGAGCTGCACCATTTTGTCCACCTGGTGGAAGAACAACTTGAATTCCATCTTCAATTCCTGTCCACTCTTTACCAAGAGATTTATAAGTTTCTCCTAGTATTTTAAAGTGATCATTTGGCATTAGTTTTCCAAGGCCATTTAGAATTTCTGGATTCTGATTATAAATACCTTCCAGCATGTTCATATTATTTGATGCGCCTGAAGGAGAACCAGCATTTATTTCCAAAATTCTAAATGGAAGATTTGGAAGTGCATCCTCATCTTTTTTAGCAATGAGTGCTGGAAACTCTGATGATTTTTGTAAATAATCCTCTACTAGAACTAAGTCTAACCCAACATTATCTAGGAATGGATAATTCTTCATACTCTCGTGGTGAAGTTGTGGAAGATATGTTGGACAGTTTGAAACTGATTCAATGAAAACTTCTTTAACTTCTTGGGGTAAACTTTGAACAAACTTACTAGAAGTAATATCTTTTGACCCATAAACATCTTGGAGTACTGCCCTTAAAGAAATCATCAATTTCTGAGATGCTAGTTCAACTTCATTAAAAAGTGATTTTTGAAGGGGAACAACTGTTGTCGTACATGGAACAACAAAAGTTTTATAACCTTTATTTGTTTTCTTAGAAAACGTAAGATCTCTAAGTTTTAAAAACTTAGTAAGCCTCTTGCTTTCTTGATAGTGACTAGATATTTCGTTATTTAGTATTCTATCCGCAACTGGTTTTGCGTGTATATAGGCCTGTCTAAGCCTTTTTTTAGAGAAAAGATAATTAGAAACTTGAACTTCAGTATTTCCAATAAATCCTAGGTTAGGATTGTATTTTCTTTTTGCATTTTTAGACGTAATTTTCACTACTTACC
>Ga0115567_10007171_pt1 | contig 10577 bp, 15 predicted proteins | sample COGITO_mtgs_1204_2_FD_88679 | JGI IMG/M metagenome (GOLD analysis project Ga0115567, IMG submission 88679) | Pelagic marine microbial communities from North Sea - COGITO_mtgs_120412 | ecosystem: Environmental > Aquatic > Marine > Epipelagic | place: Germany:Helgoland, sampling site Kabeltonne... | reverse complement strand
TGTTTTGCTCGCTGTTTTGCTCGCTGTTTTGCTCGCTGTTTTGCTCGCTGTTTTGCTCGCTGTTTTGCTCGCTGTTTTGCTCGCTGTTTTGCTCGCTGTTTTGCTCGCTGTTTTGCTCGCTGTCTGAACGTATGGCGGCGGCGGCGGCGGCGGCGCGGCGTGCGCGCGCGCGCAGAATCAACTGGGAGCACGTCGACGAGCCGTACTTTGCGACGTGGCCGATTCCGCTCTGCACCTCCAAGCAGGCAGCGCGCGCGCTCGGCCACGCGGCGGTGACGGCTGAGGAGAGCACGTGAATTCGTTCTGGGACGGCAGAGTCCCTGCGCATCCATCTATCCTGATCGCGCGTCTGTCTCTCCGCAGGACATCAAAAAGTCCAAGACGCTCAAGGACATGCAGCGCGTCATTTTCCAGGCCCGCCGCACCTCCCGCCCACGATCTCCCACCCGCACCCTCCGCAGCCGCGGCTGCCCGCATCTCGGCGCACGGCGGCGCGCGTGAGTCCTGAGCCAGCCGCGCGCCCGCGCCCACCCGGAAACCGCGTCCTGACAACTTGCGGCAATCCTCCAAACACGCGCCTGGCAACTTTTGTGACAGAGTCATGTGCCCGGCGGCGCCCCGCAGCGCGCGCCCGGGCCGGTGCTGGTGCTGGCGGTGCACCTCTGTGGGACGCTCTCGCTCCGCGCGATCGACCTCTTCCACCGCAACGCCAACACCCAGGTGCGCACCTCCCGCGTTCAGGCGGGGCGGATGATGATGCATTGAATCACCCCGCGCACGATGGGGTGGGACATGTAAAGCTGCTGAGCTGCGTAAAGTTGCTGACCTGCTCGTGGCCCGCAGCTGATTGTGCTCAAGCCGTGCTGCCTCCCGAACCTCATCCACGCCAAGCGCAAGGAGGTCCGCGGCGCCGCCCCGCGCCCAGGCCCCTGAAGCCCACCCCGCGCTGCGTCCCCCGATTTCCATCCCGTCTTCAGACCCCCGAAACACGCAGGCCTTTACGATCGGCAGCCACAGTTTCGACGCAGCGCTCGTCTGCGCCCGCGGAAACTTCAGCGGCCGCACGGGTCTACGCCCGCCCGCCCACGCCGGCAGCGCGCCGCGCGCCCCGGCGCCGCGACCAACCTGCGCGTTGCGCGTGCAGGTGGTTGGTCGGGCCCGCCTCGGAAGCACCTGAAGCCGCGGTTCGAGCGCTGGGTGCAGAACCTCCGCCTCGGCCTCGAGACCGGGCGCGCCCCCCCTCGTACTAAGTGGACACGCCGCGTCCCTCACCCCGTACTAATCGGACACGCCGCGGCCTCGAGAGCCTCGGCCTCGAGACCGGGCACGCGCCCGTCCCGGGCCGCACGCGCCGCGGGCCCGCCGCGGCGCTGACTGTGCCCGCGGCGAGCAGGCTCGAGGGGCAGACGGGAGAGGCGACTGTGGAGCTGCAGACGGAAGGCGGGTACCAGAACGTCTACATTTGGGGCGCCCGCGGAGGCGCGGGCGACTGCATTGCGTGGCACTGAGCGGCGCACGCCGGCCCGGCGTGCGGTGTGGGGTAGGGGATGCATGCCGAGGAGGCGTTGGGGGATTCATTATGGATGTACAAATGATGCGGCTCCATCGTAGGAGGCGCGGGCGCAGGGGATAGAGCGCTCGAGCGGAGAGAGGCGGGCGCCCGACGTGGCGTTGTAGCTCCGCGCCGCTATTTCTTCTTCGTGTCCTGCAACCCAGGATCTGGCGTCAAGTTCCCCGGCACTTGTCTCGTATGCAACGGGTTCAACCACCCTTCTCCTCTCCCTGGTCTATCGCAGTCGTCACTGCGACTCACCTTTGCGTCGTCGTCGTCGAACAAGTTAAACCTCCCAGCATACTCTGCAGCCAGTGCCCCAACTGTGAAGATCGCCAGCAGCGGCATCATCCTTGGCCAGCCCTTGACCCTGAGCGGAACCACTCGCATCAGCCCGAAGAACACGGGTCTGGCCGTGGCGGGGAACGCGGTGCGAGAAAGCGAGGCCGTGCACGTCTTCTCGGGTCGTTGTCAGGGTCTCACGTGGCGACGAGGCCATAGGATGGGAATGCAATCATTGAGCCAAGAACGACACCTGCTACCTGAACCACCCGGGATAATTCAGCTCCTAGATCGACGTATACTGCGCGGACACTTCTTTGTTTGGACAGCTGCAAGGGTGGCAGCCCGAACTGTCCGCCTTTTGGCTAGAAAAGGGAGAAATGTGCGAACGGCACTTGGCACCCGGCCGCCGTGGGCCAAATCTAGTCTAAGCAGGCTTGAAAACGCTCGATTGGGTCGCTCACCATGGTCGCGTGGGGCGACATCGGCGCCATCTTGACCACGCACGACCTTGGGATTCCTTTCGCGAAGGAATCCCAGGTCGTGAAATATCTGGGAACTCCGACTTTCAGTTGTTGCAGAGAACTTGCAGGATCTCATCTGCAAGGATGCGAACTTCCCTCGTGCAGAAACCACTTGTCACGAGGGACAAGAGGGAGGTCGAACAGTATTTTCAGGTGAGATACCAGCCGAAAAATCGACATGCTGCGTAACGTGAGAGCAATAACTTCCCGATCAAATCTGAGATGACGATGTTGATGGTTGGGTTGCGGCGCAGGTGCACCAGATTAAGAAGCTCTTAGAAGATCTGGCAGCGCAGCTGGCCTTCCACCTACCTGCTGATCCCAGAGGCTTTCTCCGAGAGTGCTTAAAACCTCGTTCAGATGGCGGTGTCGGTTTGTCGGCCGCTCCGCTCAAACAGCGCCTGGCAAACGTTGTCTCTGGTACAGAGAAGCTAGCATCAATTGAGGAGAGAGACGAAGTCGAGGAGGTGCTTAGACCGTGGCGCATCCAGATATGGCGCGGCATCACTTCCTCTGCAATCTGGCGCAAGATAAGGGATGAGTTCGGAGAGGAAATATCTGCAGCAGACGCGATCCAAAGGGCACTCCGCGCAAAGTTCCCCTCTCTAACGCAGGCGCTTCTCCTCGAGGTCTTGGATCACGTCGCTGGTATCGCCGCTTCCCGTGACGCCACACACACACGTGCGGTTCTGATATCCCGTTGACGCCGGCAGGCGGCGCGGGTGTCGATGCGATCGACGAGAGCTCGTTTGCCTCTTGTCTGCTCCGCCCGGAGCGCTTCCGACAGGTCCCGTCGCTCCCTCCGCAAAACTGCACTCAGACAGACCCCGGCACCGGGTGTAAGAGGGCTCGGTCGCCCGGGCGCAGACCAAGCAGTGGGTCGAGTCTGCGTCGCGCGCGGGGCCCAGCATCGCCGCCCGCCTCCCCGATGTCTCTGTCGAAGAGCTCCGGGCCATGCAGCCGGAGGCCATCGCCTCACGTCTGGCAGGTTCAGCACCCGCTCGCTGGCCTGCTGCGTCCCAAACTGTACCATCGTTGACGGGCGGGGGGATGCGCGCCGTCGCTGCCAAAACGTGAGGGCGTGCGTGGCTTTGTGGTTTCTGTTCGCAGGAATAGAGAGGCTGCTCGCAGACAACATTGCGTCGTCGTCGGAGGTCAGCGCGGCGGCGGCGGCGGACCCGCTGGGCGCGACGCAGGCGAGCGACAAGTTCAAGTTCGCGTACGACTTCGACCAGGTGATAGTGCATGCGCTAGGTCACCTCGGCCATATCGTGCACTAATCTGTACGAGGTTATTCAATAATCTCTCTCTCGCACTAATCATTCATTTCGTCGGCTACCAGGTACGGGAGCTGGACTTTGGCGAGCTCCCAGACTTCATGCAGGGCCTGAGCTTCCAGCTTGGCCTCCCCGCGACCGTTCACGTCCTCGAAGCTATCCGGGGCGAGCACGCGTCGCGAGAGCCCTTCCAGCCGCCCAACTACCCCACGCCAACCTTCCCCGCCCAGGTGCGCCGCCCGGCAGCGTGTGTGCTGCCTCGACGGCCCGCCCACCACCGATTGGTTCCGGGGTTCAAGATTGGGGCCCCGCAGGACAGGTTTCGGCGCGGGGGCGGGGAGCGGGCTGCCCGGACGCGGTCACGTGACAGGTCACGTTACAGGTCACGTGACCTGTGAGGCGCGCGCGGCAGGAGTTGGAGTTTGTGCTGGAGCCGAGCGAGCACCGCACCTACCCTGGCGAGGTGCTGGCGCGCGCCCCCGCCCCTCTCCTCACGCTTTTCATCCCGCTGCTAATTGCAACGAAGAACCTTGCATAATCCCCCACGAAGTATCGAGTCTCTGAGAGACGGCACGCGCGCAGGCTGCGCAGGGCGGCGATGCGGCGCCGGGGCGCGTGCGCGTCGCGCTCGCGCAGCTGCTGGCCTGCAGCGAGGCGCGCACGGCGGGGCTGACGCTCGAGGAGCTGCTGAGCCTGCGGCTGTACACAGGGCCCATGTACGCGCACTACAATGCAGTGCTGCGCGGGCACCGCGCGCGAGAGTATGTCACCACGATCTGGATGGTCGCGTCCGGGATCGTGAAGCTCGCGCAAAACATGAAGCTGCCGCCCGACCGCCGTCTCTACCGCGGGCTGTCGGGCGGACTGCTCCCCGAACGCTTTGTCGCCCCCGATGCGCACGGGTGCCGCGGCGGCGTCGAGCGCGGCTTCATGTCTTGCACGCTCCGCCAGAGCGTCGCGGCGCAGTACGTCAAGGCTCGCCCCTCTTCCCACACACCCCCTGGCCCTCCTCGTTGCGCAGCATCACCTCTTGCTCTGCAGCTGCGGGCGTCTGTCGCGGTGACCTGACAGCGAGGCGGGCCCATCCGCTCTCTCGCGGGCAGGGGCGCGACCTCCCGCTGCTGCTCGAGGTGGTAGTGGGACAGGTTGACCGGGGCGCGTCCGTCGCGTGGCTATCGCAGGCTGGGGCTCCCGCCCCGCGCGGGCCCTGCCGCGCGGGGCTTTCAGTCAACTTTGGCAGAGTCCCCGCAGCTGTCTTGAAGCTGTGTTTGCTCTGAGCAGACAAGAGGCAAACGAGCCCCTGAAGCTGTGTTTGCTCTGAGCTCTGAGGCAGCTACAGGCCCCCTGTAGCTGTGTTTGCGCTGCGACGGCTGCTGGGGCATCTGTCCTGCTCCCGCGGAGGTCTTCTACGGAGCGCGAGCCCTGGTTGTGCGCGCGCACTGCAGCGCGCCTCTGCCAAAGTTGACTGAAAGCCACGTCGTCTTGCAGTACCCCGGCGAGGACGAAATCATCTTCCCCCCCCTCTCCAACCTCGAGGTCCACTCTGCTCCCCCGCGACTGAAGTCGAAGGACCTCGCTCTCGCTCTCGCTCTCGCTCTCGCTCTCGCTCTCGCTCTCGCTCTCGCTCTCGCTCTCGCTCTCGCTCGCTCGCGCTCACTCACTCGCTCTCTGTCTGTCCATCCGCCTCTTACGAGAGGCAGCAGCATCTCCTCCCATGGTTAGTGAACGCGTTCCCTGCTCGACAGGTTCTCGCGAATCCGCACGTTTCCCTCTCGGGAGGCGTTCCTGTCGAGGTCTCCGTCAGCCCAACGCCTCGCGCGCCCGCAGCTGCCCGCAGCGCCCGGGCTGTGCGCCTCAGACGGGGCGGACGACTCGAGGCTCAAAAGTGTCTCAGGGTCTGGGACTGCTTGGGATGCCTTTTGTTGCCACTGTGTGTCTTTGCCTGCTGTGAGTGAAGTAATAAACGTTTGTTCGTCGACTGGCGACAGGTCGTGCCGGTGCGCATCAACGTCTGCCTCAAGATCCAGACGCGCGAGCAGCTCACGGGTCCTCCCCGGACCTTGACGCTCCCTTCTGCGTGCTTCGTCTCCCGTCTGCGCCCGATGCGACTGCGGATGGCTCGAGCTAACTCGAGGCCGAGGTCACGTGACTTTGTCCGGTTGAATCTCCCTCAGAACTCCGCAAGGCGCTCCACCTCGACTCGCTCCGCAACGTGGTGCAGGTCACCGCGCCGCGCCCCTCCTCCTGAGGCGAGGGGTGAGCCGTCTCCCGCGCTGACGCCGGCGCGAGATGGCAGGAGATCGAACGCGACCTCCGCCAGCTCGCGGTGTCTCCGCACTGCGTCGCGCGCGCGCGCTTCGAAGACGAAGACCTTGAGGCACGTATCCCGCCCGTCGTTGGAGCCCGCGTGCAGCGGCGCCCGCGGCACCGGCGCGGCCGGTGACGCGCTTTGTGCGCAGGATGCGTCGCAGGTCGCAGATCTGATCCTGTCGGAGTGCTGGGCGCTGCTGGAGCGGCACCGCGCGCTGCCCGCAGAATGGTACAACGACGACGGGCAGTACAAGACGGCGCTGCTCGAGGTGGCGGGGATCAAAGACATGGCAATGCACAAGTTCTTGTGGTGGTCGGAGCAGACGTACGTATTCATCTTTTCGCTGCGGACAAAGACCATGACACAAGTCAACCGCAGCCACATCGGGAGCCTGCAGGCCGCCTACCAGCGCGCCAAGGCCGCGGGCGACGCGCATGCGGTGCGGGGCGCGGCCGAACAGCTGCTGCGCGAGACTGGCCAGACGCACAGCGCGGGTGTGAATGAGGCTGTGGGGGTGGACGGCGACACGGCGCTCGGGGTGGCGGCGGCCGACGGCGACGAGCGCTCGGTGGCTCTGCTACTGGACGCCGAAGCGGACACCGACCGGTGCAACGCCGCCGGCTTCTCACCGCTGGTTGGCGCGTGCTGCAACGGGCACCGCGAGTGCGCGCGCCTCCTCCTTCTCGCGCGGGCAGACGTGGACCTCCCGACGGTGCCGACCCCGCCCCACGCGACCCGCCGTCCAGCGCGCTATAAAGCGACTCTATACCCAGCGCGCTGTAAAGCGACTCTATACCCATCTGCGAAAAGGAGGAAGATGGGGCGCGTGCTCCTCAAAGATGCTCGCTGCAAAGCGACTTTACAAAGATGCTCGCGCGGCGAGGCAGCCGCGCCCGCCGCAGGAGGCGGACTGATGTGCTCGGGCGCGGGCAGGCTGACGGCCGCACGGCGGTCTTCATGGCCAGCGAGGGGGGGCACTCCGACTGCCTGCAGCTGCTCGTAGCGTTCCGGGCGGACGTGACCCAAGGCAAGCTGAACGGCACCACGCCGCTCTGGACTGCCGCGCTGCATGGGCATGTGCGGTGCATCGAAATGCTGGTGAGCGCGCCGCCCGGGCCCCGCACGCAAGTGCCCCGCAAGCGTGCTGCCAGAAAGCTTCGGCGGGGAAAACGATTTCCGATTGAGCTTTCGCGCACCGCGGCTGCTCCGCTCCCGCCGCTGGGCCGAACGTCGCCGCGGTGTCGCAGCGTGCTGACGCGCGCCGCGGCAGGTTCGCTTCGGCGCAGAGGTCGACGCGCGGCGTGAAGGGGGCATGTCTCCTCTGTGGATTGCCGCGCAGAGCGGGCACGCGGCGTGCGTACGGGCTCTCGCGGAGCTGGCGCGACCCCAGCCCCGTCACCCTCCGACTGTCCTGCCGGCCGCTCACCTTCCCGTGCGGGTCGCGGGCAGGGTGGCGACCCAAACCTGTGCGACGACAACGGCACCTCGCCCCTCTGGATCGCCACCTCAAGGCAAGCGCTCCTTCCCCCACGCGTCCGGCGCGCATGGGACCCGCGCGCACGCGGCTGACCCGTCCCGTCTTGGTTCGCGGTTCGCAGGGAGCACAGCGAGGCGATCCGCGTGCTGCTCGACCTGGGCTCGGACGTGCACGCGCGGGGGAAGCGCTCGCGGCGCAACTCCGAGGTGCAGGGCGTGTCGTCCCTCCAGCTGATGCAGGAGTCCCAGAGCGCCGAGGTTCGTGCGCTGCTGCACGCACGGCTGGGCAACATGGCCGAAGGACAGCAGCGGCAGGGCCTGGGGGACGAGGCCCGTTTCGGAGGACCGCTCCACCGCGAGGCGGAGGATGCAGGCACGGGTCACACGGAAGAGGATACGCATAAGGGGGCTGTTGATGCCAAGGTTCTCGGCGACAGGCTCGCAGGGCTGAAAACGTCTTCAGACGAGGCAGGGGAAGCGGCGCAGGATCGAGCTGCGGCTGTGCCCGACGAGTGAAATGTGAATGTGTGCAAATTAGACCCTCCGACGAGAGGGAAACAAACTTTATTGAGCGTACACACCAGCATGGAGGTGACATGATGATGCGCATGAGAAGAGTCGCACACCCTGTGCGATCGTCGACTCGATCCCCTGCCTCATATCTGGTTGCGGATGGCAAGATCGCCTACGAGGTCGCGAACGCCTGATATCATCTGCTTCACCTTTTTGGTGCTGATCACGATCACCTTGCCAAACCACTCCAGCCCGTCGTCTGCTTCTCTGTTCAGCCGAAAGGTAAACTCCAAAGTGGAAAGCCCAGCATACACCTCCTCCTCCACTTTCAAGTAAATATCGGAGCCGCTCGTCCCGCCTTCTTCACGGAGAACTTTCGTCAAAAGCACCAAGTTGTCGAACTTGCACGCGTTCGCATTTGACGGATCTCGAAGTTCATCAAAGAGCGATTGAGCCAACGGCAACGCCAATTCTGGAGGCACGTTGACCATGCGCTCGTTCACAAGCAACCCAGTGTGCCCTTTTCCACGGCCCCCTAGTACATTCTCTAGTTGCGCACTTTGTGCACTGGGGCACTTTTTTTGTATGAATTTGGTGATCTGCTGCATGCATGGCTCCAAGCCGTGCGACTTGAAGCTGAGAGCAGAGATGAGCCCGTAGACTTCCTCTTGATCCACAACTTTGACCACCGTGCCAACTTCGCTTCCCTCTTTGACGATCAGGTCAGCAAGCCCAGATTCGTCAAATGGATCGTCATCGAGCCATTTGTTGAAGAACATTTTCATCCCATGAAAATCACCCTCTGCCGGGCTCGAATGCTCGAAATCAACCTGCACTTCATCGTACTCATCCCCAGAAGAGGAATCGTTGCTGGATTCGTCGGATTCCTCCTTTTTGCCCTTACCCTTCTTTTCGCTTCCATGTTTGCCCGCTTTCTGTTTCCTTGAAGTGTTTCCAACCCCACCGCTCATTTTACCTGGCTGATGTTTGTGTCCAGGCCGCTTGTGTTGCAGGCCTTGCTGCTCGTTGGGGTATTTGGGTGAACCGGTCTTGATCCCATGATCCGTTGCACGCTTCTTGAACTTTTGCTCGTGCCCTCGCCGCGATTGACCATCCCGAGTGGAGTCGTCTGACCGGCGCTTGCTTTTAGGCTTCCCCATGACTCCACGCCAGACCTGGACCCACAGCCCCCGCGCTTCGGAGGCTGAGAAGGCCCACTCGCTCGAGTCCAGACGGGTGGGAACTCCGATCGTTTTTGCAAGTTCAGTCGCAGAGGAGTCTCAGCCATTCTTTTAGAGAGAGCCACGCGGAGAGCTACGTGTTTCTCGGGGCCCTGGACGCGCTCTGCTTGCAAGGATGAGTGACGACGCGCCGGAGATGACAAAGCTGAGCAAAGGCTCTCGTGCTTTCACGACGGGAATGATTGGCCACGGGGCTGGTCTGGCGGAGCTCAAGCAGGTCTTGACTCGCCATTGAACCACAAGAACGATTGCCGGCTGCCATGCACGCGACCTCATACAAACTTGCGGTGTGCTTAACACCCTCCCTCGTGTTGCAGCTGACTGCTGCCGACATCAACAGCTTTCGCGGCGACAGCTTGCGGTTCGAACTCCATTCCGCAGCTGATGCTCCACACCCCTTCCGTCACTGAAGCGGTTGACCGGAGCGGTGCCCCACAGGTTCGACCGCAAGATGCGTCGCATGGCGGCTCTCAAGGAGGCCGCGAGTCTCGTCGATAGCAGCGACGAGGAGCCCGACGACTCGGAGGACCACAGGTGCTTCGAGCAAGAAGAGGCAGCTTTGCTTGCCGCGTACGAGGCCGAACGCTTCCTCTCCTTCACGGGCGACAGGTCCTTTACCGCGGCTGAATCCGTCACGCTGACGCAGCGCCTGCAGCGCTCTGGCTGACTTCAGCGTGACCTGACCACGCGCAGCGCGCGCATTTCGCGCCGGCTGCGGCGTGAGCGGAGCATCGAGCAAGCTCGCATTGCCGAGAGCGGTTCGCTGGCCCGGCCACCCAACGCCGACACCCTGCTCACCGCGCCCTGTCCTGTGAGCCCAGCCGCACGCTGAAACGCCCATCCCTCGTCGCGCGCAGAGCGCGGCTGGGCCAACGCGCTCCATCGCGACCGCTCGGGCGACCTTGAAGGCAGCATCGAGGAGGGGGGCGGGAGCGGGGCAGGCACGCCCGAGGCCTCTGACGGCGAGAGCGTGACGGAGGGCGACCACGGTGCATTCCAAGCGGAGGTGCTACCGCCCACCGCGCTTGCCCGCGCGCCTGCGAGGCGCCCAGCGCGCGGGCGCCGCCGGCTGAGCGCGCGGCGGCTGCGGCGCAGGAGGATATGCTGGTGGCGCGGGACGCGCTCGCGGAGGCGCTCGCTGCACGCGTCATGCGGGCGGCGCTGGACGCGGTATGCGGGGCACGCTCTAAGGCCCACGGCGGCCCGGACGCCGCGGACGCGGTGTCGCTGCGCGGCGCGCGACGCATGCGGCGGGAGCAGTCGATTGACGAGGCGTGGGGCGACGCGGGCGCGGGCGCGGGCGCTGCGCGCGCGGGCGGCGCGGTGCTGCGGCGGGAGATGTCTGTGGAGGAGGCGGAGGAGGAGGCGGAGTGGCGGCGCTTCGCGGAGGAGGAGGAGCGG
>Ga0115567_10007170_pt1 | contig 10578 bp, 8 predicted proteins | sample COGITO_mtgs_1204_2_FD_88679 | JGI IMG/M metagenome (GOLD analysis project Ga0115567, IMG submission 88679) | Pelagic marine microbial communities from North Sea - COGITO_mtgs_120412 | ecosystem: Environmental > Aquatic > Marine > Epipelagic | place: Germany:Helgoland, sampling site Kabeltonne... | reverse complement strand
GCTGGCACCTGATCATGGGGATCGGCGGCGCGGACATGCCCGTCGTCGTGTCGATGCTCAACAGCTACTCGGGCTGGGCGGCCGCCGCGATCGGCTTCACCCTCGGCAACGACCTGCTGATCGTCACGGGCGCGCTCGTGGGTTCGTCGGGCGCGATCCTGTCCTACATCATGTGCAAGGCCATGAACCGGTCGTTCGTGTCCGTCATCCTCGGGGGCTTTGGCGGCACGACCGGCCCCGCGATGGAGATCGAGGGCGAGCAGGTCGCGATCGACGCCGACGGCGTGGCCGCGCTGCTGAACGATGCGTCCAGCGTGGTGATCATCCCCGGCTACGGCATGGCCGTCGCACAGGCGCAGCAATCGGTCAGCGAACTGGTGCGAAAGCTGCGCGCGGCGGGCAAGCAGGTCCGCTTTGCCATCCACCCCGTCGCCGGGCGCCTGCCGGGGCACATGAACGTCCTGCTGGCCGAGGCGCGCGTGCCCTACGACATCGTGCTCGAAATGGACGAGATCAACGACGATTTTCCCACCACCGACGTCGCGATCGTCATCGGGTCGAACGACATCGTGAACCCCGCCGCTCAGGACGACCCCAACAGCCCCATCGCCGGGATGCCGGTCCTCGAGGTGTGGAAGGCGCGCGACGTCATCGTGTCGAAACGCGGGCAGGGAACGGGGTATTCCGGCATCGAGAATCCGCTGTTCTACAAGGATAACACGCGGATGTTCTACGGCGACGCGAAGCAGTCTCTCGACGCGCTGCTGCCCAAGATCGACTGAAGCGCGAGCCGCGGGCGGCTGAGACACCGATCCGTCCGCTGCTCGTGCGGGGCGTCACGCGTCCCGCCACGTCCCCGGCGCGATCCCTTCGACGCACCATTCCCCCACCCGCCAGCGCACCAGCCGCAGCACCGGGAAACCGATGGCGGCGCACATGCGGCGGACCTGGCGGTTGCGGCCCTCGCGCAACGTGATCTCGATCCAGGCATCCGGCACCGTCTTGCGGAACCGCACCGGCGGATCACGCTCCCACAGGGCGGGGGCCGCGATCAGGCGGGCCTCCGCGGGGGCGGTTTTTCCGTCCTTGAGCATCAGTCCCTGTCGCAAGGGGGCGAGGTCGCCGTCCTTTGGCGCGCCCTCGACCTGCGCGAGGTAGACTTTCGCCATCTTGTGCGCCGGGTCCGCGATGCGGGCCTGAAGCCGCCCATCGTCGGTGAGGATCAGCAACCCCTCGCTGTCGCGGTCCAGACGCCCGGCGGGATAGACGCCGGGCACGTCCACGAGACCCGACAGGGTGGGGCGTGGCGAGGGGCTGCGCGCGTCGGTGAACTGCGACAGCACGCCGTGCGGCTTGTTGAGGAGGATCGTGCGGGTCATGTCCTGGACCTAGCCGATGCGGCGGGGGGGCGACAATCGTCACCGAGGCGCATTTTCCCCTTGATCCGAATCCCGTGATCGCCCAAAGGCGCCCGCATAGACGCCAACGCACGCGCCTCTGGCCACGCCCGACAGGTCCGGAACGGATCCCAGGACCGGCACGCGTTCACGCAGCGACGGTAACGTCTCCCTTGGAACTGAGCGGTCTCGGGCATCTTGTCCTATGGCCGGGTCTACTGGAGATGACCATGACACTGCACTTCGCCCAGGGCGACGACGCCCGCACCGTATCTGAGCCTTCTCGCCTCGACGCCTACGTCGCGGGCCGCGATTTCGACCAGCCGACGCTGGTGGTCGATGTCGACCGGGTCGAGGCGCAGTATCGCGCACTGGACGAGGGTCTGGGCCGCGCCACGATCCACTACGCGGTCAAGGCCAACCCGGCCGAGGCGATCATCGCGCGGCTGGTGTCGCTTGGCGCGCATTTCGACGCCGCCTCGCGGGGCGAGATCGCGCTGTGTCTCGCGCAGGGGGCGAAGCCCGCCGACATCTCGTTCGGGAACACGATCAAGCGGGCGTCTGACATCGCCTTCGCCTGGGACGCGGGCATCACCCTGTTCTCGGCCGATGCCGAGGAAGAGCTGGAGAAGATCGCCGAGCATGCCCCCGGCGCGCGCGTCTATATCCGCCTGATCGTCGAGATCAGCCAGGCCGACTGGCCGCTGTCGCGCAAGTTCGGCTGCGATCGCGATACCGCGCTGCGCCTGCTCGACTATGCCAGGGCGCTGGGCCTCGATCCCGTGGGCCTGTCGTTCCATGTCGGATCGCAGACCCGCCGGGCCGAGATGTGGGGGCCGTCGCTCGATGCGCTGGCCGAGATCTGGCATGCCGCGCTGGCGGCGGGGCACGACCTGACGATGCTCAACATCGGCGGCGGGTTCCCGGCCTTCCACGGTGAGGCGATCGAGGCGCCGACCTCCTATGCGGCCTCGGTGATGGCGCAGGTGACGGCGCGGTTCGGCGAGGTGCGCGACATCATGGCCGAACCCGGGCGCGGCCTCGTCGCAGAGGCGGGCGTCATCGTGGCCGAGGTGATGCTGGTGTCGCGCAAGTCCGACCGCGACATGCACCGCTGGGTCTATCTCGACATCGGGCGGTTTTCCGGCCTGGCCGAGACCGAGGGCGAGGCGATCCGCTACCAGTTCGAGACCGAGCGCGACGGCGACCCGATGGGTCCGTGCATCATGGCGGGCCCGTCCTGCGACAGCGCCGACGTGCTGTACGAAAAGCGCCCCATGCAGTTGCCGATCACGCTGCGATCGGGTGACCGGGTGCTGATCCGCAATACCGGGGCCTATACCTCGACCTATTCCAGCGTGTGTTTCAACGGCTTTCCTCCGTTGGCCGTCGTCACGATCTGAGCGGTCATTCGGCCGGTCTGGCCGGCGCGCCACCGCGCAGGTCGCCGAGACCCCAGGTCAGGACGCCGTTGCGGTGCGCGACCCAGACAGCACCCGCCGCGGCCAGCACATTGGCGATGACGGCTGCCCCGACGATGCCCGCATAGCCGAAGACCGTGACGCCGATCCACGCGCCGGGCAGATACACCGCGAGGATCCGCGCGAGGCTGAGGCCCATCGACCAGGCGGCTTTCGAGCGGGCGTTCATCGCCGCGTTGGCGGTGATGACGAAGCCGTAGCCGAACAGGCTCCACCCGATCCAGCGCAGGTAGGTCGCGGCGCTCGATACCGCGGTCTCGTCCTCGGCGAACAGTGCCGCCAGCGGCGTGGCGAGCAGGGTCAGCAAGAGACCGACGAGGACGGAATAGCCAAGGCAGAAGCCGAACGCGTATTTCAGCGACAGCGCCGCGCGGCCGCGTCTCTCCGCGCCCCAGTTCTGGCCCACCACCGGCGCGATCCCCGCCGACAGCGCCAGCATCGGCACCAGCGCCAGCTGCTGTATCCGCGTGGCCGCGCCGAAGCCGCCGACCGTCGCCTCGCCCAGCGTCGCCACCGCCATCGTCACCAGCGCCATGCCAGCCGGATTGATCGCGTTCGAGAACGCCGCCGGCGCGCCGACCCGGCCAATGTCGCGGACCGACGGCCAGAGGTTGTCGAACGGCGTGCGTCCCGGCGCGATCAGCCCCTTTTGCACTGCGTATGCCAGCGACACCGTCGCGATGAGGGCGCGCGCGATGAATGTCGCCATCGCCGCCCCTGCGGTGTCGAAGCCCGGCACGAATCCCCAGCCGAAAATCAAGAGCGGTGTCAGCGCGATGTTCAGCACCGCCTCCGCCCCCATGAACGCCGCCGACACGGTGGCGTCGCCATGCGCGCGGAACAGCGCGTTGACCAGCATCGTGAGGACCACGCAGGGAAACGACAGCGCCCACCACGGCATGAAGGCGCGGATTTCGACCATCACCGTGTCGGACGCGCCGAGACCGGTGAACAGCGGCCCCGTCGCCGCCCAGACGGCGAAGGCCACCGCCACGGCAAGCCCGACGCCGAGGCCGAGGGCATGAAGTGCCAGACGCCCGGCCTTTGCCGCCCCGTCGCCGGCGCCGATGGCGTTGCTGACCACCGTGTTCGCACCCGCAGACAGCCCGATGGACAGCGAGGTGATGGCGATCGTGACCGGATAGATGAACCCTACCGCGGCCAGCGGCGCGCCGCCCAGTTGCCCGAGGAAATAGGCATCGGCGATCCCGACGCTGAGCACCGCGAGGATGCCGAGACTCATCGGGGCCGACATCACGGCCAGCGCGCGCCAAACCGGCCCGGTGGTCAGGTCTCTGTCGGCCATGTCGGTCCTTTTTCGGCGCTACTGTCCGCGGATGCGCGGATCGAGCGCGTCACGTAGCCCGTCGCCGATGTAATTCACCGCCAGCACCGTGAGCGAGATGCACAGCCCCGGCCAGACGACCCGTTCGGGAAACCGTTCCATCCGGTCGATGTTGTCGAACAGGATCTTGCCCCAGGTCGGAAAGTCGGACGGGAAACCGAGACCGAGGAAGGACAGGGCACTTTCGGTGATGATCGCGTTGGCGAGACCCAGTGTCGCCGACACCATGATCGGCGACAGCACATTGGGCAGGACGTGGCGCGTGATCATCCTGCGCGACGGCGTGCCGATGGACCGCGCGGCAAGGACGAACTCCCTCTCCTTCAGCGCCAGAACGTCGCCGCGCACGATCCGCGCGGTCTGCATCCAGGACGTCACGCCGATGGCCACGACGATCAGGATGAAGATGCCGTTTTCGGGCCCGAAGGCCGAGCGCAGGCTGTCGCGGAACAGAAGCATCATCACCAGCAGCAGCGGCAGCAGCGGCAGCGCCAGCACCAGGTCGGTGAACCGCATCAGCAGACCGTCGATGCGCCGGAAATAGCCGGCCACGACGCCGACCAGCGTGCCGATCAGGACCGCGAGGACCATCGCCGTCCAGCCCACCGCCATCGAGATGCGCCCACCCTGCATCAGGTTGGCCAGCACGTCGCGGCCAAGGTTGTCGCTGCCCAGCGGCTTGGTCCAGCCGACCCGCGCGTCGGCATCCCAAAGGATCGTGTAGATCGGGCGGAAATCCTTGTTCCGCGGATCGAGGTCGCCGGGATCGACCTGCCAGAGCCAGGGGCCGACGATGACGAACAGCGTGATGAACACGAGGAACACGAGGCCGACGACCGCGCCCTTGTGGGTGCGGAACTGGTCCCAGACGTCCCACCACTGGCTGCGGACGCGCACCGGCAGGTCGCGCGTTTCCTCGAGCAGGGGCATGTTGGCCATCGGATCGGTCATGTCGGATCAATCATATCGGATACGGGGGTCGAGCACGCCGTACAGGACGTCGGCGATCAGGTTGAACAGCACGATCAGCACCGCGAAGATGAAGGTCAGCGTCAGGACCATCGGAATGTCCGATCCCTGGATCGCGGTAATGAGGAGCTGCCCGAGCCCGTTCACCTTGAACACCTGTTCGGTGATGATCGCCCCGCCGAACACCTGCGGCACGCCCAGCGCGATCACGGTGACGACCGGGATCATCGAGTTGCGAAGGACGTGCTTGAGGACCACCACACGCTCGGTCATGCCCTTGGCCCGCGCGGTGCGGACATAGTCCTGCCCGAGATTGTCGAGCATCGAGGCGCGCATGTAACGGCTGATCTGGCTGGCGTTGAACAGCGCCAGGACAAAGACCGGCATCGCCATCTGCCGCATCTGCTCGACGAAGCTGGGCCAGTCGTTCACGACCAGGGTGGTGTCGTAGATCGACGGGAACCAGCCCAGGTTGACCGAGAAGATCACGATCAGCAGCACGCCGGTGAAGAAGGTGGGCACCGAAAAGCCGATCATCGAGATGAACGTGCCGATCTGGTCGAAGATCGAGTACTGGCGGTAGGCGCTGATTATGCCGATCGGCAGCGCGATCAGGACGCCGACGACGTAGGACAGGCCCACGACCCACAGCGTCTGGGGAAAGCGTTCGGCGATGGTGTCGAAGACCGGGCTGCGCGACTGGAAGCTGATGATGCGCTGCGCGCCATCGGCGAAGTTGGTGCCGAACGCGGCGTCGATCCAGTATTGCGGCTCGATCACGAAGAACTGCCATAGCCACAGGCCAAAGCGGATCGGCCACGGCTCTCCCAGGCCCAGCGCCTCGCGCATGGCCTGGCGGGTCTCGGGCGGGATCGACAGCGGCAGGTTGGCGAGCGGGTCGCCCGGCGCCAGCTCCAGCAGCAGAAAGATCACCAGCGCGATGAAGATCAGCGTCGGGATCGCCATGAGGAGGCGGCGGATCGTGTAGGTCAGCAAGGCGCGCCCTCCGGTCGGTGTCGGGCCGACGCGATGCGCGCCGACCCGTAGGGTGGGGGTCTACCCCACCATGAACGTCGCGATCAGCCGGGGATGCGGTACCAGGAGGCCGCGTTCCACAGCTCCGAATCCCAGGTGTTCAGCTCCACACCGCCGAGCGAGTTGGCGTGCGCCGAGACCCGGCCGCGATCAACGAGCGGCACGATGATGTTGCTGTCGGCCGTGACCATGTTGTTGAGCTGCTTGGCGATCTCGCCGCGCTGCTCGAGGTCGGCGGTCGTGGTCAGCGTGGTCCACAGCTCGTCGTAGCCCTCGTCGCAGACGCGGTTGATGTTCTCGCCCTGCCACTGGGTGTCGGGCGACGGGATGTTGTCGCACAGATAGGCACCCAGATAGGCCTGCGGATCGGTGCCGGGGAAGTTGTTGGCATACATCTCCACGTCCGCATAGAACCGCTGGAACGTGTCCGGGCTGCCGGGATCGCCGCCGAAGAACACGCCGCTGTCGATGTTGCGAAGTTCGACCGACATGCCGATCTCTTCCCAGTTTTCCTTGATCAGCGCCTGGAAGTCCTGACGGACGGCGTTGGTCGATGTCTGGAACAGGATGTTCATCGCCATCCCGTCGGGCGTCTCGCGCACGCCGTCACCGTCGGTATCGGCATAGCCCGCATCGTCGAGCATCTGGTTCGCCCGGTCGATGTCCTGCGTCAGGCAGGCGGTGTTGTCAGCGGCGTAGTTCGCCGGTGCCGGCACCAGGTTGCAGGTCGCGCGTCCGGCCTGGCCATATCCGATCTCGACCAGCAGATCGCGGTCGATGGCGATCGACAGCGCCTCGCGCACGATCGGATCGCTCAGGAACGGGTGCGGTTCGGCCAGCGTCGCGCGGGTCTCGTCGGGCAGGTCGGGCGAGGGGTTGGTGAGGTTCATCTCGATCCGCTCGACCAGCGTGCCGAAGGCCGAGATCGGGACACCCATGCCGCCTTCGGCCATGCTCTCGATCACGTCGGGGGCGAGTTGCAGGTTCCAGGCGTAGTCGAATTCGCCCGTCTCCATCACCGCGCGGCCCGCGGCGGTGGCGTCGCCGCCGCCCTTGAACGTCACGGTCTGGAATGCCGGCTGGCCCTCGGTGCGGTAGTTGTCGTTCGCCTCGAGCTGGATGACGTCGTTGACGCGGAAGTCGGTGACGACGAACGGGCCGGTGCCGACCGGCATGAAGTTGGCGTCGGTGCATTCAGGCGCCCGCGGCCCGAGACAGTCGGCGAACTGCGCCGCCTGGATGATCGGCGATTCGGCACCCGAGAACGCGGTGTAGGGATAGGGCGTCGGGTCCGAGAAATTGACCCGCACGGTCTGGTCGTCGATGGCCTCGACGCTCTCGACCGCGTCGAACTTGGCGCCCTGCGCGCAACCGCCGCCCTCGGCGGTGCAGTATTCCCAGGTGAACACGACGTCCTCGGCGGTCAGCGGCGTGCCGTCCGACCACATGATCCCGTCCGAGATCTGCCAGGTGATCGAGGTCAGGTCTTCGGCCACGCCGCCGTTCTCGACCGTCGGGACCTCGTCCACCAGCCACGGGATGATCTCGCCGTTCGGATCGAACCGCGCCAGCGGCTCGAGCACGAGGCTCGCGGCCTCGATGTCCTTGGTCCCGCCCGACAGGTAGGGGTTCATGGTGGACACCGCTTGCCAGTAGATGATGTTCACGTTGCCGTCGCGGCCGCGCTCGCCTTCGTGGGCCTCGGCGAACGCCATCGGCGCCGCGGCCATGAGTGCGGTGGCACCCATCAGCACTGTCTTGATGGTCATGTCGTCTCTCCTCGTTGGTTGTGCTCTTTGTCGCCTCGGGTGCCGGTTGGCCCGGCCCCTTCGTTATCCTGGTCGAAGAGGTGGCAGGCGACGTATCGGCCCGGCCGCACCTCCCGTGTCTCTGGGTCGACCTCGTGGCAGACGTCTATCACCTGCGGGCACCGGGTGCAGAAATTGCACCCCTTGGGCGGGTTCGCGGGCGAGGGGACGTCGCCGGTCAGGACCGTGCGGGGTCGTGCCGCCGCGTCGGGGTCGGGTTCGGGCACCGCCGACAGCAGCGCGCGGGTGTAGGGGTGCAGCGGATCGGCATAGAGATCCTCGCGCGGGGCAAGCTCCACGATGCGGCCCAGATACATGACCGCCACGCGGGTCGCGATGTGACGCACCATCGACAGGTCGTGGCTGATGAACAGGTATGTCAGGCCGAACTGTTCCTGAAGATCCTCGAGCAGGTTGACCACCTGCGCCTGGATACTGACATCGAGCGCCGCGATCGGTTCGTCGCAGACGATGAACCTGGGGTTCAGCGCCAGCGCACGGGCGATGCCGATACGCTGGCGCTGGCCGCCGGAGAACGCATGCGGAAACCGCCCCGCGAAGCGGCGGTTGAGACCGACGGCATCCATCAGCTCCAGCACCTTTTCGCGCTTTTCGGCGCGACCAAGGCGCGTGTGTTCGTCCAGCGGTTCCTGAATGATCTGGCGCACCGACATCCGCGGGTTGAGCGAGGCCTGCGGATCCTGGAACACCATCTGCATGGTCGGGCGCATCCGGCGCAGCGCGCCCTGCGACAGCTTTGCAATGTCCTGCCCGGCGATCGTCACGGACCCGCCCGTCAGCTCGTAAAGACGCAGCACCGCGCGCCCGCAGGTCGACTTGCCGCAGCCGCTCTCGCCCACCAGACCGAGCGTCTCGCCCTCCATCACGTCGAAGCTGACGCCGTCCACGGCCTTCACGTCGCCGGTATGGCGTTGCAGCAGGCCGGTATGAATCGGGAAATGCATCTTGAGGTCGCGGACGGAGACGAGCGGACGGGGATCGGCGGTGTCGCGCATCACGCACCCCCCGCGGCAATGCCCGGATCGACGAGGAAGCAGGCCGCGTCGTGCCGTGCACCCACCGGATACCGCTGCGGATTGGCCCGGTCGCAGATCGGCATCCGGTGCGGACAGCGATCGCGGAAGGGGCAGGCGGCGGGGGGTGACGACAGGATCGGCGGCTGACCCTCGATCACCGTCAGGCGCCGGGCGCGGCCGCCGCGCACCGACGGCACGGTGGTCAGCAGCGCCTGCGTGTAGGGGTGGCGCGGGTTCGCGAACAGCTCTCGCACCGGGGCGTGTTCGACGATCTGCCCGCCATACATGACAAGCACCCGGTCGGCGATGCCCGCGATCACGCCCAGATCGTGCGTGATCCAGATCACCGCCATGCCGAGCTTGTCGCGCAGCTCCTTCATCAGCTCGAGGATCTGCGCCTGGATCGTGACGTCGAGCGCGGTCGTCGGTTCGTCCGCGATCAGCACCTTGGGATCGCAGGCGAGCGCTATCGCAATCATCACCCGCTGCCGCATCCCGCCCGAGAACTGATGCGGATAATCGCCCAGCCGCCGCGCGGCGTCGGGGATGCCCACCAGCTCCAGCAGCTCGACCGCGCGGTCGCGCGCGGCGCGCTTGCCCAGGCCCATGTGCTTTCGCAGCGGCTCGGCGATCTGCATGCCGACGGTGAACACCGGGTTCAGCGATGTCATCGGATCCTGGAAGACGAAGCCGATGCGGCCGCCGCGCACGGACCGCAGGTCGCCTTCGCCCGCCTGCATCAGGTCGCGCCCCTCGAACATCACGCGCCCGCCGCGCAGTTCGGCCGGCGGCGTCGGCACGAGGCCGATCAGCGACATCATCGTGACCGACTTGCCCGACCCGCTTTCGCCGACCACGCCGAGCAATTCCCCGGGCGCGAGGTCGAAGCTGACGTCGTTGACGGCATGGACCTCGCCGCCGCGCGTGTGGAACACGCATTGCAGGCCGGTCACGTCCAGAACGGGCTGGGCGCCGTCGGGCATCTGGAACCTCTCCCCCCTGGGGTCCGTGAATCGTCGGGCGATCGTGGCCGCCGCCCGTTCACGGGTCACGTTACCAGCAATCGTCCGCCTCACAAGCCCCGTCGCCGGGCCCCGACGCCGGGTCGGGCACGCGGTCAGAACGGGTCTGTCGCGCGGCCCGGTGCTGGCATAGCCTCATCGCGACGCCAGAAGGACGGAGACCGCCATGCCCAACCCCATGCCCGCCAGACAGATGATGGAGCGTCTGATCGCGTTCCCGACCGTCAGCCGCGACAGCAACCTCGCGCTGGTCGATTTCGTCCAGGGCTACCTCGCCGAGCACGGCATCACGGCGGTGCGCGTGCCCAGCGACGACGGCACGAAGGCGGCGCTCTACGCCCATGTCGGCCCCGACGTGGCGGGCGGCACGGTCCTGTCGGGCCATACCGACGTGGTTCCGGTCGACGGCCAGGACTGGACCTCGGACCCGTTCACGGTGACCGAGCGTGACGGGCGGCTCTACGGGCGCGGCACCTGCGACATG